>OGZX01000201.1_pt1 | contig 71836 bp, 57 predicted proteins | sample 1576881 | NCBI WGS metagenome assembly OGZX01 (sample SAMEA3541542, study PRJEB24748) | human gut metagenome | biome: human gut; feature: human-associated habitat; material: faeces | place: China | collected 2012 | reverse complement strand
AGAATTCAATATACTATACATTATTATTAATTAAACATTTTAGAATTATGAACAAGAAGATTTTTACAGTGTTCATGGCGGCTCTGCTTATGGTAGGGGCGCTGTTTAGTAATGCGTATGCTGCTGGTGCTGAAACGGAGCAGGCGTATACAAGCTCAAAGGTTGAGCTGAAAAATGGGGTGAAGTTTTATCTGGGAACTTCTTCTAATCTTTTCCCGGTAGCAACTGTGGAGTTAAAAGATAAATCAAAAGTAACCACTTTTGGAACAGCTACGACTTTGGGCGCAACGACTGCTGTTTTTGAAGTTTGTGATTATTCTTATAACACAAATGGTGATCTTTCAACTTTCAGTTTGAAGGTAAAAGGACAGTACGTTTATGCAAAGTTGAGTTCTAAGGTAACTGTTGCTGTTGCAGACCAGGATGAGGCAAAAGATATCACTAAAGTTTTCCAGGTAACAGGTAAGGTTATCAGTTTTGATGCTATCTATGCCGCTTTGCCTACAGCTACAGCTTTACAAGTTGGAGGTTCCAATGCCGTTGCTTTTACTGCAACTAAAGAATTAGATGCTCAAGACCTGAACGAAGCTAAACGTGGTAGCTTCTCTTTGAAGTATGCAGCAGACAATTTGGCTGAAGCTAATATTTTCGATCAGAAGATTGTGGCTATTACGTTGAATTCGGCTATTGTTGCTGGAGGCGCGCAACTGGATGGCTATACAGAAGGTACTTATTTCGCTATCGGCGTGAAAGATGCAGATTTGAAAGCAGTATTGAAATCTGGTACAACAACAAATGAACTTGACAATACTGCTGATGCAAAAACCTTCTTCGAAAAAACAACTTTCATCGTACTGGATGATACAAAGAACTTCAATCTGGACGCTTTGAATGGTGACGGCGAAGGTTATAAATTCAAAACGGTAAAAGGTAAAGATCTTAGTACTGATGCTTCTGCAAATGGCGCATTCGTTGTTAGTGAATTTGACTGCGTAAACAATCCGGGTGAATTCAGAATGACTTTGAAGCCGTATGTAAGTGGTTCTGCGACCTTAGACGGTTCTACGACTACTGTCTATATCGGTGCAATCAAAGCAACTCCTACAGATACAAAGATCTACATTACAACTGTTGCTGAAGAAAAAGCTGATAAATTGATCTCTGCTACTTTCAACGGTACGAGCTGGGTTGCTGCTTCTACTCTTTTGAAAGAAAACGCAATGAATGTTGTAAGCATTTATTTCACAAGTGGTACTCCGAGCACAAGCACGGATTATGAAAACACGGAAGAAGTAACTGAATACCATAAATACCTGGCTGCAGGTGTTACTTCCGGTGCTTCAGGTTATGAACTACTTGCGAATGCTGCTGATGATGTAGACTTTACATCTCCAATTGCTCAGTGGGTTGTTAATGGTTTTGACGGTAAATCTAAGTTTACTTTGGTTAACAGAGAAAATCCTGCAACAGAGATTGAATTGACATTGGCAACAACAACAACTGACGGTGTATATGAAATTGTTGATGCTGGTTCTACTGTAATTGCTAATATTTCTGCTACAATAAATTCCAATTCCGCTAACGGACTGGCAGGTAAGAAAATCAAATTTGCCTCTCTGACAACAACAGACAGAGACGGTTTCCTGAACCTGGCTTCTGATGAAATGAGCGGTATCGAATTGGTATTCTCTGGTGCTAATGCACAGGTTGGTGAAAAGACTTATTATGGTGTGTTCACTTATGATGCAACTCCTGCTCTCAAAGCATATGCTCCTTCTCTGGAAAGCGCAGCTTCTTATTTCAATTTTGAAAAAGCAAAGAATGCTGAAGGCGAAACAGATTATATTATGAATGAAGTAGAATATGCTTATTTAGATAAAGAAGGTGTTGTTGTGGCTGCAAAAGATACGATGTATGTTGCTTCTTATAAGCTGAAAGCTGCTGATAAGAAATATCTGAAAGCTGACTTTAGTGGTTATGTAGCCGTTGACGGTTCAGGCGTAGGCGAATTTGTTTTCAGAAAGAATATAAATGGCACTTACGCTATGCTGCCGGTTTCTACAGATTATGACGGAACTGTTACCTATGATGCAAATATTGTTTCTGTAGATAATACGACATCACCTCTTGCTTTTGCTGATGCTGCTGCTACTCTGTATGGTGATAACTCTAAATTCTCAGATGTAACATTTGCTTACTCAAATGCTGCAACCAGTTTAGAAGCTATTCCTGTACATGCTATTCTTGAAAGTTCATTAGGTGCAATCTCTATGCAGAAGAGCAATAAGGGCTTTATGGAAGGTATCCTGAATAACAATGGTTCTGATGCTTCTTTCACAATGTGGTTAGATACAGCAAACAGCAAAGCAGTTACTCCTTCTTTCTATATCTCTAAAGGTATTGAAACAAAAGCTGAAGCTGCTGAAAGACTGTTCTTGTATAACGCAATTGATTCTATGAACTATTGGACAGAAGGTTCTGCTATCCAGAAACCGGATCTGAACTATCAGTTGGAAGGATCTTCTAATCCGAAAGCTATCTTCCGTGCTGCAACCTTGATCTCTCCTGATACATTGAATACAACTGTTGATGGTGAAGCAGTTGCATTGGTTATGAAAGATGCAGATGCAAAGAAAGGGCAGTCTAACGGTTTGGATAAATACAGATTCAATATTGTATTGGCAGACGAAGATGTTGACGGTGAATATGTAATCAGAAACGGTTCAAGATATCTGTATAGCTTGAATGGTAAATTAGGTTTCACTTCATCAAGAAAAGAAGCTTTGGTTATCACTTTAGGTGAAGGTGATGCAACTTCTAACGAAGAAGCTCCTGTTGTATCAACTGTTAAGGTTATCGCAGGCGAAGGTAATGTCATGATCGCTGGTGCTGCCGGTAAGAAAGTTGTTATCAGCAACATTCTGGGTCAGGTATTGGCTAACACTGTTATCTCTTCCGACAATACAACAATCGCTGCTCCGGCAGGTATCGTTGTAGTTGCTATCGAAGGTGAAGCAGCTGTAAAAGCTATCGTGAAATAATATTGATACTAAAACAATACTGAAATGCGGTGGGCGACCGTGAAGGATCGCCCACCTGTATGATGACATTTTATAATCAAATAACTACCGGTTGCGAGGCGTAGAGATGTACGGCCGTGCATCTCTACGCCAACTACCCTGCGACAGGCGAACAAGTGACCGGATTTAATATTAATAATACTAAAGTAATGAAATTAAAATTTCATCTGCCATTCCCTCTGTGAAGACCGAATGCAGACACAAAACAAGCCCCGACAGTTTGAATGCTGCCGGGGCTTCGTTTCGTTATCATTCCTAAAAAATACGCCTCATTCCGCTCATTTGAAATAAGTTATTAAATATTCTGATTATATTTGCGAGTTATCAACAGGAAAGACGACTTTTCAACAAAACAGGCATTGTTTTCGTTGAACTGATTTGTGTTAGTTTTTTAATGTTTAGTTTTGCTCCCGAATAAATAGACAAAGTATGGGAAAGATTATCGCTTTAGCAAATCAGAAAGGTGGGGTAGGTAAGACTACCACTACGATTAATCTGGCTGCGTCGCTGGCTGCACTCGAGAAAAAAGTGCTGGTGGTGGATGCGGATCCGCAGGCTAATGCATCGTCGGGACTGGGTGTGGATATCCGGAATGTAGGACTGTCCATTTACGAATGCCTTGTGAACGGCGACGACCCGAAAGGGGCTATTACCAATACAGAGGTGGAAGGATTGGATATTATCCCTTCCCATATCGACCTCGTAGGTGCGGAGATCGAAATGCTGAACATGGAGAGCCGGGAACAGATCTTGAAACAAGTGCTGGTCCCGTTGAAAGACCGGTACGATTATATCCTGATCGACTGTTCACCCTCTTTGGGACTGATCACGGTGAACGCCCTTACGGCTGCCGATTCGGTGATGATACCCGTTCAATGCGAGTATTTTGCGCTGGAAGGTATCAGTAAACTGTTGAATACGATAAAGATTATCAAATCGAAGCTGAATCCTGCTTTGGAGATCGAAGGCTTCCTGCTGACGATGTACGATTCGCGCCTTCGTCTGGCCAACCAGATATACGAAGAGGTGAAACGTCCGTTCCGGGACTTGGTTTTCACAACCGTTATTCAGCGTAACGTCAAATTAAGCGAAGCCTCCAGCTACGGCAAACCTGTGTTGCTTTACGATGCCGAGTCGAAAGGAGCCCTTAATCACATGCAGCTTGCACAGGAGCTGATAGATAAGAACAAATAATTCATAAGAGATGGCAGTAATGAAAAGATCGGCACTTGGCCGAGGATTGGATGCTTTGATAACGATGGACGACCTGAAGACGGGCGGTTCATCGTCTATCAGTGAAATAGAGCTAAGTAAAATCCAACCCAACCCGGATCAACCCCGTTCTGTTTTTGAGGAAGAGACACTCGAGGAGCTGGCTACTTCCATCCGTTCCTTAGGCGTCATCCAGCCGATTACGCTGAAAGAGACAGGACCGGACAAATATATGATTATCTCCGGTGAACGCCGCTACCGGGCTTCTTTGAAAGCCGGGTTGGAGCGTATACCAGCCTATATTAAAACCGCTGCCGACGAGAATGTCGTCGAAATGGCGCTGATCGAGAATATCCAGCGTGAAGACCTGAACTCGATCGAAATTGCCCTGGCCTACCAGAAGCTGATCGACAGCTATGGGTTGACGCAGGAGAAACTGAGCGAACGTGTCGGAAAGAAGCGGGCGACGATCGCCAACTACCTCCGCCTCCTGAAACTCCCTGCCGAGATACAGATGGGGCTGAAAGATAAAAAGATCGATATGGGACATGCCCGCGCGTTGCTCCCCGTCGAAGATCCGGAAGTGCAGTTGGCCCTTTACGAACAGATCCTGGCGGAAGGATTGTCGGTGCGCAACGTCGAGGAGATTGTTCGTGGCGGTGTAGACGCGGCGGCCCTCGAGCAGGCAAAGAAGGAGAAGCCTGCCGAACGGAAACCGAGACTGCCGGAAGAGTTCAACTTGCTGAAAGATCACCTATCCAGCTTCTTCAATACGAAAGTACAACTGGTGTGCAACGATAAAGGAAAAGGTAAAATCACGATCCCCTTTGGCTCCGAGGATGAACTGGAGCGGTTGATCGGCCTGTTGGATAAGTTGAAATGAGAAACGGATGAGCCAAAAGATAAACAAAGTAATACTTATATTAGCGCTGTTGTGCGGCTGTGTATGGACAGGGCATGCGCAAACGGGGATTACTGTAAAGCCGGATACGGTTATGTCTGCCGATTCGGTTATTACGGTTGTGACTCCGGGAGAGACGGCTGTATCCGATTCGACGGTAAAGGCTGTGCTCTCGGCTGCCGACTCGTTACCCCAGCCCAAGGTGAAGTTGAAGGAATTCAAGCCGGACCCGAACAAGGCTTTGCTCTATGCGTTGGTGCCGGGTCTGGGACAGATTTACAATAAGAAGTACTGGAAACTCCCGCTGGTGTATGGCGCCTTTATGGGGTGTCTGTATGCCATCACGTGGAATAATAAGAACTATCAGGATTATTCCGGTGCCTATTTCGATATAATGGAGGACTACAGCAAAGTCCTGTTGGGACAGCAACCGGGGCATGAACCGTACACGGGGCCCTGGAATGATAGCTGGACGATCTTTGTGCCTGTCGGACAGGAGAGTTCGTTTGTCTCGAACACCCAGTTCCAGGAGAACCTGAAGCGCCGGAAAGACTATTTCCGCCGTTACAGGGATTTGAGTATTATTATTACGGTAGGCGTGTATGCAATCAGTATAATCGATGCGTATGTAGACGCCCAGCTGTTTGACTTTGACATCTCTCCGGACCTGAGTATGCACTGGTCGCCGGAGGTTACGCCGAAGACCCGCTATACGCAGGCTTCGTATGGATTGAATTGCAGTTTTAAGTTCTGACATCATGAATAAAAACCTACTTATCCTATTCTGCCTGTTCTCTCTGATACAGCTATCCCGTGCACAGGATGCTATATTTGGCGAACCGCAGCATTCGACATTATCGACAGACTCGCTGTCTGACGTAGTGGGCCTGATACCTGAAAGCCTGGATGCAAACGTAGACAGCCTGTTGCATTCCTGGCATGTGCAATATTTTTCGAAAGTGAACGAGTATTGCCATGATGATGAGGCAAATGTCTATTTCCCCGATTCCGTTTACGCCGAACGTCTGGAACGTTTGCCGAGCGTGATCCGTCTGCCCTACAACGAGGTGGTACGGGATTGTATCGATCTGTACGCCGCCCGCAAGCGCGACCTGGTGCGCTATATGTTAGGAATGGCGGATTTCTATTTCCCGATAATCGAGCAGGTGCTGGACAAGCACAATCTGCCTTTGGAGTTGAAATACCTGGCTGTTGTCGAAAGCGCCCTGAACCCTGTCGCCCTTTCCCGTGTAGGGGCTTGCGGATTATGGCAGTTCATGCTTCCGACCGGAAAGATATACGGATTGGAGATAAACAGCCTGCTTGACGAGCGCCGCGATCCGGAAAAGGCTACCGAGGCGGCTTGTAAGTATTTTGAAGATATGTATGCCATTTATGGCGATTGGAACCTGGTGCTGGCTTCCTATAACTGTGGTCCGGGTAATGTGAACAAGGCGATCCGCCGGTCCGGGGGCAAGACCGATTTCTGGGAGATCTTCCGTTATCTGCCCCGTGAAACCCGTTCGTACGTGCCGTTGTTCATTGCGGCCAACTATATCATGAACTATTATTGCGACCATAATATCTGCCCGATGCAGACCAGCCTGCCGTTGGCAACCGATACGGTGATGGTGAGCAGTATGCTCCATCTGCAACAGGTCTCCGATGTGTTGGGTGTCGACATCGAACAGCTTCGCGCCCTCAATCCGCAATATAAGCGGGATATTATCCCCGGAAATACGAAACCGTCCGTGTTAAAACTTCCCGCGAACCAGACGTATGCGTTCGTCGACAAGGAAGATTCCGTCTATACGCACCGGATCGAAGAACTCCTGGCCAACTGTGTGCCTGTCAATGCTGCCGACGGCTCGAAGAACCTGACGCTTGAGAAGATCACGCATGTGGTGGCTTCCGGAGAAAACATCTATACCATTGCAAACCGCTACGGCGTGACTCCGAAGGATATCCGTAAGTGGAACGGTCTGAAGTCGAACCGTGTCGGCAAAGGGGCCCGCTTGCGCCTGCATGTCGATAACGGAGGCGTGGCTTTTGCTTCTGCCAAGGCGCAGAAGGATAAAGCGGCGGAACCTGCCAAAGCAACGCAAAAAGCAACGCCTGTCGCTACCAAGAGCAACCTGACCGCCCGTGCTACCGGCGGCAAGAGCCGTACGTATACCGTGCAGTCCGGAGACTCTCTCTATTCCATCGCCAAGAAATATCCGGGTGTCTCTACAGATGACTTGCAGAAGGTTAACGGATTGACCAGCGCTGATATCCGCCCCGGACAAGTCTTGAAAATTCCTGTCGTCTAACTTTTTCTGCCGCTTTCGGGAATATATAAGCAAATATTTATATATATTTGCCTAATACACGTTTTTAAATACGGAAGGGCAGTCAATATGAGCGACATAAATGATACAAAAGACACAACTGAGATGTTGCCGGCGCAGGAGGCTAAACCAGTCCTCTCGCCGGACGAACAGATGATACAGGACGGCTTCGACGAGCTGTTGCAGGATTATCTTAAATCAAACCATCGACGTAAGGTGGAACGTATAACCAAGGCGTTCAACTTCGCCAACCAGGCGCATGCCGGCGTGAAACGTCGTTCGGGTGAACCTTACATCATGCACCCGATAGCGGTGGCGCGTGTCGTCTGTCGCGAGATGGGATTGGGATCGACGTCTATCTGTTCGGCTTTGCTGCACGATGTTGTGGAAGATACCGAATATACGGTTGAGGATATTAAGGACATGTTCGGCGAGAAGATCGCCCAGATCGTGGACGGCCTGACGAAGATATCCGGCGGAATCTTCGGCGAACAGGCTTCGGCACAGGCCGAGAACTTCCGGAAGTTGCTGCTGACCATGAGCGACGATATCCGGGTGATCCTGATCAAGATAGCCGACCGCCTCCATAATATGCGCACGTTGGGTTCCATGTTGCCCGCGAAGCAGTTTAAGATTGCAGGTGAGACGCTTTACCTCTATGCTCCCCTGGCGCACCGTCTGGGGCTTTTTACCATTAAGACGGAACTGGAAGACCTGAGTTTCAAATACGAACATCCGCAGGAGTACGCCTTTATCAACCTCAAACTGAAATCGACCGAAGCAGCCCGTAACACCTTGTTCGAGCATTTCGCCGTGCCGGTGGACAAGAAGCTGAAGGAGATGGGGCTGGATTATGAGATGCGTGCCCGTGTGAAGTCTGCCTATTCCATCTGGAACAAGATGGACAGCAAGGGCGTCAGCTTTGAAGACATCTACGATATATATGCAGTCCGCATCATCTTCGACCCGCTGCCGGGTGTGGATGAAAAGAACCAGTGTTGGGACATCTACTCGGCCATCACCGATATCTACCGTATCCGTCCCGACCGTATCCGCGACTGGGTGAGCCGTCCGAAAGCCAACGGTTACCAGGCGCTGCACCTGACCGTGATGGGACCCGACGGACAGTGGGTGGAGATACAGATCCGTAGCCGCCGCATGGACGAGATTGCCGAGAAAGGCTTTGCCGCCCACTGGAAATATAAGGAACATAATATAGAAGAAGATACCGAACTCGACAAATGGTTGCAGACCATTACCGAGATTCTGGAAAGTCCGGATCCGAATGCGCTCGACTTCTTAGACACGATCAAGCTGAATCTTTTCACCTCCGAGATATTTGTCTTCACCCCGAAAGGCGACATCAAGACGTTGCCGCAGGGAGCGACGGCGCTCGACTTTGCTTATGCCCTCCATTCGGATATCGGTAATAAATGTATCGGGGCGAAGGTGAACCACCGTCTGGTTCCGTTGAGCCATCAGTTGGCGAGCGGTGATCAGGTGGAAGTCCTGACTTCCCGTTCGCAGACCCCGCAGCCCGAGTGGCTGAACTTTGTGACGACAGCCCGTGCCCGTGCCCGCATCGACGGCATCCTGAAGAAGAACCGTAAGGAAGCGGCTAAAGAGGGAGAGGTCAAGGTGATCGAAGCGCTGAAGCGGAGTGCGCTGGAAGTCAATACCTCCAATCTGGATAAACTCTGTATGTATTACGGTTTCTCCAAACGCGAAGAATTCTTCTACGCGGTGGAAAAAGGAGAGGTCATCTTGCCTGAGAACCTCGGCAAGCTGTTGAAGGAGAAAACGGATAACGTCTTGTTCAAGTACGTAAAACAGGCGCTCCGTGTCGCCACAAAAGCAACCACCGGCAAGAAAGAGGAAGAGGAAAAAGAGCAACCGAAGGAAAAGCCGAAATACGATAAGAAGAAGCCTTATATCCTGAAAGAGGAGGCTTTCGAACGCAATTACGTGATTGCCGACTGTTGTAAGCCGATTCCGGGAGACGAGTCCTTAGGCTTTATCAACGACGATGGCAACGTGGTTGTTCACAAACGTTCCTGTCCGATCGCCATGCGCCTGAAAAGCAGCTTTGGCGAACGCATCCTGAACACGGAGTGGAGCAGCCATCATTCTTCGTTCGAGGCGACGCTCGAGATCAAGGGCATCGATTCGATGGGAGTGCTCAATACGATCACCCGTACGATCTCCGATGATTTCAATGTCAACATCATCCGTTTGCTGATAGAAGCCAAAGATGGTGTGTTTGAAGGAAAGGTGAAGATGAAGGTGCACGATGTGGAGGATATCCAGCGGATGTGCGTCACCCTCTCGAAGATCAAGAACATCAAGTCTGTTGCCCGTGTAGCGGATTGAAATAAAAAAGCTATAGCCTTTCGATTAAAAGACTATAGCTTTTTTCCGGAAAGACTATAGCTTTTCTTGCAAAAGGTTATAGTCTTTTTTTATGAGCGTTATCAGGCAATGGAGATCAGATAAGCCGTGTAGCCGATGTAGCAGGCAATCATCGCAATCCCTTCGACCCGTGTAATCGTCCGTTTCTTGAAGAACCATCCGAAGATGTAAAGAAGTACGCACGAACCGATCAGTACGCCTAAGTCCAGATTTGTGATGCCCTGTATGTTGAGCGGGCTGATAGTCGCGCTGCATCCCAGGACGAAGAAGATATTGAAAAGGTTGGAACCGATTACGTTTCCGATAGCCATTTCCGGATTCTTCTTTAAGGCTGCGACAACCGAGGTCGCCAATTCCGGTAGCGAAGTCCCTCCGGCAACCAGTGTCAGGCCAATGATAGATTCGCTGACACCTAAGCTGCGGGCGATTTCCGAGGCTCCGCTGACAAAGAATTGTCCGCCGTAGACCAATCCGGCCAGACCTCCGGCGATGAACAGGGCAGACTTCCAGACAGGCATCTCCTTGATCTCCGATTCTCCTTCGCTACTGCCGTTGTGGGCGATGGCGAACGTGTATCCCAGGAAGATAAGGAAAAAGCATAGCAGGAGCATACCGTCGCTGCTGCTGATCGTATTGGTCGCCGCTTTGTTGATCAGCACGTCGTTCGCGCAGATGAACAAAACGATAGAGGCCAGTATGCAAAGCGGGATTTCCTTGCTTAACGTACCTTTGGTTACACTGATCGGAACGATAGCGGCCGTACAGCCTACGATCATCAGCGTATTGAAGATATTGCTTCCGACAACATTCCCGATCGCCATGTCTGCGCTACCTTTCAGCGCGGAAACGATACTGACGGTCAGCTCCGGGGCGGATGTCCCGAAAGCCACAATCGTCAGCCCGATCACCAAGCTGGAGATATGAAAGCGTTTGGCAACCGAAGCAGCCCCGTCGGTCAGTGCGTTTGCACCGACCAGGATGAGGAGCAAGCCGCCGATCAGAAGGACTATGTTCATCAGAATGGCAGGTCGTCGATCGGGTTGGCCGGACCGAAGTCTGGAGCGGCTGATACGGCAGGTGCAGAAGCCGGTACGGCGTTCTCCGGTGTCATGGCGCCCGGTGCTGATTGAGGAGCAGCGGCCATCGGGCGTTCTACCTTCCAGGCACTGATGTTTGTAAACCAACGTCCCTGATATTCACGGCTGTCTATGTCGAAAGAAACTGTAAGTTCTTCTCCGGGCTGTATGGCTGCCTGGTCGATGCGGTCTGCACCGAAGATCTGGAAGCATACTTTCTTGGGGTATTGGTCATGTGTTTCCAGGACATATTCCTGCTTTTTCCACTCGTTTCCGTTTTTACTGATACCGCCCTGGACAGGCAGTACGGCGATGATTCTTCCCGTAATTTCCATGTTTATTGTTTTATTAAATTGGTGCGAAGGTACGATTTTCCGGCGTAACAAGCTAATCCTTTGGAGTTGTTTTTGTCCGGAAGGGGCTATTTGGGAGTGTCGAGCGCCTCGAACGCATCCTTCATGGCGAGCAACTCTTCCTTGATTTGTTTCAACCTGTTCACGATCTCTTCGTGGCGAATGGTCGTATCGGGGTTCTCCTTCAGCTTTTGCCGCGCCCCGGCCAGTGTCATGCCGCGTTCTTTCACCAGGTGATAGACCAGGCGTATGGCGTCGATGTCTTCCTGGCGGTAGGAACGCGTTCCCTTGCCTGTCTTACGCGGGCTGATCTGGTCGAATTCCTTTTCCCAGAAACGCAGTGTCGACTCGTTGACGTCGAACATCTGCGCCACCTCGCTGATGGAGAAATAGAGCTTCAGATTTTTATCTTTATTTAATGCCATCCTATTAAACAATGTTTAATCCATAACCTGGCCATGATTTTCGGCGATCTGTATCATCCGGTCGTATTCTTCCGGAGTGAGGTCCATGTAGTAGTACTTGGACGGGTTGTCGTGCTTACCGCGGACGATCACCTCGTAGTGGAGGTGCGGGCCGGTCGACTTTCCGGTGTTTCCTACTTCACCGATCACTTCCCCGCGTTTCACCTTCTGTCCGACACGCGCGCGGAACTTGCTCATGTGTCCGTAGAGCGTCTGGAAGCCGTGTCCGTGGTTGATCATCAGACAGTTCCCGTATCCCTGTTTCCAGGCGGCAAAGGTGACGACGCCGTCGCCGGTGGCATATATTTCCGTTCCCACTTTGGCGGAGAAGTCCATGCCGGAGTGGAAGCGGGGCGTACGGTAGATCGGGTCGATGCGGACACCGTAACCGGACGCCGTGCGTTTCAGGTCTTTATTCGAGATCGGCTGGATAGCCGGAATACATTTGCTTCTTTCCTCCTGGTTCTTGCCGAGCATGATCAGCTCTTCCAGCGAATTGGACTGGACGTAAAGCTGTTTGCTCAGCATGTCCATCTTTTTGGTGGTTGCAACGACCAGGTCCGGGTTGGACAGGCTCATCAGCTTTTCGTAGCGGTTCGAGCCTCCGAAGCCGGATTTGCGGACGGATTCGGGAATGGATTCCGCCTGGAAAATGGCACGGTACAGGTTCTCGTCGCGCTGCTGTATATCGTCCAATACTTCCAAAGCATTGGTCAGGCGTAGCGAAAGCACCTCGTATTGTGTCTGTAACAGCTTGTTTTCCTTCTTCAGAAGCGATTCGACGGGCGAGTCGAACGTACGTGACAGGATAAAGAAAACACCTACGCCGATCGCAATACCGATGCTCAGGTGTCGGAGCACACCGAAAAAACGGTCTTTGGCGGAGGGGTAAACACGTTCGTAACTGAGCGTGTTGGGGTTATATAAGTAATATGTTTTTCTGCTTTTAAATAGTTTCATCAAATATTTTCTTGCTTGGATACGTGCAAAAATAATAATTTGCTGTACTTTTGCAAATTGTTTTTCAGAATATTAACGAGACTATATAGAATAGATTATGTTGACAGCAAAAGAAATCCGTGAATCATTTAAAGACTTCTTCGCTTCCAAGCAGCACCAGATTGTGCCTTCTGCTCCGATGGTAGTGAAGGGTGACCCTACATTGATGTTTACCAATGCAGGTATGAACCAGTTCAAAGATATAATCCTGGGGAACGTACCCCGTAAATATCCACGTGTCGCGGATTCACAAAAGTGTCTTCGCGTAAGCGGCAAGCATAACGACCTGGAAGAGGTGGGACACGATACGTATCACCACACTATGTTCGAGATGTTGGGTAACTGGTCGTTCGGTGACTATTTCAAGCAGGAAGCGATCAACTGGGCATGGGAATACCTGGTAGACGTGCTGAAGCTGAACCCCGACCGCCTGTATGCAACCGTATTCGAAGGAAGCCCTGCCGAAGGTCTTTCACGCGATGACGAAGCAGCCGGATATTGGGAACAATACCTGCCGGCAGACCATATCATCAATGGGAACAAACACGATAACTTCTGGGAAATGGGCGATACGGGTCCTTGCGGTCCCTGCTCCGAAATCCATATCGACCTCCGTACGGACGAAGAACGTGCCGCTGTCCCCGGACAGGAGATGGTGAACAAAGATCATCCGCAGGTAATCGAAATCTGGAACCTTGTGTTCATGCAATATAACCGCAAGGCCGACGGCTCCCTGGAACCGCTGCCTGCCCGCGTAATCGATACCGGCATGGGATTCGAACGTCTGTGCATGGCTTTGCAGGGAAAAACGTCCAACTACGATACGGATGTCTTCCAGCCGATCATCAAGGTGATTGCCGGTATGGCCGGTACGACTTACGGCAAGGATAAACAACAGGATGTGGCTATGCGTGTGATCGCCGACCATATCCGTACGATCGCTTTCGCGATTACCGACGGCCAGTTGCCTTCCAATGCCAAGGCCGGTTATGTGATCCGCCGAATCCTGCGCCGTGCCGTTCGTTACGGTTATACGTTCCTGGATCGTAAAGAATCCTTTATGTATAAGCTGCTGCCGGTGCTGATCGAAACGATGGGCGATGCCTATCCCGAACTGATCGCACAGAAGTCGCTGATCGAAAAGGTGATCAAGGAAGAAGAAGAATCTTTCCTCCGTACGCTGGAAACCGGTATCCGTTTGCTGGATAAGAAGATGGAAGAGACAAAGGCAGCCGGTAAGACCGTGATCAGTGGTGTGGACGCCTTTACTTTATATGACACATACGGATTCCCGTTGGATTTGACTGAACTGATCCTGCGCGAAAACGGTATGGAAGCTAATATCGACGAGTTTAACGTCGAAATGCAAAAGCAGAAAGATCGTGCCCGCAATGCTGCCGCGATCGAAACAGGCGATTGGGTGGTGCTGAAAGAAGGCGAATGCAAGTTCGTGGGCTACGACCTGTTCGAATGCGACGCCGAAATCATGCGTTATCGCCAGATCAAACAGAAGAATAAGGTATTATATCAGATCGTGCTGGACCAGACTCCTTTCTATGCGGAAATGGGTGGACAGGTCGGCGATACCGGCTGGCTGATTGCCGACGGCGAAACGGTCGACGTGGTTGACACGAAGCGTGAGAACAATCTCCCGGTTCATCTGGTAACTAAATTGCCGAAAGATGTAACCGCAACTTTCACGGCTAAGATCAACGAAAAGAAACGCATCCAGTGCGAGTGCAACCACTCAGCCACTCACCTGTTGCACGAGGCTTTGCGCGAAGTGCTGGGGACACATGTCGAACAGAAAGGTTCTTACGTCTCTCCCGAGTCGCTGCGTTTCGACTTCTCCCACTTCCAGAAAGTGACGGACGAAGAGATCCGTCGGGTAGAACAGTTAGTAAGCGAAAAGATCCGTGCCGACTTCCCGTTGGAAGAACATCGCAATATGCCGATCGCTGAGGCGAAAAAGTTAGGCGCGATGGCGTTGTTCGGAGAAAAGTATGGTGATGAGGTTCGTGTGGTTAAGTATGGTAGTTCTATCGAATTGTGCGGTGGTACGCATATTCCGGCAACCGGTATGATCGGTTCCCTGCGTGTGATCGCCGAAAGCTCTATCGCAGCCGGTGTCCGCCGTATCGAGGCTGTTACGGCCGAAGGAGCTGAGAACTATACTTTCATGTTGCAGGATTCCCTCCGTGAACTGCGCGCCATGTTCAACAATGTTCCGAACCTGGCACAGACCATCCGGAAATCCATTGAAGAAAATGCCGAACTGAAAAAGCAGGTAAGCGATTACGTGAAAGAGAAAGTTCAGCAGTTGAAGAAGGAATTGATTGCAAAAGCGGTTGAACGTCACGGTGTGAAACTGATCGTCTTCCGTGGTGAAGCCAGTGTGGAAGCAATCAAAGACCTGGCTTTCCAGATTAAGGGAGAAAGCAATACGGATGAAAAAGTATTCTTCGTAGCCGGAATCAAAGACGCTGATAAGTGCGCATTGACGGTTATGCTGAGCGATCCGTTGGTAGCGGAAGGCATGAATGCCGGTAAACTGGTGAAAGACGCAGCCAAACTGATCCAGGGCGGTGGCGGCGGACAGCCCCACTTTGCAACTGCCGGCGGAAAGAATCCGGACGGCCTGGCACAGGCTATCGAGCATATTCTCGAAGCAGCCGGCTTGAAATAAGAGCCGAATAAATAGTTGTTTCCCCTGCATGGAACTTTTGTTTCCTGCAGGGGAAACTTTTGTTCCATGCCCAGGAAACTTTTGTTTCATGCCGATGAAACTTTTGTTCCCTGCTCATGGGATTTTCTTTTCCCCCGTTTTGATAATCGGATAACAAATAATACCTTTGCCGGAACGATATTAATTAATAAGGACATTATGGCCGCTCAAAAAGTAGTAATCAGCAAAGACCTCAAAGCCGACTTGCAGGCGTTCTTTGCTTCCCTGAGTTATGATAAGCTCTTTATCCTGACCGATACGAATACACAAGATAAATGTTTCCCGCTGGTAAAAGATATCCCTGCCTTTCAGGATGCTCCTGTCATTACCGTGCAGGCGGGCGATACGCATAAGGACATCGAACAGGTCGCTTCTATCTGGACACGCCTCTCCAACGAAGGCGCTTCCCGCAATTCCCTGCTGGTCAACTTAGGAGGCGGCATGATTACCGATATGGGAGGTTTTGCAGGTGCAACTTTTAAACGGGGTTTGCGTACCGTCAATATCCCGACAACCCTGATGGCTTCTGTCGATGCCGCGGTGGGAGGGAAGACCGGCGTCAACTTCAACGGCTTGAAGAATGAAGTCGGTTCGTTCTATCCTCCCGAATGCGTTTTTATCGATTGTGAGTTCCTGCGTACGTTGGACCGTGATAACCTGTTGTCCGGCTATGCAGAGATGATCAAGCATGCGCTTATCAGTTCGATGGATATTTATGCGTCCGTGATGTTGTTCGACCTCGATGCGAAGATCGATTATGCTTTCCTGAATAAGATGGTGGCCCAGTCTGTCGCCGTGAAAGAACGCATAGTGGAGGAAGACCCGAAAGAGCATGGTATCCGTAAGGCGCTTAACTTCGGCCATACGATCGGGCATGCCTACGAAAGCCTGTCGTTCCGGAAGAACCGCCCTCTGCTGCACGGGCATGCTGTCGCTGCGGGTATTGTGAGCGAATTATACCTTTCTTATAAGGTTTGCGGGTTCCCGATGGACAAACTGAGCCAGGTTGTCTATTACCTGAAGGAATATTATCCGGCTTTCGTCTTCGATTGCAATGATTATGACACCTTGTATGAACTGATGACGCACGATAAGAAAAACGAGGCGGGAATTATCAATTTCACCCTGCTTTCCCAAATCGGTGACGTTCAGATTAATCAGCAGGTAAGCAAGGAAAAAATCCTCGAGTCGCTGGATTTTTACCGTGAAAGCTTTGGCGGATAACGAAAAATATTTACCTTTGCAGCCGTAAAACAAAGCGGGGTGTAGCTCAGCCCGGTTAGAGTACGCGTCTGGGGGAAGGATTCCCTAATTATTTTTTGACCTTTATTATTTATTAATATACAGGGAGTTAAGCTAAGCGGCTTAACTCCTTTTTCTTTCTCTTCTACCACTTTCCTAAAACATTCATGACATAATGGTGCAAATGAATGCAAATTCTTCAGTTCCTTTTTCATACTGTTCTTTTCTTTGATTTTGATCTAAAGGTCGGACCTTTTGTTTGTTAGAGCAACAAATTGTCAAAGATTCATTGCTGCATCTTTTTACCAAATTCTTTTATTGTACCGATAGGTGCTCCTTTCTTGGCTTTTTCGAAATATTCTGGACCAAACTGTTGCTCCATTGATTTTTTCAATGTATCTTTATGCTCAGAAAAGGAACATTGAGAGATAACAATATCAGTTTGACCCTTCTCAAGATGATTCTTACGAGAATTCACAGAAGAACTGTTAGGGCACAGAGCAGTTTGGTCCTTTTCTAAAAAAGCGATTTCTTCGGAAGTCGCTTTTTTATTTTATTTTCAATTTGGCGACTTCGATTGTAAGTGACATCTTCTTATATTATTTATTCCCTTTCGGTATGATTTCTCTCCGTATAGGCTGTTTTCTTTTGTTTTTGAAAGGTGTTATTTCCTTTTGGGAAAACCTTGTACTTCCTTTCAAATTTCTCCTTAAAACCTAATAAATTACAAATGTTATCAATAAAAAAAGGACGTTGATGCGTCCTTTTTTATTATTGTTATTCTGAAGCTCGACTAACAAGCTTTATACTACTAACATCATTCCAATGATCATGTATTACTTTCTTTTTCGATAACATTCAGTACTCGATCTATAGTTCCCATCGCGTGATCACTACGATCTTCGTTTCTTGAAATCAATTCAAAATCATCTATAGAAACTAATCCTTTTATATTCTTTTTCATGTCTTTTTGTGATTTCTCTAAGTCTGTATAATTAACAGTCTTCTTTAATTCATTATTCTTCTGCAAATTCTCATAGGCTTCTTCAATAGGGATGATGCTTAAAATCATCTCTATTCGTTCATCATCTAATCCTACCTTTTTCAAATGGCTGATTAGTTCTTCTCTTATTCGGTCTGTATTCATAGTTGTTTATCTGAATCTCGAAATTTCTTTACTACTTTTAAATTCTTTCTTTACAGGAATAGAACAGAGCTTTTCTCCATCTTCAGTCAATAATTCTATGAAGATATCTTGGTTTTTTACCATATTACTTTCTATTTTAACACTTAAAAAGATCGTATTATCAATAGAAACTTGTTGGCCAAAAGAAATAGGATCCTTAAAATTTGGCTTATTATGGAAGGGAAGTGATGGAGATATTTCGTTATCAATGATAACCCTCCATTTGGTATAACCTTGATCGCCCCATATCACATCTTCATTTTTATCGTTCGTAAAAACTATTGCAAGTAAAGGAGAACTATACCAAAAATCTTCAAAACGGGCGAAACCAGTTCTTATCTCTACTACTTTTAATTCAAACTCTTTCTCAAGTTTTTTAAGGTCTTCAAATGAAATGTTAGCATCTTCCATGATTGACAATTGTATACTATCTGGTTGTTGCTCTATTGTTGTGTCAGATTCGTTTGTCTGATGATCAGTAGGTCCAACAATGTTTGTCATTATCAACAAAAATATTACGACCAAAATAGACAAATACAACCAAACTAATGCCGCTTTGGAAATCTTTCTTTTCTTTTTTGACTCTAAAGTCACTTTCTTTTCGTATGTCGTCAACTTTGATCCGCAACGAGAGCAATATCTTGATGCTTTTTTATAATACACCGTTTTACAGTTTGGACAAATTTTTTGCTCTTGTAACTCATCATTCTTTTTTTCTTCTTCTGTTGCTTCCATATCCCTTTTCTTTTATGATTTATACCTAAAGGTCGGATCATTTATTCATCTGGTCAACATTCTTCTAATGTATTTTCCCAACGGTCAGAAAGTTTCTCTCCCTCATAAATCCAATAGGGAGTCGGGTGAGTTATATATGGCAATAATCGTTGTGTCGCAGCACTTAAAGACATGGTCTCTCCTTTATATTTTACCTTATTGCCTTCCACAACCTCTATTTCTACCTGATCATCATTCACAAATTTCAATATGGATCCGACAGGAATTTCCATCCTCTCAAAATTAAAGGCAGGTCTTTTCTTCTTCATTATTTCTCTTGCAACCTTCTCTTCCGTACTTACCCCGGCATCTAAATCACTATTTACTTCTTTTTTCTTGTTGTTTGGGCCCAATATCTCCAAAATCGCAATGACTCGCTCCGTATCTAATTTAAAAAACTCCCTATTAGGATTGATACGGTCTGGAGCAAAGGCTATATGTAAGGCTTTTTCTGCTTTGGCAAAGTCCTTTACCTCACAGGCATATATACATTCAAAAGGTAGTGGTACGCCGGTACTACTATATAATTCTTTCATTCTTTGAGCAATTTCCATCCTGGATGTCATTCCAATTTTGACAAGTCCTGGCATCGCTGGGTTCGTCAGTGCATAAACAATACCTACATTTTCCTCTTTCTTTGCTTCATTTCCATGATTCATTTCTTGATTTGCCATCTTTTTTAATAGTATTAATCAGTGCGTTATAATATAAAGTCCCATTTTTACTAACCTATCGGTCTTCAAGATCTTTTCTTACCTCTTTTCCCTTTTTTAATGTAGGTCATTTCATATAAAAGACCGACCTTTATGTTCTCAATTTATTTTATAGGATGATGCGCTGGGCTATTTACTACAATACATTGATATTCCACCCAGTTTCGAAGAGGAAGTTAACAAAAAAGGAACGTGAAACTGTTAGTCTATCTTTACGTTTGAGGCTCTGGACTGCCCTATATAGGAAGATAAACGTAACAGTCCACGCTCCTTATACTATAATCCTTTTGGATAGTAGCATAATAAAGCATGGACGTCACTATTTATTCCTCCTATATATGAAATTGTCCAGATTCCAAACGTAAGAGAATAATATCTAAACGCCCTGTCCGTTCCTTACGGACAGAACAAAAGTAATCAAAATCTTTATCTTGTCAATGATTCATTGCTCTTTTTACTTCTTCTTCTTGTCTCTTATACTCATCTCTTACTTTATCATTCAATTCATCAATCATGGATAGGGTTGGGCTGCTCTTTTTCAACTCCTCCTTTATTTCTTTGATCTTTTTAAGGACATTACTTTTGTTCTGTGCAGTAACCTTTCCTTTTTTGGAAGCAATATCCACTTCTCTCTCCATATCAAAAGCCATTACACATAAACGTAAGCAAGTCTCATACAAATCTTTCTTTCCATTTAAATTTATCTCACAATAATCTTCGAGCGATTCTAATCGTTTTTCAATACTATTATACATATCATACCATAGTTTTATCAATTCACGATAAAAATCCCCAGAAAACAATTCAAAACAACGAATTTCGCGCTTAAATGTATATTTCGGATTCATCACTCTTAATTCATACCTTAATAAATTATATCCTTTTTGCACTAAATGATAATTATCAGGATTTCTCAATTCCTCGTTCTTATCATAAAAACATAATGAAATGTTATTACCCTTTCTACCCTTACTTTCTTTTTCAAAATATAGGCTTGTCCTCCAATTGATGTTTCTATTAAAACCTTTCAAGTAATATAGCTTAGGAAAGTAGAGTAGTGGTTCGTACTTCATTTCAAAAGTCTGAGCAATATCAACTCTTTTTACGATTGCTTTCTCTAATGGGATACCAAGAATTTTACTCAAACTCTCAATTAACTTTTTAACTTCACAAAAGTCCATTCCTTTTATATTATTTCCTTTAGCCCACTTTGTTAAACTACCTATTATGTACAAACTACTCCCTATAATCTTTATAGTCATGTTATCTACATGACCAATTATCATCTTTTCTCCGCTTTTTATTTTTATATTACAAGCAACTTCTTCCCTAAAAGAGACAGGAATGTCTAAATCCTGCTCTCTTATCCTTAAACAAATAGTATCATACATACTCTATCAAATATATATTATCAATAAAACATTTATATTATTTACCTTATTATTATTTACCTTATTATTATTATTATCAATTTCCGAATTGATGGCAAAATTCTTCTGTAGTGCCGATTCGGTTTCTTTTCAACCATGCTTCGATCTCTGAACGAGAGAAATATAACCTTCCTTTCTTGTTCGGGTTGAGCTTATAGTGAGGAATTTCACGGTCACAAACCATATGATATATCTTACTTTTGGATAATCTCGTTAATTCGCAAGTTTCTTCTATAGTAATGACATCGCTTGGTATATTCATCAACGATTTGTTGATGAAATTTGACTGTAAGTCCTTCTTCTTCTCATTGTGGCAAGAACTTCCCTCTTTTCGAACCTTACTATCTGATATTTCGGCACTCCTTTCTTCTAATAACCTTATATAGGTAATAAGATTCATATTTTCCAATTGTAAAAGGTCTTGCAAAAGGAAAGCTGCGTTATTCCAATCTTTATTTATTTGTATTCCGATAGGAGAGTCCTTCTCTATTTCGAATCGGGCAATCTTCTTTCTTATACCATCGAGTGTAAGAGCTATTTTCCCTAAGTCATAATAACCTTTTCGAAAGGCATCAATATTATCCTGTTCTGTAATAACTCCATAACGTTCATATCGCTCATTCAGTAGCTTATTGGCCTTTTTTATCTGTTTGTTAATCAAATAAATATCATTGGATGTGTTGCGACTGATATATTTCTCAATATCATTTACATCTAAACATTTTGTTGTTGCGATCAATTTCTGATAGAAATTTTCGTATGCTGTTGTTCTCATATGGCTATATTATTTTTATATAATGATTTGTTTGTAATGTCTTCAATTAGGTTACTACCAAAACTATCCAAGTAAGTGTTTGTTGTCTTCAGATCCTTATGCCCCATAATTTGGCTTATAATCTCTCTTGGCGTGCCATCTTCTTGCAATGTCATTGCCATCGAATGGCGACTAACATAACTTGTCAATTTCTCCGGTAGTTGCAACTCCTCCGCCATATTTTTTAAATGTTTGTTGTATATGGCTAATCTTCGGCGTTGATGTTCATACAATTTTTCTCCTTCGTAATTTATCGATATGATAGGCAATAAATAATCTTCAATTAAAACCGTATTCTCTTTAAACCATACAAGCAAAGCTCTTAAATCGTTATTAATCGGAACTTTAATAAATTTAGCCCCTTTGCTATGTTTGGTTTTCTGTCTTTTATACATAATATATTCTTTTCCCCCTTCTATTTGAATATTACTTTTCTTTAAGTTAGCCATATCAATATAACTCATACCAAAACAAAAATAAGAGAAGAGGAAGAGGTGTCGGGCTATTTCATTTACTTTACTTTTTGACTTCATATTCATCAATTTATTTAAAGAAACGTCGGACAAATACCTTTTCTTAGTTTCTTCTTCCAAGGCAGATATGCAAAATCCTCCTTTTCCAAAAGGATAGCTACTTGCATTATACTCCTTTTCCAAAATAGCTTTGTTCAGGACGGCTCTTAATGTCTTCATATTATGTTTTCTTGTATTCCCACACCACCCTTTCTTTTCCATAAATGCATTATAGGCATTTACATACTTTATATCAATTTCTTGGAAGGTTCTTGTATCCAATTTCTTATCAAAGAGATGAAGGTTATAAATCGATTTCTCCCATACTTTGGCATTTCCGATATGTCCAGTATCCTTCATGGTTGCAACACACTTATTTACATAATCAAGAAACTTTCCTTGTTTACTTTTGTGTAGGAAGGCATCTTCAAATTGATTTAAAGTCCAGTCAATACTATCTCTATCGAAATTCAGTTCAATCATCTTCGCTCTGCCTGCCAATTCCATTAATCGGGCGTTATATTCTTTATTCATAGGACAAACCTTTTTATTGGAAATGAAACGTTCTGCCTGTTCATCCCATTCTTCTTTTTTGGCATAGAGCCCCGATGAGCAATATTTACTTCTCATATTCTTTATTATACGGAGTGAAACTGGATATGTCCCATCCTTTCTTTTATTTGCAGTATGCAGCACAAATTTAAATGTAGCCATCTTTATTTAAATAATTTCGTTTATTACAAAGGTAAAACATGGATTTCAAATGATCACTCAAAGTGTGTTATAGTTGTGATACTCAATTAGTAACATTTAACCTTTTATCCTCTTTATGTTAAAATGGGCTTTTCTCTTTCCTAAAACTTTCCTAAAATAATAGATGTCCTCTCGTGTAGTAGAATGCAATTCAAATTATTTTCCTTATTGAAATATCTTCTTATAAATAAGGACTTTATAGACGAATATACTCTCGAATATCCTTTTTTGTCAAAAAAGCCATCAAAAATTTGTGAAATACCGCATAAAACCTTACTTTTGCACTCGAAATAACAAAGCGGGGTGTAGCTCAGCCCGGTTAGAGTACGCGTCTGGGGGGCGTGTGGTCGGAAGTTCGAATCTTCTCACCCCGACATTGATTTACAAAGGCTTATAGTTATCGCTATAAGCCTTTATTTATTTACTGGAACACAAATGGAACACAGACTCAAATAAGACACGGAGTACTTGCTATTGAAAAGCTACCATTTAAATTCTGTGTAAATATTATTCCGAAGAAAGAATTCTCCAGATATTGAATTAATATCCTTGAAATTTAGAACATCAGAACGCTTGTAAAGTGTACCTGGGTATTGATGTTCAAATGTGCTAACAATTCCTTGAATAGTAGGTAGTAAGATGCTCAATGATGAAACGATGTGTTCAAACCCATCAGTCGGTTTGTTGTAAATTTTGCAATAAAGGTAATTGGCAACACATTTGATTCCTGCAACATTAATACCATAATTTTTGATGTCATTAGATGAATAGCCTAAGTCGGAGAGAACCGTTAAGACTCTGGGATTATCAAGGGCGTTGCAACTTAATATTTTCCATCTGCTTTGAGAATCTAAATCATAGAAAGAATTACCAATAGCAAGATAAAACACTGCTTCTGATTTAGATTTCCTTGTTTGATAAAGTATTGTTTGAGCGGTAAGATTGTCAAATGATTCGTTTTCAAGTGCTTCTAAAGCAGGTGCAATCAATTCAATAGCATAACAGTGCATTAAATGTTGTAAAACTGGTGAAATATAATAATTGAGTAATAAATCTTCTGTGACACAGGGAATAAGCTCATAAGACTGTGTAAGATTAGATACTTTGGAAAGACGTGATTTAAAATATTGAATATCCTCTTTAGTATAACCGATCTCTGTTGATAGCTCATTTAAGAATCTTGTGTCAAGATTAAGGGGCTTTTCTGATTGGGATACAGAACATGTTTTATATCCATTTAAAACTGATTGGTAATCAGCCTGTGGAAAAACAGGTATTGCGAATAGAAGCAAATATGTGGTAATGAGTCTTTTTAACATACTGATGTGATTTAAATAGATTTAATGTTGAGTGGAGTTTTTTTTGTCTTGATATCTTATAAATATCTTTCTGTCAGATAGTCACAGTAACGTTCGTTCCCTGTATAAAATTCTTTTGATAATTTGATAATTATCTCTTGATAGGTTGTGTGACTGAATTTTATATTGTCTTTTTGGGCTATTTCTGCAAATTCTTCTATTTCTTTCCTGTGCTCTGCACCTTCAGTGCCGATTACATCGTACCAGAGATATAAAAGGTGGAAATTCTTGCAGTTCTTTTTTAACCCTAATATGTGTTTAAGTAACTGTGCTGCATCTAAGTATTGATATTTGTTATCATCTGGAGATATTTCTTTTGCCAATTGGTATAGGTGTGGTATATTGTTCCAGAAAGAGTCGTTTTCAACATATTTAGTTTTTAGTCCTCCATGTCTTTTACAATATGGTTCGGTGAATTTTGACTCAATAGCAAAGACTTTCGGTCTAAAGTTTTTTATAATAACGTCAATATTGGGTGTGTATGGGAATAAATCCTTGTCTTCACTAATTTCGAATTGTTCCTCAAATTTGATTTTGTAGTCAAAAGCTGTTTGGGATATGGATTGATTGGATTTTTCCTGTACTAAATAAGATGAGTCTTTAGCACACAAGTTACAAGCCCTCATGATTGGATAAATATTCTTCCCTTGCCAATATTGAAACAAGTTTACTACAATGGCGGAAGATGAATGGATCGCTTTCATTTTAGCTAATCGAGTTTTACTGTCTCTTGTCTCATGTCCGTCCCCCGAATTGTAATAAGTTAAGTTCTGGGGTGTTAATTGTTCGAATAGGTTATTTGCTAAGGAATGCAGATAATTTGTTTCTCCTTTGTTGTTTTTTGTACCTCCGATTAATTCAAAGTTGTTTCTTTGAGCCCAACTTTGTTGTTTTGATTTAATGAATTCTAATCCTCTCATAAAGTCATAATTGTGCCATTCGACTCCCTAATGACTGGATTTAGAAAAAGAAAGTGTGGAGCCATTCGTTTATTGTGTAGGAGGTTCTGACAAAACCCAGAAACAAATAAACAATACTCCACACCTGTTTAGTATATGTTTTGAGAACATATATCTACACAAGTGATGAATGTTATTGCTATCCCTGTTTCTTTGAAACTGTCAGATTTCCTACACAGGATAAAGCGAAACACTTTCACTACAATTTGCCACTATGTGTGACCACCGCAAAGATAGTAAAGTTTGCTCAAAATAACATTCTGGTTAGAGAATATTGTTTTCTTTGCTCTGGGCTTTACTATAATACGATAATTAAAATGAGATAGAAAAAACGATGCAATGTTTTTTTACATTTGAGAGGTTCGTCTATCTTTTTGTTTTAATACGTAGTTGTTGATTATTAGTTTATTATGATATTTACTCATTTGAGAAGTGAAAGAGTAGGTTGTTTTTGTTTACATGAGATTTTGGTTATTTAACTTTTTTAGGGGCTATGAATCTTTTTTATTGATATTTGATATTGAAACGTTTGCAGATGTAAAAGAAAGTGGCGATTTTAACTCCATCTTCTTTTTTGTATTTTAGACATCGATTATATTGCATATCACAATCGCCCTCGTTGTATTTGGGGTATATACGACTAATCAGATGAAACCAGTATCTTCCTTCTTCCCCAAATTCATAAGCCAATGCACAGCCTATTTTGAACCAATCTTGATATTGCTTAGTTATGTCAATTCTATTTTTCCGAATGATTGAAACTATCTTTTCTACCTGTTTGCGGATTTCTTCTCTTTGGGTTATTGTTCTTATAATCTGTCCGGATTTATTGTTTGTGTCTATTGTGTATTGAAAGGGAATTGGATTTTCGTTAAAATAAGGATTTTCATCATAACTTGCAACTCTTAAACTAACGGGGCTTTTGACACTTTTGTCAACTTGCAATTTGAATTTTCTATTCAGATACATTGCAAGTGCTTCAAAGTGCTGTTTATGATATTCTGGATTTTGTATTCTGAATATTAGAAATATTCCTTCTCCACTTAGTGATAATCCTGCATAGTATAAATAGGGACAGTGTAAACCAATTACATTTTTACAATCTGCTAAGTCAATATTTGGGTTGTCTTTGGAGTCAATATCAATGCACAATAATCCCGTGTGTTTAATTATATTGGATTCTCGTCTTTGGCTAAATGTGCCACTTGGTGTGATACACATAAGATTTCCTTTGATTCTTTCTCTTGTTTTCTTATCTGTGTTTGCCCTGTACTGTTCAACTTGTTTTCTGAACTTATCAGATAATAGGAATTTACTTAATCTTATTGTCTTGATAGGTTCTGTGCTAAAGATGCTTTCAAATAGTGACACTAAAGGTTCTTCAAAGGGAGTGAAGATTCTGCCACTCCCTTTGAAATTAGTATTTTCTTTTTCTTCTTCTTTTTCTTTCCCTTTGAAATTTTCATTTTCATTAGGAGTATATTTGGAATGTGCCATATCTTTATCTGTCAATGATTTATGTTTTCTGTTTTGTCTAAAATTCGTTCAATATTGATTCAATATCAGACTCATTTAGATTCACATCTGTAACATTATTACTCTGTATTGACATATCTTCCTTTTTGGGTATTGGTACTTTTTCTCCAATTTCGTTCTCAAAATCAGAAGAAAACTTCTGTTCTTGTTTTTTCCTTTTTGCATTATACTTTTTATTGTTTGCATCTATGTTCGGCATAGCCATTTTTAGTATAGCCAATACTCTAGATGGTAAATTGTCTGCTATCTCTTGATTAAGAGCGTACTTGATAATAGCTTCGTATGCAGGCAGTTTATTTCTTTTGCTTAATGTTTCTATTGCTTCGAAATATGAACGATAGAATACGAGACTGTCTCTTTTGTTGCTTTTATCTAATGCTTCCATGTTCTGACTTTATTTTATTATAAGTGATTTTGTCCTTTTTCTGGTTCTCAAAAGCTTCTTCATAGGTTTCAATATGGTTAGATTGTAACCATTGGCTGATTTCCTCCTTTTTAAAGAATATTCTTCTGCCACCATGTGCTGGTTTATGAAAAGGAATTTTTCGCTCGTGCGTGAGTTTGTAAATAGTGGCTTTTTTATAGCCAGTTAATTTACAAACTTCTTCAATTGTTAGAATTTCTGATTGTTTTTTTGTTGCGGATGATGCATCTTGGAATACACTTTCAATGATAGCCTTTATTTGACTAACTGTTAAGTGTATAACTAATGCTTCATCATTGATGTTTTTATCCATAATGAATTTTATTGTCCTGTTTAGGATTTAAAAACATTAAATCCTAAACAGGATGTTATACATGTTTTGTTAGTCTTGATTCACTAAAATCAAGAAAGGCAAGTTTTTTGAATAAGTTTAGTGTGTATTGCTCCACACTCTTTTATGAAGTCAAGAAACGCAACAAATTTTATGTCCGCTTCGTCAGAACGAGGAAGAACGAGAACTAATCAATGAAATTGTCAGCTCGAACCTTCTTCCTAGGTTCGACGCGAAATTATGAATAATATTTTTATGAAGCAAACTTTTTTATTGAAAAGCTATTTTGGTCGTTTATTATTTTTATGACCTTCGGTTTTAATAATTACGAATACCGTTCGAATGTTATACTAATCGTAGAGAGCTTTTGCGGCTTCATCTATTACAGTTGTGTCGAAACTGTCCAGATAGGTGTTAGTTGTTTCCAAATCTGCATGTCCTAACATTTGGGAGATTTGTTCACGTGCTACATCATTACGTTGCAACATCATTGCCATTGTGTGACGACTTACATATGTGGTTAATTTGATATCGGTTATCTGTAACTCTTCGGCTAAGTCAGCCAAATAGTTATTATATTTTTTATACCTGTATCGAATATGATTATATAGCCTTTCTCCGGCATATCCACTAATAGAAACTATGGGAACGATGAAATTGTCGACAGTAGGATTGCTTTCATTTAGACTATCTAATAGCGATTGTATTTCTGCCGTTATTTTAATCTTAATGGGTTTTACACTTTTCTGATGTTGTATTTTATGGCGTTTATAAACAATGTACTCTCCTGTGTTGAGGTTTAGAATATTGTTCTTTGTCAGATATGCCATGTCAATAAATGATATTCCATAGCAATAGTATGACAAGAGGAATAGCTTACGGGCATATTCTCGTTGAGGGTTATTGGATTTGGAGTTTTTTATTTTATTGAAAGATTCTACAGTCAAGTAGCGTTTTTCTGTTTCTTCATCTAATTTGGCTATTTGAAATCCTCCTTTACCGAAAGGATAAGTTTTGTCGGTAGCTTCTTTTTCTTGGATAGCTCTGTTTAATATGCTCCGAAGAGCTTTAAAGTAGTATTTTCTTGTATTTCCTTTACATCCTCTTTTTTGCAAGAAGATGTCAAAGCCGTTTACAAATTTGATGTCTATTTCTGAAAATATTCTTGTATCAAACTTGTTATCATAATGTGTAAGCATATTTAATGTTGCAGCATAACAGTTCGCATTGCCGATATGTCCAGTTTCTCGTAGTATATTAATATGGTTCTCTAAGTACGCTTTTACTTTGCCTTGTTTTGATTTGTTCAAAAAGGCTTCCTCAAATTGGTTTAGAGTCCAGTCTACGTGCTCTCTGTGGAAATTATCTATTATTTCCTGTGCTTGTACTCTGTATTTACTAAGTAAAAAATTGTACTGTTTGCGTTTTTCGTTTTCTTCCTTTTCTTTTTTATCTCTTACATTTTTAAGAATAACGAAACATTCATTATCTGCGTCCCAATATTTGTTGTCGGCGAATATCTTTAGCGTAAAGTATTTGCGTTGACGTTCTTTGCATATCCGTAGGCGGATAGCATATAGTCCTTTTGTATTGGGAGTATCGTTTCTTTTTACAAAACTTATCGTTTCTGTTATTGTTTTCATCATGAAATATCTGTAATCAAAATAAATCAAATTAGATAAAAGATAATACGTTGATTATCAAGCAAATGTAGTAATTTTGTGATTAATGTTAAATAAAAGAACGGAGAATTTTGTTTTTGTTATTTTATTTGAATCTGATTCTATGGTTAAGAGTGATCGTGTTATTTAGTGGAACACATTTGGAACACACATAGTCTAAATAGGGTAAACTTAATCAAAGTATTAATGTTGATTATCAGGTAGATGTCAAGTAAATACTAATAGAGGAAAATAAAAGATTTACCACGAAATACCTCTGGGGGGCGTGTGGTCGGAAGTTCGAATCTTCTCACCCCGACAATAGCTGAGTAAATAAAAAAGAGGCTTACAATTTTCTGTAAGCCTCTTTTTTGTGTTGTTATTTGTTGTTCATTTGCTCCAACAGGAGGGGAGCGCATTTAAAATGGATGATTGTCCTGGGAGATAGCTGCACGGTTGTACCGTTCCTGGGGTTCCGGGCCGGGCGGCTGGTTTGCAGACGAGGCTTGAATGAACCAAAACCGTGCAGGCAGATTCTTTGCCCTTCTTTGGCTTCCTGAATAATCAGTCTTTGCATTTCATCGATTGTTCGTCTTACGTCCTTCTTGTCTAAACCTGTCTTCTCTGACAGTGCGTTGATTAGCTGATTTCTGTTCATGACCTTTGTTATTAATTCTGTGTTCTGTAAAATGAAGGCGATACGCCTGTATGTTTCCTGAAAAATCGTCCTAACGATGTCTGGTTGGAGAAATGGGTCCGTATGGCAATCTCCTGAATGTTCAACGATGAATTCTTTAACAGGAACTTGATCTCTTGTATGATATATTCGGTAATCCAGTCTTTGGCTGATTTACCGCTAACCTCTTTGACAACCATTGTCAGATATTTGGGAGTGATGTATAATTTATTGGCATAGAACGTAACACTCCTGTTCTCTTTGTAATGTTTCATGATGAGCTGAAAGAATCCGTGCGCCAGCTCTTTTTTGTGGCTGTCGAACCTGTATTGTGCGTTCTGCGAGTTTATTTTATACGCATTGTAGACGTCCAGATAGAAGATTCGCATGAGGTGGATGACCGAATCTTTGCGATATAGGTTTTCCGGCCCTTTTGCTTTACTGTATATCAGTTGGAAGAAATTAATGTATCTGGATGTCTCCAATTCCGATAGACTGTAGTGGTAATGACTTCTCATGTAGAAAAAGAAAAGAGGTGAAAAACGGCAGAGGCCGCTAAGCACATCATTGTAAAGATTTATAGATAACGAAAAGTAGCTGACCGTAAAATCTTTACTCCTTTCCGACAGAGATACTAACTGTCCCGGGAAAATGACAATCAATTCTCCCTTCGTAAATAAATGAGCATACCCGTGAATGTCCACTTTAGCACTTCCTTTCGTACAAAAGGCAACGATTGCCCTGCGGGAATAAGAAGGATATAAAGGGATTGGGAATTCAGTCGAGTTCTCGAATATCTTAAAATCATTTTCTAAAGAATGAGAAATCGTCTTTTCATCAGATGTCCTTTTATATTTGCTGTCTGACATGTTTATGTTTGTTTCGTTTGTAAAAGTATAATTTCGTACCTTATGAAATTCGGTTAGTGCCTGTTTGGTATAATTTTCCAGAAATATGGTCCTGATTGCGGCACTTTTTTATTCTAATGATTTTACCCATGCATTTAACAGGAAAGATAATGTTTTGTTTAATTGGAGTTTGTAAAGAGTTTTAATGCAAATAAGTCTGTGAGGAGGGGCGGTTTTCCGAAGGAGAGGGCGGGAGGCCGTTATATATAAGATAGGTACGGAAAAATAAAAACCGGAGTAGCTCTAACAAAAGTTAGAGCCATTCCGGTTTTTTAGTAAGTATAGAATTAGAAACTCTTACCAGGTAATCTGCGGCAAGAATTTAGAAATCGTCTTTTTTAACTCGACAATATTAATAGGCTTGGTAATAAAACCGTTACTACCTGCGGCACGGGCTGCTTCCATATTATTTTCGAAAGCATAAGCAGACTGCATGATGACGGGTATCTTGGTATCTTTCTTTCGAATCTCCTTCAAAGCGTCGATACCATTCATTTCCGGCATTTTTATGTCTAGTAAAATAAGGTCTGCACCTTGTTCGTCATAGACTTTTAGCAGTTCGACTCCTGTTCTTGCCTGCAATACGTTGCAGTGCCTTTTCAGTATGGTTTTCAATAGCAGGAAATTGCTTTCTTCATCTTCTGCGATTAGAATCGTAACATTCTTGTTTTCTTCGTTTGTGCCCATAGCTTTTATATTATCTGTGAACAAATTTCAGCATTAATTTTTACATAACCAAATAGAATAGAACTTATTCTCTATTTTATGGCTTGATTCTCTTGTCTGATTGGAAAAAAAGCCTTTAATGGAATTGTCATCTGTTTTTCATAATTCTTTAAAAATAAAAAGAGGGAAAGGATGAAAGATCAAAGGATGTTTGTATATTTAGTGCATTAAACGGAACAGGGTGGTAAAACTTACCGCCTTTGGGAATGGTTATTAATTAAAGAACAAGTATAACTTTTAAATCAAACATCATGGGAAAGAGTCAATTAATTCACAACAATGAGTTTCACCTGATCAATAAAGCTGAAATTCGTAAAGCAACAGGAAAACTGGTAGAAGCATTGAATCTGGCTGCGGGTTCTACAGACGGGTTCGATATTTACAAGGTGGTGGACGCCTATTTCACCGATCTGGACAAACGCCATGAGATAAACGCTTTGCTGGGTCTCGGCGAAAGCTGCAAGTATTATGGTGAACAGGAACAGATAGAGGAAGCGATAAAGGAGGTAGACTAAGGCGCTTTCTCTATTCTTTTTTTCAGGCAATAAAAAAGGAGATATCCACGAATGGAAATCTCCTTTTCTTTTATTGGGATTGACGGATATTATTTACCAGCCAACTTTTCTTTCAGAGCAGCGAGTTCTTCAATGTCACCCAGTGTAGTCTTTTCAACCGGACCGGTTACCATTGCAGATTCTTCTTCTTTCTTACCACCGCGTTTAGCAGACGGTTTCTTTTCGCCTGCATCTTTCTTAGCGCCCTTCTGTTCGTCTTCGAAGATACGGCTGTGAGAAAGGATGATTCTCTTAGCTTCCTTGTTGAATTCGATAACCTTGAACTGCAGTTTTTCGTCTACAGCAGCCTGAGAACCGTCTTCTTTTACCAGATGTTTCGGAGTTGCGAAACCTTCAACGCCGTAAGGCAGAGAGATTACAGCACCCTTATCCAGTACTTCGATGATTGTTCCTTCGTGGATAGAACCTACAGTAAAGATTGTTTCGAATACATCCCAAGGATTTTCTTCCAGCTGTTTGTGGCCTAAGCTCAAACGACGGTTTTCCTTGTCGATTTCCAGTACCTGAACTTCGATCTCAGCACCGATCTGAGTGAATTCCGACGGGTGTTTGATTTTCTTTGTCCAAGACAGGTCAGAGATGTGGATCAAGCCGTCTACACCTTCTTCGATTTCAACGAATACACCGAAGTTAGTGAAGTTACGTACTTTAGCCATGTGGCGAGAACCTACCGGGAAACGAGATTCGATATCTTCCCAAGGATCAGCTTTCAGCTGTTTGATACCTAAAGACATCTTACGTTCGTCGCGGTCCAGTGTCAGGATAACGGCTTCGATTTCGTCACCAACCTTCATGAAGTCCTGAGCAGAGCGCAAGTGCTGTGTCCAAGACATTTCAGATACGTGGATCAGACCTTCTACGCCCGGAGCGATTTCGATGAATGCACCGTAGTCAGCCATAACGACAACTTTACCTTTCACTTTGTCACCAACCTTCAGGTTTGTATCCAAAGCATCCCATGGGTGCGGAGTCAGCTGTTTCAAGCCGAGAGCGATACGTTTCTTTTCGTCATCGAAGTCAAGGATAACCACGTTGATCTTCTGATCCAGCTGAACGATTTCTTCCGGATGAGAAACGCGGCCCCAAGACAAGTCTGTGATGTGGATCAAACCGTCTACGCCACCCAGGTCGATGAATACGCCGTAAGAAGTGATGTTCTTAACCGTACCTTCCAGTACCTGGCCTTTTTCAAGTTTGGAGATGATGTCTTTCTTCTGTGCTTCCAGCTCAGCTTCGATAAGAGCTTTATGAGATACAACAACGTTTTTGAATTCCTGGTTGATCTTCACGATCTTGAATTCCATTGTCTTACCTACAAATACATCGTAGTCGCGGATCGGTTTTACATCGATCTGAGAACCCGGCAAGAATGCTTCGATACCGAATACGTCAACGATCATACCACCCTTAGTGCGACACTTGATGTAACCCTTGATAATTTCTTCGTTTTCCAGAGCAGCATTAACGCGATCCCAAGAGCGAGTAGCGCGAGCTTTTCTGTGTGACAGAACCAACTGTCCTTTTTTGTCTTCCTGATTTTCGATGTATACTTCAACAGTATCACCTACTTTCAAATCAGGATTGTAGCGGAATTCATTCAAAGGAATGATACCGTCTGATTTGTAACCGATGTTCACAACAACTTCACGTTTGTTCATTGCGATTACAGTTCCGTCAACAACCTCACGGTCATTTACTTTGTTAAGCGTACCGTCGTAAGCTTTTTCGAGTTCTTCGTGGCTGGCACCAGCGAAGCTCTCGCCGTTTTCATACGCATCCCAGTTGAAGTCTTCAATAGGAGCAACGTTCTTTAAGTTTTCCATTAATAATTAATTGTTTAGTAATTCTTTAATTAAATAAGACATTATATTGATTATATAAATCGGGCGCAAAGATAGAACTATTTTCTTGAATTAGAAAAGAATAGCAAAAAAAATATCAAAAGGAACTACAATCGACATACCTCACATTAATCTCTTCAAAGCTGTGATGGAATCGGATACATATCGGTTGTCCGGTTCTATGGAACGCCAGTAACACAAACTGCCCAGTAAACGCTTCAAGTAAACGGGATCGGTAGAACCAATATGTTCCTGATGTCCGACCAACCCTTTTGTCAGGACGTAGTGCACATTCTTACGAATCTCCCGCTTCTTCACTTTAGGCAGAGTCATCTTCTTGCCTGAGCTAACCGATACTCCCGTAATAATCTTACGTTTATGTTCAGACAAGAAGCGGGTCTTTTTGACATTCATCGTGAAACCTTCTTCCCGAATAATCCTGTGGATTCGTACCAGAACTTCATCTTTCGGCAAATAATCACCCGAAAAGGTAAGATCATCGGCATATCTCGTATAAACCAACCCGTATTCACCGGCCAACGCCATCATTTTTTTATCCATCGGATAGGCTATAATATTACTGAGAGCCGGACTGGTAGGCGCTCCCTGCGGAAGACAACATCTGAGACAACAAAGTTCCGCCAAAACTTTCGCAATAGGACGTGAGTACCCCATCTCCCTAAAAGCTGCTCTCACCCTGGGTGAACGTATGGAAGGAAAAAAGTCGTGAAGATCTACTTTTAATACATTCTTTCGCCCCAGATGCACCCGTGCATTATCGGATACGGACTTTCCCGGACAAAATCCGGTAACAGCGGGATGTATGTTAGCTAACAATAAAATACGGTGATAGATAGTTTGTTGCATGGAACGAAAATCACCTGCGGGAGCCGAAATATAACGAAATCCGCCACTTCTTTTCCGAACATGAAAACAGGTATATTGGCGCGGTATATAATCCAACACTTCCCTCAATCTGGATTCTTCGGTTGCCAGCAGATTGGCACACCACCTGATAGCTCCGTCATCGAACCGCCTCGCACCGGTAGTTCTGACTCTCTTACTAAAAAGACCTTGGGAAAGCGGACCACTTGCTTTTTCTTTGGCATAAGGATTTTCACTGGCATAGTTACCGGCCCTCCACCTTTTATATCCTTCCTGATTTTTGCTTGAACGAATAATACGAACAACCATCCAACAGGTAACGACAATCACAATACCCAAAAGTAGTTCCATCCTTATACATTATTATATATAGAAGCAATAAAAGAAGAGGATGAGAGTATTTACTTTTCTTTATTATGAGTATCTTAATAAAGAAACCAGAAAGAACCTGAGTTCATGAGGCGACTGCACCTCTTTTTTGCTAAATCTTTATCTCATCCTCTTGACCGCAAAGGTAAAAATATTCTTCTCTGCTAACAAAAATAGTAAGAATAAAGTTAGCGGTTAAACAGCTCGAACGTAAACTTGCAGCCGACCTCGGTATACTTCCAGTTCTCACTACCTACAAAAACGCCAAAATCAAAGATGTGAGTACCGATTCCATATCCCAATTCCACATACGGCTGAAGATGGGGTACTGACAATATACTCGCATACAACCGCTCGTTCTGTACATAACGTGTGTATTTAATCAGATGTTTTAATAATAGGAAAGGGGCTTCATAAGTAAAATGTCCCCGTATATATTTCCGTGAAGCATTATACCAACGACGGTCGAGAAGCTGAAATACTCCTCCGATTTCGTCATTCCAACCTTCAGGAAGATTACTTCGGGTAAAGTTATTAAAGTCGACAAAATACATTTCTTTCTGATTGGTAAACATACCAAATCCAAAACGATAATAGATATTACGCATCAGTCCCAAGGGTATATGATGCTGCAAATCAAACTCCAAACGTTCATATTGTCCGGTACTGCCAAATACCCCCTTGATTCCCCTCTCCCAGTCTATCGAAAAAGTGGGATACTTAGAACGGAGATTAATCTTACGGTGTCCGTTCATGTAATAGTATAAACAAGGGGTCCACTCCAACCGAACCCGAGGGGCAAAACTCAAATAGGTATTCCTGATTTTGTTCTGGATATCTTCATTGAGTGTCTCCCGACTCTTTGTCAGTGGAACCAACTTAGAGAACTTTACCGCCTTTCGCCTATGGGTAGATAAGCCTACACTTAACTCTAATCCATTAATAATCTCGATACTGTGTCGGAAATTAAAATATAAATCGTAAAAGTAGTCCAAATGAATCTGATTAAAATCAAATACACTGTCGGGTATGGCTTTCAAATCATCAAGCACATCGCTACTGTAAATCCGGTTGCCGTTACCAAAGTCAATGTGAACAGCTCCCATCTTCTCGGGCAGGTAATTAAATTCGGTATTGACAGACCAATAGAATTCTTTTCGTGTAAAGTTGTAGCCCAACTTAGGTACCACACGCAATAGCCGATCATGCTTAAAAAGTCGGTTATATTTAAACGATTGCCTGTAGGAAAGCCCATTGCTCCCGCTATAACTCAACAAGAAAGGGTTGATAAGTGGTGAGCACTTCACGCTTCCCAGATTGGAGAGGTTCAATTTATAGTCACTGATCAGTACGTCTCCCACCTGTCCCCAAAACACCTGACTCTTACTCTTTGGTTTAATATTGCGTTGAATGGTATCTTTACGCAACGCATCTTCTTTGTATAGTCTGCGCTCAGCCTCCGATAAAGGAATAGGCCTCAATGTCTCAAAATAAGCACTATCCGTATGGAAAGAGGTAGTCTCGCATTGCAAGTTATAAGAGTCTGAAAGATCATATTTACTTTTTCCTTTTATTCTCGCCCTCACCTTCTCTTTCCATTTATTCTGATTTTCTTCAAGCACAATATCGTGATAGTTGAGCGATGCCACATAAACTCCATTAATACGGTTACCCAAAAAATTAAACTGTCCTTCGACATTATAGCTGACCGGAAGAAACTCATCATCCTTTCCTACACGACCCATTTTTATCAGGCAACTGAACAATAGCAGTTCCGACCTGCCGGAAAAACGTATTTCGCGGACACTCCATACGTCACTACTCACAATCATATATCCACCCACCAACTGATCACTCTTACTTCTGGGGATAAACCGTATCTTATATTGTCGGTTGTCCGTCCCACCCATTATGGAATCGATCAGATACTTATAATATTTCCGCCCGTTTTTGGCCAAAGGCGAAAGCAATCGGTCGTAAAGCAGCGTTGAAGAATAAAGATTGATATTGAAATACTCGAGCATCCCCGGTACTCCCCGGCTATTATGCACAGTGCCCATAGAAGCTTTCACCTTCTGGTCATAGATATTAGGAGCTGTAAAATGCAGATCACTATACGTCTCCACCATATACTGCCGTACACCTTTTTGAAGACGGAACATGGAAGGTACATACCGGAGAATAAAATTCTTTCGTTTGATGTCCATCGTACCTTTTATATATAGATCGGCCCGATAGTCGGTCACTAACTTTTCGTAAAAAGGAGCGAAAGTCATCACATTATTCAAAATAGAATCGGCAGAGATGGGACGATTGGTCTGAGGATCAAGAACAACGTTAGCCACTCCCTTTTGAACAAAACAGAGCGAGAATAACCAAAAACACCATATTAATATATTGCACCTCAAATACTAATCTCCTTATTGAAGGCAAATATAAAAAAAATCCGATTATGCGACTAATAAATTCATATTTTATAGTAATCTCCGGATAGGTAAAGTATACAAAAAAGTTCTTTCACCCACAAACAAATAGGGGTGTACAAAGAAAAAACATATTTATTTTGCAAAATACCCCTATAAAAATAGGGGTATATTAGAAAAAACATATAATTTTGCACCCAACAACCAATAAAAGAGACACCATCATGTCAAAAATGAGATTTTTCGCACTACAAGAGCTATCTAACAGAAAGCCCTTAGAAATTACTACTCCCTCTAATAAACTATCCGATTATTATGCCAGCCATGTATTCGATCGTAAGAAGATGCAAGAGTACCTTCCCAAAGAAGCATACAAAGCAGTAGTAGACGCTACCGAAAAAGGCACCCCTATCAGCCGAGAAATGGCCGACCTGATAGCCAACGGCATGAAAAGCTGGGCAAAATCGCTCAATGTGACACACTACACGCACTGGTTTCAGCCACTGACAGACGGAACGGCCGAGAAACATGACGGCTTTATCGAGTTCGGTGAAGACGGTGAAGTAATCGAACGTTTTTCCGGCAAATTACTGATCCAGCAGGAACCGGATGCTTCTTCTTTCCCTAATGGTGGAATCCGTAATACATTCGAAGCCCGCGGTTACACAGCATGGGACGTTTCATCACCGGCTTTCGTAGTAGACACCACTCTTTGTATCCCGACGATTTTTATCTCATATACAGGTGAAGCACTTGACTACAAAACTCCATTATTAAAAGCATTGGCAGCCGTTGACAAAGCTGCTACCGAAGTATGCCAGCTTTTCGACAAAAACATCACCCGGGTATTCACCAATTTGGGTTGGGAACAGGAATATTTTTTGGTTGACACCTCTTTATATAATGCCCGCCCCGACCTTCGACTAACAGGACGCACCTTGATGGGACATTCTTCGGCCAAGGACCAACAGTTGGAAGATCATTACTTCGGTTCTATTCCACCACGCGTCACAGCTTTCATGAAAGAACTTGAAATAGAGTGTCACAAGCTGGGCATACCGGTAAAGACCCGCCACAATGAAGTTGCTCCCAACCAGTTTGAATTGGCTCCCATTTTTGAAAACTGTAATCTGGCGAATGACCACAATCAGCTGGTAATGGACCTGATGAAACGTATCGCACGCAAACATCATTTTGCTGTTCTTTTCCATGAAAAGCCCTACAATGGCGTTAATGGTTCGGGCAAACATAACAACTGGTCGCTCTGCACCGATACAGGCATCAACCTCTTTGCACCGGGTAAAAATCCAAAAGGAAACATGCTATTCCTTACTTTCCTGGTAAACGTATTAATGATGGTCCACAAGAATCAGGATCTGTTGCGTGCTTCTATTATGAGTGCCGGAAACAGTCACCGTTTGGGAGCCAACGAAGCACCTCCCGCTATCTTGTCCATTTTCCTGGGTTCACAACTGTCAGCTACACTCGATGAAATTGTCCGTCAGGTGACCAACTCAAAAATGACTCCGGAGGAGAAGACAACTTTGAAATTAGGTATCGGGCGTATACCCGAAATCCTGCTCGATACCACCGACCGTAATCGCACTTCTCCTTTTGCATTCACAGGAAATCGTTTTGAGTTCCGTGCCGCCGGCTCCTCAGCCAACTGTGCTGCTGCCATGATTGCCATAAATGCTGCCATGGCCAACCAGTTGAATGAATTTAAAGCATCGGTAGACAAACTGATGGAAGAGGGTATCGGTAAGGACGAAGCAATCTTCCGCATCCTGAAAGAAAATATCATAGCCTCCGAACCTATCCGTTTTGAGGGTGACGGCTACTCAGAAGAGTGGAAACAGGAAGCAGCCCGCCGCGGACTAACCAACATCTGCCATGTTCCGGAGGCCCTGATGCATTATACGGATAACCAATCGAGAGCCGTACTGATAGGCGAACGTATCTTCAACGAAACCGAACTCGCCTGTCGTCTGGAAGTGGAATTGGAAAAATATACCATGAAGGTACAGATTGAAAGCCGCGTATTGGGTGATCTGGCCATCAACCACATCGTCCCTATCGCTGTCAGCTACCAGAACCGTCTTTTGGAAAACCTTTGCAGAATGAAGGAAATCTTCTCTGAAGAAGAATACGAAGTAATGAGTGCCGATCGGAAAGAACTTATTAAAGAAATCTCTCACCGTGTATCTGCTATTAAAGTACTGGTACGCGACATGACAGAAGCCCGCAAAGTAGCCAATCACAAAGAGAACTTCAAAGAGAAAGCTTTTGCTTACGAAGAGACCGTACGTCCTTACCTGGAAAGCATACGCGACCATATAGACCATCTCGAGATGGAAATTGACGATGAAATCTGGCCGTTGCCCAAATACAGAGAACTGTTATTCACGAAGTAAGCCATACTTGATGTCTCCCCGTAAGAAGGTCCTTTTCAAAGATCTCTTATGGGGAGCTTTTCATTTCCCGGGTTTCCTCTACCCAACCCTACTTTCCTGCCGGCAAACATCCCAGCGTCTGTCAACAAAAGATTGAAAGAGATCAATGCTCAATTTGAAAGATAGATAAACCGGAGTTCCATATTGCGCTTCTTGCTCTCAGAAAGAGTATGCTCACTCTCCTAAATAGCCCGCCCGACTTCCAAAATGTAAAGCATACATAGCAAACTTTTCGATAAACTATTCTGTTTTTCATTTTTTCTTTCTACATTTGTGCTTTATAACACAGTTTTGCAACAGATATGGTAAAGATGAATTTGTCAGAAATAAACGTTCCCGAACGTATTGCAGAGATGTGGGCTCCTCTAAACGCAGAGCAAAGGGAGTTCCTGGCCAATAATTTCACCCTTCAAAATTACAAAAAGAATGAAACAATTTATTGTGAAGGTGAATCACCTACCTATCTGATGTGTCTGCTTAGCGGCAAAGTAAAAATCTATAAAGACGGTGTAGGAGGCAGAAGTCAGATTATACGCATGATAAAGCCTACAGAATATTTCGGTTACCGAGCTTACTTTGCCAAAGAAGACTATGTGACTGCCGCTTCTGCGTTCGAACCTTCAACCATCTGCCTGATTCCCATGAGTGCTATCATGACACTGGTAAGCCAGAACAATGACCTGGGTATGTTTTTCATTCGTCAATTGTCTATCGACCTCGGTATTGCCGATGAAAGAACCGTCAATTTGACCCAAAAACACATTCGCGGACGCTTGGCCGAATCACTGCTTTTCCTCAAAGAAAGCTATGGACTGGAAGAAGATGGCTCTACGTTAAGTATCTATCTTTCACGCGAGGATTTGGCTAACCTATCGAATATGACTACTTCTAATGCCATCCGTACATTATCCAACTTCGCAACCGAACGACTGATCACCATCGACGGACGAAAAATCAAGATCATCGACGAGGAAAAACTTAAGAAGATCAGCAAAATAGGATAAAAGCGCTTTGTCGCCATTCAATAACTTAACACACATTTATTACCATGAAAAAAGGAATTACTCTTTTTCTTTTGTCTCTGCTTTTCATCACCCCCGGATGTAAACAGTCAAAAGAAACCATCGTGAACGAATACAATATCGTTCCGTTGCCAAACCAAATGATTCCCCAACAGGGACGGTTCGAAATAAGTAAAAAAGTAAGAGTCATAACAACCGCTTGTACACCGGACGTACAAATCATTGCCGACAGCCTCATCAACCGATTGAAGCTGACATCAGGAATTACCATAAAGCAAACTTTCGAGAACGTAACGGACGAGCCTGTTATTCGTTTCGTGCCGCAAGACGGAATGCCCGAAGAAGGATATAAACTCTCTGTCACTCCTCAAAATATCACCCTTACAGCTTCTACCCCCAAGGGATTTTTCTATGCAGTGCAAACACTTTATCAGTTATTGCCACCCGTTGTATATGGTAATCAAAAGGTGAAGAACGCCGAATGGTCGGTACCGGCTGTCGAAATAGAAGATGCTCCGCGCTTTGCATACCGTGGTCTGATGCTGGACGTATGTCGCCACTTCTCCCCGGTGGAATATATATATAAATTCATCGATATGCTGGCCATGCACAAGATGAACACTTTCCACTGGCATCTGACCGACGACCAGGGATGGAGAATCGAAATCAAAAAATATCCTAAACTGACTGAGATAGGTTCCAAACGTAAAGAGACACTAGTAGATTATTACTATGTAAACTACCCGCAAGTCTTTGACGGCAAAGAGCATGGCGGATACTATACACAGGAGCAGATCAAAGCCATTGTAGACTATGCAGCCAGCAAATTTATCACGGTGATCCCCGAAATCGAGATGCCGGGGCATGCAATAGCAGCCATTGCTTCTTATCCGGAACTTTCATGTACACCGGACAGCACATGCGATGTGACAGGAACCTGGGGTGTATTTGAGCAGGTATTCTGCCCTTCAGACACCACTTTCCAATTCCTTGAAGGAGTGATGGATGAAGTTATGGATCTCTTCCCCAGCAAATACATCCATATCGGTGGTGATGAATGCCCGAAAACAGCCTGGATCAGCAGTGAATACTGCCAGTCGTTGATCAAACAACTGGGACTGAAAGACGATGTTACCCCCAACGTTATCGATGGGAAGAAACATACCAAAGAAGAGAAGTTACAAAGCTACTTCATCACCCGCATGGAGAAATACTTGAATAGTAAAGGGCGTAACATCATCGGATGGGACGAAATTCTGGAAGGCGGACTGGCCCCGAATGCCACCGTTATGTCCTGGAGAGGAGTAGAGGGTGGATTAAATGCAGCCAAAGCCGGACACAACGCCATTATGACACCAAATCCATACGCATATCTGGATCAGTATCAGGAAGAACCGGAGATAGCTCCCGTCACCATCGGTGGATATAATACGCTTAAAAAGACTTACAGCTACAACCCTGTACCGGACGATGCAAACGAACTGGTGAAAAAGCATATCATCGGTGTACAGGGTAACATCTGGACGGAATACATGCCCGGCAATGACAACCGCGACTATCAGGCTTTCCCACGTGCAGTAGCCATCGCCGAAACGGGCTGGACATTGAATGCAAACAAAAACTGGAATAACTTTTGCCAACGCATGATAGAAGACTTCCGTCGTATGGATGTGAAAAATGTCAAAGCTTGCCGCAATTTCTTCGATGTGAATATCAATACACATGTAGACGAAACTAATACGTTGAAAGTAGTACTGGAAAGTTTCTACCCCAATGCCGAAATTCACTATACAACAAATGGAAGCGTTCCAACAGTAGAATCTGCCATTTACAATCAGCCTTTCGCCTTATCCGGCGAGATGGACGTGAAAGCCGCTGCTTTCAAAGACGGAAAGATGTTGGGCAAGGTCAGTGGAAAGAAGTTGTATGGCAATCTGATCAGTGGTAAAAGTTTCACAGTGACTCCGCCCATCGGAGGGGCCAAAGGCGACATTTTTGGTGAAAATGATGTTCTCGGTACTGATATAAGCACTTTCGGACTGACCAACGGTAAACGTGGCAACATCGCTTCGATGACTCCGTGGAGCGGATTCCGGATGAACGACGCCTGCAATAAACTGGTATTTATCGTTGAATTCGAACAGCCTACTACTGTCAGCAAAGTGGTCTTCGGTTCGTTATACAACCCCGCATCAGTCATTCTCCCTCCCAGTGTAGCTACTGTCGAGACCTCTTCCGACGGACGGAAGTATGATAAAATGGCAGAAGCTTCCTTCAAACGGAACTATCCTGAAAGAGGCAGAAAGGCATTCACTGACACATTAGGCTTTGCCCCCAAAGAAGTCAAGTATATCAAAATCACTCTTCAAAATGGTGGTACTTTACGAAACGGCATTGATTTCGTGAAAGACCCGAATGAAAAAGATGTGGTTCAGGCTAACATCTATTTGGACGAAATAGAAGTATATTAACGACCACATCATACTCCACAAAAACGCGGAGGACACAGAGTATTATTCCATTTCTGAAAATATAAACTCTGCGTCCTCCGCTTTATTTCCGGACACAATTACTGTCCAAAGAGACAACTGCGTCCGGAATATCTTTGTAGTTTTTTACAAATCTTAGATCAATCCCTTTTCAGACAGATAGCGTTCAGCTTCAATAGCAGCTTTACATCCGCTTCCGGCTGCTGTAATAGCCTGACGATAATGCGGATCAGCTACGTCACCTGCAGCAAATACTCCGGGTACCTTGGTACGAGGACTGTCACCGTCGGTGGTAATATATCCCACTTCATCAGTATCCAGATAGGGTTTAAAGATGTCCGAATTCGGTTTATGCCCGATAGCAAGGAAGAAACCGTCGATAGGTAATGAATAGCGTTCTTCATCGGGCTCCTCCCAACGTTTCACAAGATTCATACCTTCTACACCGTTCTCACCGAAAAGACCAACTACATTATGCTCAAAAAGTACTTCAATCTTATCATGTTTCCTCACACGCTCCTGCATAATTTTCGAAGCACGAAGATAAGGCTTGCGCACAACCAGATAAACCTTGGAAGCGAGTCCGGCCAAATAGATCGCTTCTTCACAAGCAGTGTCACCACCACCTACCACAGCAACCACTTTCTTACGATAGAAAAAACCGTCGCAAGTAGCACAAGCGCTTACCCCCATACCGGCATACTTCTTTTCATCGTCCAGTCCTAAATATTTGGCTGTAGCTCCGGTGGCGATAATCAATGAATCGGCTTCGATTACTTTTTCACCATCGATTGTAATTTTGTAAGGAGCCTGACCAAGATCAGAAGCGGTAGCAATCCCAAAGCGGATGTCAGCACCAAAACGTTCGGCCTGTGTACGAAGATCTTCCATCAATTGTGGTCCGCTGATTCCTTGCGGATAGCCCGGGAAGTTTTCTACATCGGTAGTGGTAGTCAACTGTCCACCCGGCTGTATTCCTTCGTAAAGCACCGGTGACAAATTTGCACGTCCAGCATAGATAGCGGCTGTATAGCCGGCTGGTCCTGAACCTATAATAAGGCATTTAATTCTTTCTGTTTCCATACTCCTATTTATATTTTACGATTTACTATTTAACGCTTGAAATCATTTCCCTCTCCTACCGAAGATCAATCACTTCGGCATGAGGATATTGTTTCTTATCAAACACAAACATACCATCGGCATATTTCAAACCTGTCTGATAACCGGTCACAGTGATCTCGCTACGACTCTTATCACGTTGTTCCATCATAATGAACAAGGGTTGATAAGTCTCTTTACTCACATAAAGCACAATTCGCGATAAATCTCTCTTCTTATCAGTAGCAGTCAATACTACCTCATAGACCGGTTTGCCACCAAAGTTCTTCAATGATCCGATCTTATAGTCGAAGCCATGACGGTATATCTGTAAAAGCGCATACGGATTAAGGCCCTGCAATTCGGTCCCGGTAGGGTTACTGATATTAACTTCATCACTGCTTCTCAGATAGCTCCACTGGGTCTTACCATCAAACCAAGTAATACCATCGTCTGTTTTCAGTACAAACTTTTCCCCTTTGAGTTCGATGACTCCGGCAGACTGTCCGGCCATCCTGCTTTTGTTAAACACTGTCACGTTGAATTCTGCACGGATACCGCCTGCCTTTTCAAATGTGGCCGCCGTCTTATCAAGCACAACTTTTGCCTGCATTTGTTGTTGAGCAAACACAGGCAAAGTCAGTAAAGCTATCCAAATGCTAATTATAATCTGCTTCATTGTATACACTCATTTAACGTTTGATTATTGAATATTGTTCAAACGCATTTCAAGGTCATTTTCGTCCACACACAGCACATCGCGTGCCTTGCTTCCCTGTGAGGGACCTACAATACCGGCCTTTTCCAGCTGATCCATCAAACGCCCGGCACGATTGTAGCCGATGGAGAATTTGCGCTGTATCAGCGAAGTAGATCCCTGCTGGTGAATCACAATCAACCGGGCAGCTTCCTCAAACAACGGATCGAGCCGTCCCATATCGACTTCACCCAAATCACTACCGCTATCTTCACTCACATATTCGGGCAGGAAGAAGGCGGTAGGATATCCCTGCTGACGTGAAATATACTTGGTGATTTCTTCCACTTCGGGCGTATCGATAAATGCACACTGTACACGTACCGGATCGGCTCCCTGAAGGAAGAGCATATCACCGCGACCGATCAACTGATTGGCTCCCGGACGGTCGAGGATGGTACGTGAGTCCATCATCGCTGACACGCGAAATGCGATACGTGCCGGGAAGTTGGCCTTAATAGTACCTGTAATGATATTGGTAGTCGGACGTTGGGTTGCGATAATCATATGAATACCTACGGCACGTGCCAACTGCGCAATACGGGCGATCGGTAGTTCTATCTCCTTACCGGCTGTCATAATCAAATCACCAAACTCATCAATAACCACTACGATATAAGGCATAAATTTATGCCCCTTTTCCGGATTCAGGCGGCGATTGATGAACTTCTCGTTGTACTCTTTAATGTTGCGCACATGAGCCATTTTCAGCAAATCATAGCGGCTGTCCATCTCTACACAAACAGAATTGAGGGTCTGCACCACTTTAGTTACGTCAGTGATGATAGCATCTTCACCATCGGGAAGTTTTGCAAGAAAATGATGCTCAATGACAGAATAAATGCTGAATTCCACTTTCTTAGGATCCACCAGAACAAACTTCAATTCGGCAGGATGCTTCTTATAAAGCAGTGAAGTGATGATAGCGTTCAAGCCGACAGATTTACCTTGTCCGGTAGCACCTGCCACCAATACGTGCGGCATTTTGCAAAGATCAACCATGAATACCTCATTCGTAATGGTTTTACCAAGTGCAATAGGCAAATCATAGGTTGACTCCTGAAACTTCTTACTACCTATAATAGACTGTCCTGAAACGATCTTCGGATTTGAGTTAGGCACCTCGATACCGATCGTACCTTTTCCAGGTATGGGAGCAATGATACGAATGCCCAACGCAGAAAGGCTCAAAGCGATATCGTCTTCCAAGCCACGAATCTTTGAAATACGTACTCCTTGTTCCGGAGTGATCTCATAAAGAGTTACCGTAGGTCCTACCGTAGCTTTAATCGTACTTATTTCAATGCCAAAACTACGCAATGTATTGATAATACGGTCTTTATTCGCATTCTGTTCCTCCATATTGATGGTAGGCTCACTATTTTCATAGTGTTTCATCAAATCGATAGTAGGAAAATGATAGTTCTCTAAATCCAATTTAGGGTTGTAAGGTTCGGTCTCCGCACCCTGATAATTTTCATCATCGGCAGCAGGCTCTATCTCGAACTCAGGCTCTTTATCTGCCGACGCTGCCCGAAAAGGAGGTACGGGATCAGGAGCTGTCTGTTCAAAAGTCATAGTCACATCACCATCGGATGTCACATCCCTGTCTTCCGGAGTCACAGGCATTTCGGTTGAAGATTCGACAGGTGTTTCAGGCACAACAGTAGTTTCCACCTTTTTCACCGGTACTTCCTGACGGAAAGTACGATTTACATCAAATTCTACTTCCTGAGGTTTCGGGTTATCATATTCATGTGGTTGAGGGGCCTGAGTAACTTCAGCAAGTTCTTCTTTTTGTTTACGCTTCAAGAAACTAAGACTAAAAAGCTTACGCAGCCAAATGATGGTGCGGGCACTCATATATATAAGGAAACAAATACCTGTTACCAGAAGAATCAGCCATACACCCGGAATGCCAACTTGAGAAATCAGCCAGTTACTGATGTTATAACCATGCAATCCACCCAGATAGATGAAGGAGTCCTGATAATGGTCCATAAAAACGAAACCAAGGAAAACAGAAAACCAAATGAGCAGCAATGAACATCCGATAAACCATTTCCAAAGGCGTACCACACGCACACGCATTAATTTGAGTCCGGCAACAGCCAGATAGATTAAAATAAAGAAAGAGGAAACACCAAAACAATCATTGATCAGGTAGCTTGCCAACTGAGCTCCCCGGGAACCTGCATAGTTCTTTACGTGATTGTTCACAGCAGCAAGGTCCTGGGCATTTCCGCTATCAATAATACTTTGGTCAGCTGCTCCAGTGAAAAAGAAAGAGGTAAAGGCCAGTAACAAATAGACTGAGAAAATGACCAGTACCAACCCGATTACAAAGTGAATTGTTTCGTTCCTGAAGAAAGCCACATATTTTTTTGTGGAAGCCGGCTTCTGTTCTGCTTCCTTATCTGATTTCTTTTTTGCCATGTGGATGATGAATCTTAAGCTATATGATTAATGATGCAAAAGTAGTAAAAAAAAGAATTTCATTGGACTACCCACAACTTTTTCTTACCTTTGCGTTTCAATTCAAGCAGATATGAAAAAAGAGAGTCAAGTAATATTTGATAAGAATGTGATAGAATTCGTTACAGTAGCCGCCGAGTTCTGCGCTTTTTTGGAACGTGCCGAAAGTATGAAACGCAGTACGTTTGTTGATACCACCCTTAAAATACTTCCTTTGCTTTATCTAAAAGCATCCATGCTTCCGAAATGCGAAATGATAGGTGATGAATCACCTGAAACGTATGTAACGGAAGAAATTTACGAAGTGTTGCGCATCAACCTGGCATCCATATTGGCAGAAAAAGACGATTATCTGGAAGTATTTCTACCCGACATGGCTTACAGTGACGAACCGATCAAAAAGAATATTTCGGAAGATTTGGCCGATATCTATCAGGATATCAAAGACTTTATCTTCGTATTCCAGCTGGGATTGAACGAGACGATGAACGATTCCCTCGCCATCTGCCAAGAAAACTTCGGACTCTTGTGGGGACAAAAACTGGTAAACACCATGCGTGCCCTGCATGACGTAAAATATAGTCCGAAAGCCCGGGGAGAAGACGAAGAGGAAGAAGAGTACGAACCCGAAAACAATGAAGACTGTCACTGTGAAGATGACGACTGCCATTGTCACGATCATGGCTGCCATTGCCATGATGATGAATAAAAGAATATGATTTTAAAAAGAACCATAAGCAAAGAAGAGGTGAAGGAGATGCCCAAAGCAGCATTTCCCGGACGGATTCATGTAATACAGACTGAAAGTGAGGCGCAAAAAGCGGTGGCTTATCTGCAATCCCAAGCCATCTTGGGAATCGACAGCGAGACACGTCCCTCATTCACCAAGGGACATTCTCATAAAGTAGCATTACTTCAGATTTCATCTGACGAGTGTTGCTTTCTGTTTCGCCTGAACATGACCGGCCTAACCCAACCTATCATAGAACTACTTGAAGATCCGAAAGTAATCAAAGTGGGCCTTTCACTAAAAGACGACTTCATGATGTTACACAAACGAGCCCCTTTCAATCAACAGGCATGCATTGAGTTACAAGAATACGTCCGTCCTTTCGGCATTCAGGATAAGAGCCTGCAAAAGATATACGGTATCTTGTTTAGTGAGAAAATCTCAAAATCACAGCGTCTTTCTAATTGGGAAGCAGATGTACTGACGGATGCTCAAAAGCAATACGCAGCTACAGATGCTTGGGCCTGCCTCAACATATATCACTTATTGGAGGAACTGAAACGAACAGGAAACTACGAATTGGCTCCTGAAGAGGAAGCCACAGAGAAAGTAAAAGTAGGTTCAGATCAACAATAAAAGTAAAAACAACATAATAAATTTATGCATAAAGTATATCTTAAACCCGGCAAAGAAGACTCATTGAAACGGTTCCACCCCTGGATTTTTTCTGGTGCCATCGCCCACTTCGACGGCGAACCCGAGGAAGGTGAAGTAGTGGAAGTGTACACCTCAAAAAAAGAATTTATTGCCAAAGGGCATTTCCAGATCGGAAGTATTGCTGTACGTGTACTTTCGTTCAAACAAGAAGAGATTAACCACGATTTCTGGAAACACAAATTGGAAGTGGCCTACGACATGCGACGCAGTATTGGCATCGCTACCAATCCGACTAACAATACCTATCGCCTGGTACATGGAGAAGGCGATAATCTGCCCGGACTCGTTATCGATGTTTATGCCCGGACTGCTGTGATGCAGGCACATTCTGCAGGAATGCATGTAGACCGTATGGCCATTACCGAAGCTTTGTCCGAAGTTATGGGTGATCAGATTGAAAATATCTATTATAAATCAGAAACGACCCTCCCATTTAAAGCGGACCTTTTCCCGGAGAACGGTTTCCTTAAAGGAGGAAGCAGCGACAACATCGCTCAGGAATATGGGCTGAAATTCCATGTAGACTGGCTGAAGGGACAAAAAACAGGATTTTTTGTAGACCAGCGTGAGAATCGTGCTCTACTGGAGCGTTATGCCAAGGGGCGGTCGGTATTAAATATGTTCTGTTATACCGGAGGCTTTTCCTTTTACGCCATGCGTGGAGGTGCCAAACAGGTGCACTCGGTAGACAGTTCTGCAAAAGCCATCGATCTGACTAATAAAAATGTAGAATTAAACTTCCCGGGAGATACCCGTCATGCAGCCTTTGCTGAAGATGCTTTCAAATATCTCGACCGTATGGGTGACCAGTACGACTTGATCATTCTTGATCCTCCGGCATTTGCCAAACATAAGGATGCGCTGCGCAATGCCCTTCAGGGCTACCGCAAGCTCAATGCCAAAGCATTTGAGAAAATCAAACCGGGTGGTATCTTATTCACCTTCTCATGTTCGCAAGTAGTGACCAAAGATAATTTCCGTACTGCTGTATTTACTGCTGCCGCCATGTCGGGCAGAAGTGTACGTATACTACATCAGTTGACCCAGCCCGCAGACCATCCGGTGAACATCTATCACCCGGAAGGGGAATATCTCAAAGGATTGGTGCTCTATGTAGAATAATCATTCCATAAGCATAAAAGCACCATCCTAAAAGTTAATTAGAGTTAATAAACAGAAGATTTTCATCAAATCATTATGTTATATAACATAAATCCCTTTATCTTTGCACTGTGTTTTTCATGGTATTAGATTTAAGGTTAATAAAGATTGGCTGTCCGGGAGGATAGCCTTTTTTTTATTTGTATATATGAAGAGAGAATAGATTACTGCGGGATCAATGAATAAACTTAGAAATAAAGATAGATATTCAGCCCTTTACCCCCTCCAATTTATTCATTGACTCCATTTGGTTAACAATCCTTCTAATAATGTAAAAGAACCGTCCTGCAGCAGGTGGTGGATGACCTGCTTCTTTAATTAAATAAGCAGTAACCTCTACCTTTTATTTCTTTTGTTTTACTAACATAATCACCGGATTGTCTTCTTCATTCAACCTAGAGGCGATTTCTTTCAATTTACCATCTTTCAGTTGGTCTTTCTTATAAATTTCAACAAGTCGGGCTGCATTTAGACTTGTGACGTCTTCAATTTCACGATTAATTGGTTTCGCTGTCATAGCCACTGTTCTTTTGTCCACATAGTCATCATTGTATATGGTAACTTGAAATACAGCCTTTTCTTCTTTGTCATACACCAGTTCATCAGCATAGAATCCGTTGCCCTTTTCAAAGTTAAATACATTTTTAACGGCTTCCATAAAGTAATAACGGTCGGTATGGATACCCATATAAAGAAAAACTTCCGGTTCCATGGCATGTGCAGAAGGAGTTCTTACAACAAAAGGACTTAATGTACCAGCCGACGCATAGTTATACAATGTATCAGCCGATGTATCCATAAGTGTACATTTCCCGTTACTCAGGCGTATCTGATAAGAATAATTTGCTATAAACCTATCTCCATCATTCACAATTGGTGTATCAATCGTTTTGAAAGGAATAAAAATATCACGGGTGATACTTCCATCCTGTTTTGATAGGATAATATGGTATGATCTGGTTCTATCCTCTCCTTTACTGTGATAATCTGACATATCATAGCAAATCAAATTATCTTTGTCATAATCGAAAATAGATGAAACTTCCCGATCAAGACTCAAACACCGTTTGAACTTTCCATAAAGATCATACACTAAGATTTTATTTCCCGGTGACTTTACGAATATTTCACCATTGTTTTCATCAAGAATAATCTCATTAATCCTCGCATATTCTTCTGCTCCTTGCCCCCGACGATTTATCTTCCTCACTCCCTTACCGGTTTTTCTGTCAAAAATAAAAATATCCCCATCATTATTCCTATTTGTCGCCAATATGTATTCTTTTCCCACATCCTGCACCAGACCTTGTGTAAGAAACTCGTCAGTGGTCTCCAACGCAACATATTCTACATCCATAAAGTCCTGAAGAATCAATTCTTTTTTAGGATAACTTTTCGAAACGTCAACAATGATTAAATCATTGTTTGACTGTATATTTTCTCCACACCCCACTAATACCACCAACAGAATGACCGCTAAAATCGTTTTTGTTTGTTTCATTTCAGTTATTGTTTATTTGATAAAGAAGAACCTGTTTAGAGCCTGTAAAAAAATGGCTGAAATCTTTTTAATCTAAACTTTCCGTATCAGCCGAATAGTTTCTTTCTTTGGAGTAACCAAACTTTAAAAAAGATATATCAGACTGATTTTAAGGAAAGAGAGTGGCAATATATAACAAAAGTATTGAACCTGCAAGAAAGAAAGAAAGAAAGAAAGAAAGAAAGCGAAAATAAGATTTACAAATGATTTAGAATGCCATTTTTTATTTAGTGAAGACCGGCTGCCAATGGCATATGCTTCCTCTTGACCTCCCTAAGTGGCAGTTGGTTTACTACTACTATCGCAAATGGGCGACCTTGTTGGATTTTGACTTGCTATTAGAGAAATTCCCTAAAGACCTTTTTTTCCCTACGCAAATAAAGAAGAAAACAAATGGATTTCCCCTCTTATCATAAGCCATTATAAACAAGACTATTACGATCCTTCATGCGATCTTTACTCCGGCCCGCATACCCGGATAAGATTCAGACCATCTTCGCTAAAGATACGAAGGAAAACAAAATGCTTTTATAGGCATAAACAAATAAGATAACAGATACATCACGCTATATGTCAAACCGTTACGTTTACTTTCTATACTAAAACGAAGAGTGGAAAATGGAAGATCGAAATTCATTTTCCGTATGAAAAGCGTACAAAAGGTTTTAGAGTCCGCTGAAATCGCCCCTCAAATACCGGACAAAGTTCGGTTGCCACACCTTCGTTATCGAAATAACAGGCTCTAAGATTATTATGGAGGAAAACTTAAACCGGCTCTTAGATTAAATAAGGTAGCAACGGATTATATATACCCACATTATAAAAACAAATTATTAATCGTACTTTTGCAGGTTTATTTCTGACATTTAGTCATTTATACAATAGAAGTAAGTTATTTGGAATAGACCGCTTTCTTTTTTATAGACCTTTCATTCTCTGTTTTTTCCAATTTTCTTTTGCCATTTTCCTTTTCTCATTTCCTTTTATTCCATGCTTTTTCCACTCTGTCAACTAAAAATATTATATTTGCACCTGATCTGCCATAGACAGGCACGACGGGAAACACATCAATAAAAGTTATGAATATAAAAAATCGTTTGATTATTATGAACTTCCTGCAATTCTTTGTATGGGGGTCGTGGTTAATTTCACTAGGTGGCTATATGGAAAGAGGCCTCCATTTTGAAGGTGGGCAAATCGGAGCCATTTTCGCAACAATGGGAATCGCATCCATTATCATGCCGGGAATAACAGGCATTATAGCCGACAAATGGTTCAATGCCGAACGCCTTTATGGTATTTGCCACTTGCTGGGAGCCGGCTGCTTGTTCTACGCTTCTACCGCCACCGACTATAGTCAAATGTATTGGGCCATGTTACTCAATCTAATGGTTTACATGCCTACTCTTTCGCTCGCCAATACTGTTTCGTACAATGCACTCGAACAATATAAATGCGATTTAGTAAAAGACTTCCCGCCTATCCGTGTATGGGGAACCATCGGTTTCATTTGTGCTATGTGGGCAGTGGACCTTACCGGATTCAAAAACTCCAGTGCTCAACTTTATGTCGGAGCAAGCTCAGCATTACTTCTCGGACTGTATTCTTTCACTCTGCCCCCCTGCCCCCCTGCAAAAAATCAGAGCAAAACCCTATTGTCTTCTTTCGGTCTAGATGCCCTCAGCCTATTCAAAAGAAAAAAGATGGCTATCTTTTTCTTTTTCTCGATGTTGCTGGGTGCAGCCTTGCAAATCACAAATACATATGGTGATGCATTTTTGGGGAGTTTCGCCAAAATACCCGAATTTGCCGACTCTTTCGGTGTCAAGCACTCGGTAATCCTGCTGTCCATCTCACAAATGTCCGAGACACTGTTTATCCTGGCCATTCCTTTCTTCCTGAAGCACTTCGGAATCAAACGTGTCATGCTCATCAGTATGTTTGCCTGGGTATTCCGATTCGGACTGTTTGGCTTTGGTGATCCGGGATCAGGCATCTGGATGCTGATTTTATCAATGATAGTATACGGTATGGCATTTGATTTCTTCAACATTTCCGGTTCTTTATTTGTTGAATTGGAAACCAAACCTGAGACAAGGGCCAGTGCACAAGGTTTGTTCTTCATTATGACAAACGGATTGGGCGCTGTCATCGGAGGATATGCCAGTGGAGCCGTAGTGGATGCATTCTCTGTATATGAAAACGGAATGTTGGCAAGTCGCAACTGGCCGGCTATCTGGTTCATATTTGCAGCATATGCACTGGCTATCGGTATTTTGTTTGCAATTGTTTTCAGATACAAACATCAACCGGGAGAACTTAAGAAAGTGAACAATTAACAATGGATAAGAAAGTAGAATTACAGGTATTGAACATTTCTAACAGCCAGGCGCAGGTAGGTGCCTATGCAATGGTATTGGGAGAAGTAGATGGCGAACGGCAGCTACCTATTATAATAGGACCTGCCGAGGCACAAGCTACAGCCATTTGCCTGAAAGGAATAAAGGCCCCACGCCCGCTGACACACGATTTATTCTATTCGTGTCTGAATGTTTTGGGAGCAACTCTGCTCCGGGTACTAATATACAAAGCCAAAGAAGGCGTTTTCTATTCGTATATCTACTTTAAAAAAGACGAAGAAATTATTCGGATAGATGCCCGTACCTCGGATGCAGTGGCACTGGCCGTCAGGGCAGATTGTCCTATCTTTATATACGAATCTATTCTTGAACGCGAGTGTATACGGTTGACAGACGGGGACGAACGTCCCGATACTCCGGAAGAGGATGAAAACTCACGCATGGAGCCGGTCAGCATTATTTCTCTTGAAGAAGCATTGAATAAAGCCATTCAAGAAGAGAATTACGAACTGGCAGCCCGACTTCGTGACGAAATAAACCGACATAAATAAAAGATATGCACGTATTTTATACCCCTGATATACAAACCAGCACAGAACTTCCTGAAGAGGAAGCACAGCACTGTGTACGTGTGCTCCGCCTGACAGCCGGAGATGAAATTAGTCTCACCGACGGAAAGGGAAACTTCTATCGGGCAGAGATCAGCGTGGCAACCCATAAACGTTGCCTGGTGAATATTAAAGAAACAATTTACCAAGAGCCTTTGTGGGACGGACATCTGCACATTGCTATGGCACCCACAAAAAATATGGATCGTAATGAATGGTTTGCTGAAAAAGCAACTGAAATAGGGTTCGACGAATTAACATTCCTGAACTGCCGCTTCTCCGAACGGAAAGTAATTAAAACCGAACGCATTGAAAAGATATTGGTGTCTGCCATCAAGCAATCGTTAAAAGCACGTTTACCGCGTCTGAACGAGATGACTGATTTTTACACATTTATCGAAAAAGACTTTAAAGGGCAAAAGTTCATTGCCCACTGTTACGAAGGAGAGAAACCTTTACTGAAAGATGTCTTGACAAAAGGAGAAGATGCCCTGGTGTTGATCGGACCGGAAGGTGACTTCAGCGAAGAGGAAGTCAAGAAAGCAATCGAGAAAGGATTTGTCCCTATTAGTTTAGGCAAATCGCGACTGCGCACAGAAACAGCAGCATTGGTGGCTTGCCACACAATGAATATGTAATTTACAGAAATAAAAAAGATAGTAATTATGGTAAAACGAATGATTTCCCGACTTTCGGTACTGGCAGTACTGATCGTTTTCATGGCAGCCTGCTCCAAGAAAGCGGAATATATCCATGTGATTCCGGCCGATGCTTCGGCTGTTGCTTCCATTAATCTGAATTCTCTTGCTGACAAAGCCGGCTTGAATGATAAACAGAATGAAGGGATGAAACAAAAAATGATGGAAGCCCTGAAAAGCGGAATGAATGCAGCTGCTTTCCAGCAACTGGAAAAAATAATGAAAAATCCTTCTCAATCGGGGATTGATGTCAAAGCTCCTGTATTCGTATTTACTTCCAAGACTTTCATTAGTCCCACTATAGTTGCCAAAGTCAGTAATATCGAGGACTTGCGTGCTTCGCTCGACTTAATGGCCAAAGAAGGAATCTGCCAGCCTATAGCAGAAGAAGAGGGGTACAGTTTCACATCCTTGCAGAAGAACAATCTATTGGTCTTTAACGAAAATGTAGCAGTTTTGACAGAAGCCTACGGAACTTCTCAAATGGATGTTGCCAAACAAACCATCTCCACACTGCTCAAACAGACCGAAGAGAACAGTATCGCCTCAAACGGCAGTTTCCGGAAGATGCAGGATCAGAAAGGAGACATCAACTTTTTTGCTTCAATGGATGCGGTTCCCAAAATGTATACTCAACAAATCAGTCTGGGACTCTCTTCACAAATCGACTTGAGCGAAGTAAAAGCTGTGGGTAACCTCAACTTTGAGAAAGGAAAAATCGCTCTGCAGATCGAAACCTACTCGGATAATGCAGAGACGGATGCGTTACTGAAGAAACAGGCTCAAGCTGTTAAAAAGTTAAATACAACTTTCCTCCAGAACTTCCCCGAATCGACTCTCGCATTCTTAAATATAGGAGTCAATGGAGCAGCATTCTACGATTTACTGTTCAATAATGAAGAATTCCGTAGAAACGTGTCTCTTGCGAAAGCCGATGAAGTAAAAAGTTTATTCGCCTCTTTCGATGGAGATATTTCCATCGGTCTGATTAATGTAACCTTGAACAGTGTTCCTACTTTTGCTGCTTATGCAGATGCAAAGAACGGAAATGCCCTGAAAGCATTGTACGACAATAAGAAACAATTAAAATTAGGTAAAAACGAAGATATTATCCAATTGGGCGAAAACGAATATGTTTATAAGTCAAGAGCAACCAACGTATTCTTTGGCATCCGCAACAAGCAGATGTATGCCACTAATGATGAACTTCTGTACAAGAGTATCAGCAAACCTGTAGAGAAATCAATCAAAGATGCCGGATATGTATCGGATATGAAAGGCAAAAATGTATTCTTTGTTATCAATATGGATGCTATTCTCGATCTCCCTGTTGTGAAAATGATGGCCGGATTCGGCGGCGAAGAATATCAAACTTATTATAAACTCGCTTCAAAAATTTCGTATATCGAGGCATTCAGTGACAGCGAAGGTAAGACCGAAACAGCCATTCTTCTGAAAAACAAAGACGACAACGCTTTAAAACAGATAGTAGACTTTGCCAAGCAGTTCGCCGGCATGTAATCTTCAACGTGTATGGACAGCATTCACCTACAGCAAACACTTCCCCAAGTGTTTGCTGACCGTAATTCGATAACTTCGGATGTATGGCATCGGAATCTTGTTTTCCATAAAGGAAAATCTTACCTGATCGAGGCTGCCTCCGGTACCGGTAAATCATCGTTGTGCAGCTACATCTACGGCTACCGAAACGACTATCAGGGAATCATCAACTTCGACGAAACCAATATCAAAGCATATCCGGTGAAGCAATGGGTGGAAATCCGGAAGCATTCACTGAGTATGCTTTTTCAGGATTTACGCATTTTTACGGAGTTGACCGCCATCGAAAACATCCGACTAAAGAATAACCTGACCGGATATAAAACCCGAAAAGAAGTATTATCACTGTTCGAAGCATTGGGACTCTCGGACAAACTGAACGTGAAGGCAGGCAAACTTTCTTTCGGACAACAACAGCGAGTGGCGTTCATCCGATCGCTTTGTCAACCTTTCGACTTCATTTTCCTGGACGAGCCCATCAGTCATTTGGACGACAACAATGCACGTATTATGGGAGAACTGGTAATGGAAGAAGCCGGAAAACAAGGGGCGGGAATCATCGTAACGTCCATCGGCAAGCATATCGAGTTAACGTATGACAGAATATTGAAATTATGAACAACTTAGTCTGGAAGCTGCTCCGTCAGCATATCAGCATCGGTCAGTTGACCGGTTTCTTCTTTGCCAACCTTTTCGGAATGGTTATTGTGCTACTCAGCGCACAATTCTACAAAGATGTAGTTCCCATCTTTACCGAAGGGGATAGCTTTATGAAGAAAGATTATATGACAGCTACTAAGAAAATCAGTACGCTGGGATCTTTTGCGGGCAAGAGTAACACTTTTTCGTCTGAGGAAATAGAGGAACTGAAGAAACAACCGTTCACCCGGAGCGTAGGTGCTTTCACTCCTTCGCAATTTAAAGTCTCCGCAGGATTGGGAATGCAGGAAGCAGGAATTCACCTTTCTACCGAAATGTTCTTTGAGGCCGTTCCTGATAAGTTTGTAGACGTCAGCCTCGATAAATGGCATTTTGATGAAAACACGCACACCATCCCTATCATCATTCCGCGCAATTATCTGAATTTATATAACTTCGGATTTGCCCAGAGCCGAAGCCTGCCTAAACTATCGGAAGGGTTGATGAGCCTGATCCAAATGGATATTCTGATGCGGGGCAACGGACGGGTTGAGCAATATAAAGGAAACATCGTCGGCTTTTCCAACCGGTTGAATACTATTTTGGTTCCACAATCTTTTATGAACTGGGCTAACCAAAACTTTGCACCGGATAGCCAGCCGGACCCTTCACGGCTGATTATTGAAGTAGACAATCCCGCTGATGCCTCCATTGCAAAGTATTTCCAACAAAAGGGTTATGAGACAGAAGACGGAAAACTGGACGCCGGGAAAACCACTTATTTTCTGCGTCTGATTGTGGGTATTGTCCTTGCAGTGGGACTATTTATCAGCATACTCTCTTTCTACATTCTGATGCTCAGCATTTTTCTGCTTTTACAAAAGAACACCGTGAAACTGGAAAGTTTGCTTCTGATAGGTTACAGCCCTTCAAGAGTAGCACTCCCCTATCAGATTCTTACATTAGGACTCAATGTTGTTGTACTGTTACTATCCGTCGGCATTGTTTCGTGGGCACGCACCTCTTATCTTACGACACTGAACCTGTTGTTTCCACAAATGTCTGTCGGATCTCTCTGGCCAACTTTCGCCATAGGTATATTTTTATTCTTATTGGTGTCTTCCATCAACGTTATTATACTGAAAAAGAAGATGTTGTCAATATGGATACACAAAGCATAGGAGAGATTAGGGCATAAAAAAAGGAGCAACGCCTTGCTCCAACCTTTGTTAACCTTAAATCTAATACTATGAAAAACACATTGCAAAGATACGTACTCTTTGGTTATCTGCAAATAATACAAGAAAAAAAGTATGTTTTATAACACCATTTAAGAGTTTAACACCTGCTTTTCACTTCCTTTTTCATATCTTTGTAACGTTATTAATAAAGATATGACCATGCCGGACTATGATCTGATTGCCATTCTTGGCCCTACCGCTTCGGGTAAAACCCCTTTTGCTGCCGCATTGGCCGCAGAGTTAAATACTGAAATCATCAGTGCCGATTCACGCCAAATCTATCGGGGAATGGATCTTGGTACAGGCAAAGACTTGGAAGACTACACTATTAACGGCCGACAAATCCCTTACCACCTGATAGATATTGCTGATCCGGGCTATAAATACAATGTATTTGAGTATCAACGTGATTTCCTGACAGCTTACGAGACTATTAAACAAAAAGGATGTCTCCCCGTTCTATGTGGAGGGACAGGCTTGTATCTGGAGTCGGTACTAAAAGGCTATCGCCTGATTCCAGTTCCCGAAAACCAAGAGTTGCGTGTACGCCTGGCCGAAAAATCATTGGAAGAACTGACTGCTATTTTAAGCAGTTATAAGACACTTCACAATTCGACAGACGTGGATACCGTCAAACGGGCAATCCGTGCTATCGAAATAGAAGAGTATTATGCAAAGACACCAATAGAAGAACGGGAGTTCCCACAACTGAACAGCCTGATTATCGGAGTGGACATCGACCGTGAATTGCGACGGGAGAAAATCACCCGCCGCCTTAAACAAAGACTGGACGACGGGATGGTTGAAGAGGTACGTCGTCTCCTGGCAGAGGGAATTCAGCCGGATGATCTGATTTATTATGGATTGGAATACAAATACCTGACTTTGTACGCCATTGGCAAAATGACATACGATGAAATGTTTACCGGTCTGGAAACTGCCATCCACCAGTTTGCCAAACGGCAAATGACCTGGTTTCGGGGAATGGAACGAAGAGGTTTCACCATTCATTGGGTAGATGCTTCACTCCCAATGGAGGAAAAGATTAACTTTGTAAAGCAGAAACTCAAAGAGTTTTAGTAACTTTGGCGAAGCTCTTAACCGTTTTTGTTTCATTTATCAGTTCGTCCCGCAAGTGTGGGTCCATGCGCCCGGCTACCCAAGCCCATCAGTCCGGGAACGGAGGCAGATGAGCCCTCAAGCGCAGGGCGAGTTAATGGATAAAGAGAAAGGTAATAAATAGCCTATGATAACCGGTTAAGCCAGTGCAAGTCTGTTGTTAATATATGAATGATCGGTCGTTTAACAAAAAGATCGGTCACCATACAGAGAAATTAGAAATAAAAGTACGAAATAATAAATATAATATCCATGAGCGTAGAACCTGGAAAATGGGGTGTAATCTACAATCCCAAAGCAGGCACACGAAAGGTGCAGAAACGGTGGAAAGAAATAAAAGAGTACATGGACTCTAAGGGAGTGTCATACGACTATGTGCAGTCCGAGGGTTTCGGATCGGTAGAACGACTCGCCGGTATTCTGGCCAACAACGGTTATCGCACCATCGTAGTAGTGGGCGGAGACGGTGCACTGAATGATGCCATTAACGGCATTATGAGTTCGAACGCAGAAAAAAAAGAAGAGATAGCCATCGGTATCATTCCCAACGGAATAGGAAACGACTTTGCCAGATACTGGGAATTGAATCTGGAATACAAACAAGCAGTAGACTGGATTATCAATAACCGCCGAAAGAAAATAGACGTGGGTTACTGCAACTTTTACGATGGCGAAAAACACCAACGACGTTACTTCCTCAATGCAGTCAATATAGGATTAGGTGCGCGTATCGTAAAAATCACGGACCAGACCAAACGTTTCTGGGGAGTAAAGTTCCTCTCCTATCTGGCAGCTCTCTTCCTGCTGATATTCGAACGCAAGCTTTATCGTTCACATCTCAAAATTAACGACGAACACATCCGCGGACGGATTATGACAGTCTGTGTGGGAAGTGCCACCGGATACGGACAAACCCCAAGTGCCGTACCCTATAATGGCTGGCTGGATGTATCGGTCATCTACCGTCCCGAGTTCCTGCAAATCTTGTCCGGACTGTGGATGCTTATTCAAGGACGCATATTGAACCACAAAGTGGTGAAATCCTACCGTACCCGAAAAGTAAAAGTATTGCGTGCCCAGAATGCCGCCGTCGACCTTGACGGACGCTTGTTGCCACGCCATTTCCCGATTGAAATAGGAATTATCCCGGAAGCAACCACATTGATTATACCCAATTGATAAAACATAAATGTTATGATAGAACAACTGAAGAACAATAAAACAGGAAATTTTTTCCTGTTAGCCGGTCCTTGCGTCATCGAAGGCGAAGAGATGGCTATGCGAATTGCAGAAAAAATAGTAAATATCACCGATAAACTGGGTATTCCCTATGTATTTAAAGGTTCATACCGTAAAGCCAACCGTTCTCGCTTGGATTCATTCATGGGAATTGGTGATGAAAAAGCGTTGAAAGTTCTCGAGAAAGTACACAATACCTTCGGAGTGCCTACCGTAACCGATATTCACGCAGCCGATGAAGCAGCCATGGCAGCCGATTATGTAGACATCCTGCAGATACCCGCTTTCCTCTGCCGACAAACGGACTTACTGGTCGCTGCTGCTCAAACCGGAAAAACGATTAATATCAAAAAAGGACAGTTCCTCTCTCCGCTTGCCATGCAGTTTGCAGCAGACAAGGTGATAGAGGCCGGCAACAAGAACGTTATGCTGACTGAACGTGGAACGACTTTCGGTTATCAGGACCTGGTCATCGACTACCGGGGCATACCGGAAATGCAATCTTTCGGTTATCCGGTCATCCTGGATGTAACTCATTCATTACAGCAACCCAACCAGACGAACGGTGTAACAGGCGGTATGCCGCAATTGATCGAAACGGTAGCCAAAGCCGGCATTGCCGTAGGAGCCGACGGTCTCTTTATTGAGACACACGAAAATCCGGCAGTAGCCAAAAGCGACGGTGCCAATATGTTGAAACTTGACCGGTTGGAAGGCTTATTGACTAAACTGGTGAAAATTAGAGAAGCAATCATGTGATTTACTTCCCGGTAATGCGACTGATAGAAAAAACAGTAAGAAGGTAATTCATCTCAGGAGATACTGGAAGTCCGGATTCTCAATACATAAATAGGATCTATGCGCTCTGAAACTCCTGCGGTGAGTGGAACTTAAAAACAGTATAGCAATGAAACATTTATTCCGTGGTTTACTTTTGGTTGCAGTCATCTTATGCTGCAACTTCCAACAGGCCTTTGCACAGCAAATGCCGCCCATCCCTATCGACAAGAACGTACGTATTGGAAAGTTGGACAATGGTCTGACCTACTACATCCGTAAGAACAATCTGCCTGCCAACCGGGCTGACTTCTACATTGCCCAGAAAGTGGGTTCTATTCAAGAAGAAGAAAATCAACGCGGATTGGCACACTTCCTGGAACACATGTGTTTTAATGGGACAACTCACTTCCCCGGTGATGCCTTGAAGCAGTATCTGGAGCGTATCGGCGTTAAATTCGGTGAAAACCTGAACGCATATACGGCTATCGATGAAACGGTTTACAATATCTCCAATGTACCCGTCAAAACTCCCGGTGCAGTAGACTCCTGCCTGCTGATTCTACACGACTGGAGCAATGACCTGACACTCGATCCGAAAGAGATTGATAAAGAACGCGGCGTCATCAATGAAGAATGGCGTACACGCATGAGTGCCATGATGCGTATGCAAGAGAAGCTTCTGCCAATGATGTATCCGGGTGACAAATACGCCCATAGCTTCCCCATCGGCACCATGGACGTAGTGATGAATTTTAAGCCGCAAACCTTGAGAGACTATTACGAAAAATGGTATCGTCCCGACTTACAGGGAATCGTCATCGTCGGTGATATCGATGTAGATGCCGTAGAAGCTAAAATCAAAACAATGTTTGCCGACATCCCTGCACAGCCTAATGCGGCAGAACGTATCTACTATCCCGTCGCAGACAATAAAGAACCGATTATCTGTATCTTGAAAGACAAGGAACAGCCTCATGTCCAAGTTCTACTCTTCAATAAACACGAAGCAGTTCCCGATAACCAGAAAGGAAATGTGGACTATCTGATACAGCAATACGCCAAGAATCTGATCAGCATTATGCTGAATGCACGTTTGAACGAACTGGTTCAGACAGCCAATCCACCCTATATTTATGCAGGAACAGACGATAGCAACTTCTTTGTTGCCAAAACCAAAGATGCATTTCTGGGGATCGTGGTTTGCAAAGAGGACAGCATCGAAAATGGTATCGCCGCCATGCTCCGCGAATTAGAACGTGCCCGCCAATTCGGCTTCACCGAAACAGAATACAATCGTGCCCGTGCCGAATACTTGCGTCAGTTGGAATCTTCTTACAATGAACGTGACAAACAGAAGAACGAAAAGTATGTAAATGAATATGTCCGCCACTTTCTTGATAACGAACCTATACCGGGCATAGAGAACGAATATACAATCATCAACCAGATCGCCCCCAATATTCCGGTGGCAGCAATCAACCAATTGATGAAAGGACTGATTACAGACGACAATCAGGCGCTGGCCCTTTTCGCACCCGAAAAAGAGGATCTGAAACTACCATCCGAAGCCGCTATCGCAAAACTGCTGAAGGATGCAAAAACCGAAAAGCTGACTGCCTACGTAGATAAAGTATCAGACGAACCCTTGATGGCTGAAGCGCCGAAAGGTGGTAAGATTGTTTCGGAATCAAAAGACGACATCTTTGGAGCAACTACTTTGACCCTTTCTAACGGAGTAAAAGTGATTATAAAGAAAACTGATTTCAAGGCAGATGAAATCCGGATGAAAGGTGTCAGCCTGGGAGGTAGTTCCGTATTCCCGGATTCGGAAATCATCAATATAAATGGTCTGGATGCAGTCGGAGTCGGTGGTTTGGGTAACTTCAGTGCTGTAAACCTTGAAAAAGTGCTCGCCGGAAAGAAAGCATCGGTTAGTTACGATATCGCAAACAAGACCGAAAGCGTTTCAGGAAGTTGTTCACCCAAAGATTTCGAAACGATGATGCAACTCACTTACCTTACATTTACAGCACCGCGTAGAGACGATGATGCATTTGCCTCATATAAAAATCGTAATAAAGCCGCATTAAAGAATCAGGAATTGAATCCGAATGTGGCCTTCAGCGACTCTATCCAAGCCGGCATCTATATGAAACACCCGAGAATCATACGCATAAAAGCCGACATGGTGGATCAAATGGATTACGACAAGATTCTGTCTATGTATCAGGATCGCTTCAAAGATGCAAGTGACTTCACATTTATCTTTGTCGGTAACGTAGATGTAGAGAAGATGAAACCGGTAATTGCCGAATATCTGGGTGCGCTCCCCGCCGTTAACCGCAAAGAAACTTTCAAAGATAACAAAATTGAAATGCGTCAAGGCATTTACAAGAACGAGTTTACCAAGCAGCAAGAGACACCGAAAGCTTCCGTTTTCGCTTTCTACAACGGAGATTGCAAATATGACCTGAGAAACAACCTCTTGCTTAGCATGACAAGCCAGATTCTGGATTTGGTCTACACAGAAAAAGTACGTGAAGACGAAGGAGGTACATATGGTGTATATGTAGGCGGAACGCTACAAAAATATCCAAAAGAAAAAGCAATCCTGCAAATCATCTTCGATACGGCTCCCGAAAAGAAAGAGAAGCTGATGAAGATCATTTTCGGAGAAATCGATAACATAACGAAAACAGGCCCGTCGGAAGCCAACTTGAACAAAGTGAAAGAATATATGCTGAAAAAGCATACCGAAGACCTGAAAGAAAACAGCTACTGGCTGGGAAGTATCGACGAATACTTATATACCGGCATGAACCGCATGAATGATTATGAAAAGATAGTCAATAGCATTACGGTGAATGACATCCGGAAATTCGCTGACGACCTCTTCAAACAGAAAAATGAAGTGGAAGTGACAATGGTCAGCCCGGAAAAAAAATAATAAGACCTTGCAGCACGCAGATGATGCAACCCAAACAGATAAGAAGTTGTATTATCTGCGTGCTCTTTTTTGTCGAAACTTAAATAAAACGGTACTATGCTATTCAATGAACTACGCCTGCACGGCAAACTTGCAGCCAAACGACATCCGATGTACGAAAAGAATAAAATAGGCAAATACATCATGTATGCGTCCTTTATTTTCTGGGGTGCTTACTTTATATTTATTGGCATCGGTCTGGCAAAAGCCATCAGCACAGAAGTTCCCAATATGGAAGCCTATCATATTTTGAATAGTGGACTGATATTTGCGCTTGCCCTGGACTTTGTAATACGTTTCCCATTCCAAAAAACTCCTACACAAGAAGTAAAACCTTATCTGCTACTTCCGGTAAAACGAAGCCGTATACTCGACTTTCTGCTTCTCCGCCACGGGCTCAGTTCTTTCAATCTTATCTGGCTGTTCCTGTTCGTGCCGTTCGCAGCACTCACAGTCTTTCCTTTTTATGGAATATCAGGAGTTCTCACTTACAGCATCGGCATTTGGTTACTGATGGTTTTCAACGGATATTGGTATCTGCTTTGCCGTACGCTGATTAACGAGCATATTTGGTGGGTGGTACTTCCCATCGTTGTCTACAGTGGAATCGCCATCGCTATTTTTATTCCCAAAACGGGATTTATAAGTAACTTTTTCATGAACCTGGGAGAAGGTTATATCGAAGGAAATCTACTTGCTTACCTGGGTACATTGGCAGCCACTGTTCTGGTATGGTGTATCAACCGTAAAGTGATGACCGGTTTAATATACAACGAAATCAATAAAGTAGAAGACACAAAAGTAAAAACCGTATCCGAATACCGTTTCCTGGAACGCTTCGGAGAGGTAGGCGAATATATGCGTCTGGAATTGAAGATGCTTCTACGCAACAAACGCTGTAAGGCCTCACTCCGGTCGGTAGCAATGCTCGTAATCATCTTCTCCATCATACTGAGTTTCAGCAGTACGTATGACCACATGAAGAGTTTTGTCCAGGTATACTCCTTCCTTGGATTCGGTATGGTGATTCTGATACAACTTATGGGATTTGAAGGAAACTATATCGACGGACTGATGACTCGCAAAGAATCCATCAAAAGCCTGTTGACAGCCAAATATTATATCTATAGCTTGGCGGAAATCATTCCGCTGATCCTGCTGATACCGGCTTTTGTGATGGGAAAAGCCAGCCTGCTGGGTGCTGTCGCACTAATCTTTCTGACAACAGGTCCTGTCTATTGCATCTTGTTCCAACTGGCGGTATACAACCATAAAACCGTACCACTCAATGAAAGCATCACAGGCAAACAAAGTATGAATACCGGAATGCAGATGTTAATCAGTTTCGGACTTTTCATCGTACCAACCACACTCTATGGCACGCTCCCCATGCTGCTGGGACAAACATGGGCCTACATTGTCATATTAATCATCGGACTAGGCTTCACCTTGACCTCCCCTATGTGGATAAACAATGTATATGTCCGTTTCATGCAACGCCGTTACGAAAACATGGAAGGATTCAGAGACAGTAAATAACGATTCAACATTTATTTTATAGAAAAAGAATATGATTACCATACATAACCTCCGGAAAAACTTCGGAACCCAAACAGCCGTCGATATCGAGAATTATACAATCAATCAGGGAGAGATGGTCGGCCTGGTGGGTAACAATGGAGCCGGAAAAACAACTTTGTTCCGTTTAATGCTGGACCTGCTGAAAGCTGATACCGGTGAAATCATTATCAACGACATTCATGTGAACCAAAGCGAAGACTGGAAAAGTTTTACCGGTGCATTTATCGATGACGGATTCCTGATCAGTTACCTGACTCCGGAAGAATATTTCTATTTTATCGGTAAAATGTACGGACTCAAAAAAGAAGAAGTGGATGAACGCCTGATCCCCTTCGAACGTTTTATGAACGGGGAAGTATTGGGACAAAAGAAGTTTATCCGTAACTTCTCGGCGGGCAATAAGCAGAAGATCGGTATCGTGTCGGCCATGCTACATTATCCGAAACTGATCATTCTGGACGAACCGTTTAATTTTCTGGACCCAAGTTCACAATCCGTCATTAAACATCTGCTGAAAAAGTATAATGAGGAACATAATGCCACGGTCATTATTTCGAGCCATAACCTGAACCATACGGTGGATGTCTGTCCTCGTATTGCCGTGCTTGAGCATGGAGTCATTATCCGTGACCTTGTAAACGAAAACAATTCGGCAGAAAAAGAACTGGAAGATTATTTTAATGTAGAAGAAGAATGAATGTATGAAGAAATACCTTTTTAATCTGTTACTTTTCACCGTCCTAGTTATCGGCCTGAGTGGCTGCCGCACCTCTGCTCCCAAACTAGACTATAAGAAATTGGCCCGTGCTTCTGTACGCTTGGGCGTAGACATCGGAATGGAGGATAACCATAAACTCTACCTGGAAGCAGCCGAATGGATAGGTACCCCCTACCGGGGAGGCGGAGAGACCAAACGTGGCACAGACTGCTCGGGAATGACCTGCCAGATTTATAAAAAGGTATATCATACCAAACTGCAACGAAGCACAGACGGTCAGAAGAAAGAGAGCAGTAAAGTTGCCCGGCGAAATCTTCGGGAAGGTGATCTGGTATTTTTCAGTAGCCGGAAATCGCGCAGAAAAGTGGCACACGTGGGCATCTATCTCAAAGACGGAAAGTTTGTTCATGCCAGCACCAGCCAGGGAGTCATTGTCAGCAGTCTCAATGAACCCTATTACCGGACTCACTGGATATCGGGAGGCAGAGTACGCAAATAACCTTTATTGAAATAAAAAATTCACTATCTTTGCCGAAAATTCCGCAAATGAAATACACTGTTTATTTATTCGACTTTGACTATACACTGGCAGACTCTTCGCGTGGCATCGTAACCTGCTTCAGAAGCGTACTCGAGAGACATGGCTACACCGGTATCACTGATGATATGATCAAACGCACCATTGGGAAAACGCTTGAAGAATCGTTCAGCATCCTTACGGGAATTACTGACGCCGACCAACTGGAATCATTCAGACAAGAGTATTCCAAAGAGGCAGATATATACATGAATGCAAATACCATTCTTTTCCCGGATACTCTCCCCACGCTTACACACCTGAAAAAACAAGGAATCCGTATCGGAATCATTTCAACCAAATACCGATTCCGGATACTGAGTTTCCTGAGAAATCACATGCCGGATGATTGGTTTGACATCATTATCGGAGGTGAAGATGTGACACATCATAAACCCGATCCTGAAGGCTTGCTACTTGCCATCGACCGATTGAAGGCATGCCCCGAAGAAGTATTATACATCGGTGACAGTACAGTGGATGCAGGAACAGCCGCCGCTGCCGGAGTTTCTTTTACCGGTGTTACCAGCGGTATGACTACTGCCCAAGAATTTCAGGCCTATCCCTACGACAGAATCATCAGTACTCTTGGCCAGCTAATCTCCGTTCCGGAAGACAAATCCAGCTGTCCGCTCTGAACAATCCAACCGGATGACATCCGTTCATCGAATAACAGTACAAAAAGAAAGTAAATATCTGTTTTTCATAACAGAGTCCTTGTCCGTTTCCGACATCTGGAGAGAAGAAAAAAACCAAATGGAGACTTTAGAGGCCGAAAAGACGGACTTCCGGGCTCGGAAAGCCTGACTTTTCGCAAAAAGAAGCAAGCATTTGGCCGAAAAGACGTAAGCACTTACCGAAAATGTCCTTATGTTTTGGAAATATCTCCTATTGTTTTCCCCAATATCTCCTATTGTTATTCCAAATCCGGTCTGAAAGGAACACTCCGTCTTCCGGTTGGCAACCGCAGGCAGAGCTTTCTGAAGTGACAAAAAAATCGGAATGCAATCCCATCCGAAGCACTTTCACCACCGACACGACTTTTTCCTTTCCCTGTGCGTACCATCAATCAAGAACCCCAAGATATATGTTATCGGGAAAAACCTGCAGAATGCGTTTTTTCCACCCAAGCAAGCATCCTGTCCGAAATAAACGATTCTGAGGAGTCCCGATTATCAAAGTGACAAAATGAATAAAGCCACATCCCATTTAATAATCAACCTTCTAACTGCCCCTACCCGAAAGAAGAAAAAGAGCAAAATAACATACTGCAAACAAAAAAGAAAAAGAAAAACTTGTCCGAAACAAATAAAAGCAGTAATTTTGTGCCCTGATTATTCCGCACCGGGTTTGAGCAAGTGTTTTTTAAGTGATTAAAGACCACCCGACGGAGCTAACTTACATTTATTTATATAAGATGTACGCAATTGTAGAAATCAACGGTCAGCAATTTAAAGCTGAAGCTGGCCAGAAATTGTTCGTTCACCACATTCAGAATGCAGAGAACGGTGCAACAGTAGAATTTGACAAAGTTCTTTTGGTAGACAAAGACGGAAACGTTACTGTAGGTGCTCCTACTGTAGACGGTGCAAAAGTAGTTTGCCAGATTGTTTCAAGCCTGGTTAAAGGTGACAAAGTTCTTGTTTTCCACAAGAAAAGAAGAAAAGGTCACAGAAAGTTGAACGGTCACCGTCAGCAGTTCACAGAGTTAACAATCACAGAAGTAGTAGCTTAATCATTTAAAAAGTAAGAAGAAATGGCACATAAAAAAGGTGTCGGTAGTTCTAAGAACGGCCGCGAATCACAGAGCAAGAGATTAGGCGTTAAGATATTTGGTGGCGAAGCTTGCAAAGCAGGTAACATCATCATTCGTCAAAGAGGTACTGAATTCCACCCGGGTAACAACATCGGTATGGGTAAAGACCACACTCTTTTCGCTTTAGTAGACGGAACTGTACAGTTCAAAGTAACCAAGGAAGACAGACGTTATGTATCTGTAATCCCTGCTGAAAGCACAGAAGCGTAAGTTTCAGAATAAGAAATAAAGAAAAGGGATGTAATCCAATGGATTGCATCCCTTTCTTTTTATAGCAAAAACAACACCTTATTTGTTTTTTACTTATCTTTGTACTCTCAAATCAAGATTTTAATCAAAACAAAGTATCAAGATATGCTTACCATCAAACAAATTACAGAAAACACCGACGCGGTGATCCGCGGACTGGAAAAGAAGCATTTCAAAAATGCTAAAGAGACAATAGACCAGGTAATTGCCTTTAACGACAAAAGACGTAGCACACAGTCTGTATTAGATAATAACCTCTCAGAAGTGAACTCTATTTCCAAATCTATCGGACAACTGATGAAGGAAGGAAAGAAAGAGGAAGCTGAAACGGCCAAAAGTCGTGTAGCCGAGCTAAAAGAAAGCAACAAGACTCTACAAGCCGAAATGGACCAGGCTGCTGAAGATATGCAGAATCTGCTCTACACCATTCCTAATATACCTTATGATGAAGTACCCGAAGGTGTGGGCGCTGAGGATAATGTAGTAGAGAAAATGGGTGGCATGGAAACCGAACTTCCCAAAGATGCACTGCCTCACTGGGAACTGACGAAGAAATATGATTTGATTGACTTCGACCTGGGTGTAAAGATCACAGGAGCCGGATTCCCGGTTTACAAAGGAAAAGGTGCACAGTTGCAACGCGCACTGATCAACTTCTTCCTGGACGAAGCCCGTAAGGCTGGTTATCTGGAAATCATGCCTCCAACAGTGGTAAATGCAGCTTCCGGTTACGGAACAGGCCAATTGCCCGATAAGGAGGGCCAGATGTACCATTGCGAAGTAGACGATTTATATCTCATTCCAACAGCCGAAGTACCTGTCACAAATATCTATCGCGACGTGATTCTGGAAGAGAAACAACTTCCTATCAAAAACTGTGCTTACACGCAGTGTTTCCGTCGCGAAGCCGGATCTTACGGTAAAGATGTGCGCGGTTTGAATCGTCTGCACGAATTTTCCAAAGTAGAACTGGTACGCATTGACAAGCCGGAACATTCCAAACAGTCTCACAAAGAGATGCTGGACCATGTAGAAGGATTGTTGCAGAAACTGGAATTGCCATATCGCATCCTTCGCCTGTGTGGCGGCGACATGAGCTTTACAGCCGCCCTTTGCTTCGACTTCGAGGTTTATTCCGAGGCACAGAAGCGTTGGCTGGAAGTAAGTTCCGTTTCCAACTTCGATACTTATCAGGCTAATCGCTTGAAATGCCGTTACCGCAGTGGAGAAAAGAAAACAGAGCTTTGCCATACATTGAACGGATCTGCATTGGCATTGCCACGCATCGTTGCCGCTTTACTGGAAAATAATCAGACTCCGGAAGGCATCCGTATTCCAAAGGCATTGGTGCCGTATACGGGTTTTGAAATGATTGACTAAAAACAACTGCGCTATTCTGGCGAGTAAATCATAATTCGCTCTTACACAGGTAACCACAGACGTTTATATCATTACGTCTATATGACCTGGTAAGAGCGAATTATCATTCGCCCACATCAGTTACACAGCTTTTTAGAAGAAACTTTCTTTGTTTTTACCAAATAACCCGTATCTTTGCAAACCGTAACAATCTGA
>OGZX01000187.1_pt1 | contig 74301 bp, 68 predicted proteins | sample 1576881 | NCBI WGS metagenome assembly OGZX01 (sample SAMEA3541542, study PRJEB24748) | human gut metagenome | biome: human gut; feature: human-associated habitat; material: faeces | place: China | collected 2012 | reverse complement strand
GACTAAATACTTCACTGGAAAAGTCAATGATTCAAATTAAATTCCGAAAAACAATGTTTTTGGCTTGACAGGTTACTCTTTCCAACTTTCAAAGTAGTGCTTTTGGAGCAGTTTATCAATATCACTCTGACGGTAGATGATTTTACCTTTTATCTGGATAAAGGGGATTAGACCTGTATCTCGCCATTCTTGCAGGGTTCGCAAACTGACATTCAGTTTCTTGGAAACTTCATGGTTGGAAAGAAAGCGCTCCCCATTCAGATGGGGCTTGTAATGCTTTACAATGGATTTAATACCGTTCAGCATCGAATCAAGCGAAGAAATAAATTCTTTGACTTGCGGAGTATCTTTATTTATTAGTTCCATGATTGAAAGATTGTTTTATTGAAATATTGATTTCAAGATTGCCAGATGGCTAATCAGTTATATGATTAGCTGCTAAATTAATTACGCAGATAGTCACCCAGTGATGAAATGCTAAGTACATCTTTTGCCGGATCATAATCTATATAGAGCCATTTGGATGCAGTGGCAATAAAATACTGGCCACCATCTTTTTGTATCTCATATGTAGCAGGAGAAGCCTGTTTGGTGGTTTCCGATACATATATAATAGAAAGAAGATAATCTTTGTCGTTCCGGTAGATGATAACCGTGGGATTCAGATTAATGCTTTCCCATGTGCCGACAATAGAAAACAAATTGAAGGACGGATAATCTTTTTTAGTTCTTTTCATAAGGCATGGTTTGTTTGGGTGATTGATTCAGTGTTTCACTGTCTGCAATAATTCTTTCAATATCAGCAGATTTATAATAAGGTAATTATATACGTGTTAACCCCATCAAAATTATTTAGACTCATTACAAATTTCAATATATTCTAATCTGTTTGTAATAAGATTATTGGCGATTTTTTTTAAAATTTTTTAGTTCTAAAATCCGCCAATTTTTTTTTATCCTCCAAAAACTCCCCAAAGTTACTAACGCCAAAGAGTAAACTTTGGAGAATATGGAAATTGGTAATTTTAAATCACTATTTGACCTCTTACAAGCATTTCCTACAGAGGAATCATGTAGGGAACATATTGAGAAAACCCGTTGGAGCAATGGGGTTACTTCTCCTTTTGACCCAACTTCTAAAGTGTATAACTATGGTAACGGAAAATATCGTTGTAAGAATAGCGGAAAAAATTTCAATGTTAAAACAGGTACTATATTTTGTGGAAGTAAAGTGCCTTTGAGAAAATGGTTTATAGCAATATGGTTTGAAACCTCACATAAGAAAGGAATTTCTTCTATTCAATTATCCAAAGATATAAGCGTTACTCAAAAAACTGCCTGGTTTATGCTTCAACGTATCCGCGAATGCTTCTTCTTTGAAAACAAAAGTAAGTTAGACGGGGATGTAGAGCTGGATGAAACATTTGTTGGCGGTAAGAATAAAAATCGTCACCGTAACAAAAGAGTTAAGCACTCTCAGGGGCGTAGCTTCAAAGATAAAACTCCAGTCTTAGGAATGCTGCAAAGAGGTGGAAACGTGGTGTGTCGTGTAGTGAAAAGTACATCCAAGAAACATCTTACTGCTCCAATTCTTAAAACCGTAAAAAGAACTTCAACGTTATATACTGATGAATGGTGTGGATATGATACCGTTGGTAAAGTTTACTCACGTAGTATTGTAGACCACGGGCACGGACAGTATGTTAATGGAAATGCTTATACAAATAACATTGAAGGCTTTTGGGGTATAGTCAAAAGAAGTATTATTGGAATTTATCATAAGACAAGCCGGAAACACCTTCATCGGTATATGAATGAATATGTATTCCGTTACAATACTCGTAAAATTAGCGAAGGGGAACGATTTAATTTGTTACTTTGTAACTTAGAATATCGTATAACCTATAAACAATTGATAAAATGAACGAACAAAACAAGTTAAACGTGGAAGATTTAGAGAAAGCAATCAAAGTAGATTTGCAGTCACATAAAACTAATGTTGAAATTCCTATAAGTTTTGATAACGCACTAAAAAGAATAGTGTCTTATAGATATACTCCAAAGAAAAAGAAGAAGGGCAAGAAATAAATTCTCACCCTTTTACTAATCATTCTTTATACATGTCAATTACACTTTTACTACCGTTCGTGACTTGCTGACGAATTTCTTCTGCTTCAATAAGTTTTTCCCTACGTTTTTTGTCGGTATCTCCCAAACATGCTAAAAGAATCATTGCTAAATATGGAGAAATAAAGCAAGCAATGATAAACCATCCAAACCAACTTCTACCCTTTTTTCGTGCCATATTCCCGGTTACGAATGTAAAGATGATTGTAAAGAAGAAAATACTAATCCAAATTATTTCCATGGCGATTTCACGATTTTCTCTTCATAGGCAGTCAATAGAAGAATTTTACAATGTTATATAAAAGAAAGTGGGCTGCCATCCATGCATACTCGTGAGCATCGCCAAACGCTTGTATATACACACAGATGGACAACCCACTTATATAGGCTGTCCCCTGTGCCTTGTATATACTTTTGAAAATTGGCGATTTTACGAGTATAAGGCACTTTCTTGTAAATCCACAAAATTGTCCCACTGGACTTTGCAAAGATAGAAAATATTCCGTATTTTTGTTTCAAAATCTATAAAGTTATGACAACAGATGATATTAAAGATGCCACTTGGGGATGTTTAATCAACAATCCAGAGGTAATATTTAGAATTTCTTTTATTAATAGCAACAATACAATTGAATATCGCCTAAAAAGCGATGATACAAGATACAATGCATCATTATCAGAAATCCGCATATTGGATGAAAAAGATATACCTAATGAATTAAAAGACGGATATAATGAGGCAACCTTTCTATAAACTTTCTTTATCAATATATACACATTCTTCTTTTGGAAAAAAGATTGGATGAGTTACGGCTTTTGCAATTTCGGTAGGTATTCCGCCATAACGCTTATTATATTCTACAATAGTTTCTCCACTATCAAAAGGCTTATTTATTTCTCTCGCAATAGTGTGTAACTTTTCAAGAATGTTTTTTACTTCTACTACTTTTATACGAGTATCAACTTCCCTTTCTCTATAATCGGCAAGAGTATTAAACTTGCTATCTGTAATATCCGATAGAAGTTTAAAGATACATTCAGTGGAGAAGTCTTCACCATCTAATTGAGCTTTCTTCATAAATTTCTCTTTAGCAATGAGTAAATTCAATGGATTTACTTGCCCACTATATAAAAATTCCTCTTCAAAAAGAATTACTCCATTCCTTTCTCCGGTAACGACAAATTTGGCTTCTTTACCACCAGTGTCAGTTTGTACGATTGTTAATACAGTCTTGTTCATGCGTATCAAAATTTTTATTTTATCTTTGTAAAATAAGCCAGGAAGGGATTTTCAAAGGATTACTCAAAAGTTCCGGGCACTCTAAATGCCCCAATAAAAACGATTAAATATGAAACGAAAAGTTTTCTTATTTTCCCGTTTAGAATGCACCAAGTTCGGTTGGGCTTTGGTTGCATATTATAAATTGGCTTAGTCCATTGTAAGACCCTACTTTCCCGGCTTATATTTTATATAACTTTGGTAATTATAGTTGATACAAAAAATACAGACTTAAATCCTCAAAATTTTTAGGGTTAACACGTATATAATTACCTATAATAAATCTTACTGCCTATTTGAGAATAAGCCAATCTTCCGCTACTCCGATAATATTGCAGCGTTCGTTTGCTAAAGCCTAACAACAGGCACACTTCCTGACTATCCAGCCAGTTTTCTACTTTCTGGGTATGAGTGCTGCACAAATTTTCTATCCGTTTGGCAAACTCCATGAACCGTTCGCAGACATACGAAAAAGTTCTCTTTTCAATGGTTACTACTTCCATACTTTTAATTTTAATGGTTTATAAACGTATTGATTCTATTTTCATCGGCAAATGAAAGAAGAATCAAGAGACGTTTTAAAAACTGTCTGGAAGTGGCATAGTAAAGCTACTAATGTCTAATCTCATCCTTTAGGCTTAAACCCTTTTATACAATGCCCTATGAATGAACTATATAATCGTTACATAGACGTTGAAGATTTAGAGGATATAGAATAAAACCATCTAAGAAGTTCCATTTCTAGCGAAAAAAACATTCAGACATGTATTCAGTTTATCTATAGAATGTTTTATCGAAATACGAAAAAGAGTTGCCCATCAAATTTGTTTTCAGAAAAACATTAAAATATATCTCTATTTAAAAAGAAATCACTATTTTAGCCCACTGAATCAATACTTTCTATATGTAGATACGCGGATATTCTATCCATACAAACTTTTAGATGTAGCAGAAAACCTTTCTGTTACTCGTTTGCGTATCATTTCCAACGTTTTTGTAATATTGTCTTTAGCCCGAAAAAGGTGCGTGAATTTTCATGTTTGTAACGGATAGTTGTATTTCATATCCTACTATGGGATTTTCTAATAACAAATATTCAGAATACAAATGAGAATCATCAACAGAAAGCCCGCTTTATTCGAAAAGTCCAATCATAATATTTGGACTGATCCTTATATTCAGCAACAAATACTAAAAAAGCATCTTGATTTACAGTCTGATGGAGCTAGCCGAAAGCAAGAGTCTATTTTAAAGATAGTGAATTTTGTTCTTAAACATTCAAAACCTGAAAGTCATTTACTTGATTTGGGATGTGGTCCGGGATTATATACTTCGCTTTTCGCAAATGAAAATTATATTGTAACAGGTATTGACTTTAATAAGGCTTCGATAGAGTATGCAAGGAGAAAACGGGATGGAGTCGAATACATTCTGAATGACTACATTAATAATTATCCCAAAGGTAACTATAATACTATAATCATGATCTATTGCGATATGGGAACACATTCTGATAGTGATCGTGACCGATTACTGAATAGTATATATTGTTCTTTGACTGATGATGGAGTTTTTATTTTTGATGTTTTTTCAGAAGGTATTATTAATGATAGGCAGGAAAATCAATGTTGGGAATATGCGTCTCATGGTGGTTTTTGGAATGAAAGCGAATATTTGCTTTTAAGTCAAACATTCCATTATCCAAAGAATAAAGTATTCGCATACCAATATAATTTGATACTCGAAGGAACAATTAAACATTTCATTATTTGGGAGAGATATTATTCAGAAAAAGAAATAATAGATGTATTAAAAAAGGTCGGATTCTGTAAAATTTCTATTTATAGAAAATTACTTGGCAAGAACAATTTCACGTCCAGTAGTGAAATTTTTATAGTTGCAAAAAAAAGAAAGATATGATTATGTATGTAACGTAACTATTTAAAGTGTAAGTGAAACGTTTTTTTTAGAAACTAAGTTATTCAACCTGCTCTCTTGTTCTGCTAATGGCAAAGAGATTGACCGTATAGAGTTATCAATGGCTTATGATGATTTTGTACGACAACTCTTCTTATTTTGTCAGGAGGAACAGAATATTATACTATTATGTTTTACCATAAATTACACGGCAGCAGAGATAAAAGAATTGAGCATGCGGCTAGAAATTAAGAATGATAATTCTTTGCTTGAAATCCGGTTGTTATTGGCTAAACTATTGAATATATTGGATTCTACTTTTAGAGTGGTACAATTTCGCTTAGATAATCCTGATTCCTTCCCACTAAACACAGAGGATAGTTTTGAATCTGATGTTTATTTAGCCAATGATGTGGATATGATTGATATAATGGAATTAATTTGCGGTTTGTTCTATTCTCATGCTGTAAGGAACAAGGTTGGCAACCCTGTGAACTTTTCTGAACTGACACGGGTATTTGAGAAAGGAATGAATTTTAAGTTTGCGGATATATACAAGAAAAGGGATGATGTTTTTAAACGCAAGGCAACAAAACTGACAGAGTTTCTAAATGAATTGATAGTCGCCATTAAAATAGAAAGTAAAAATAGAGGGTATTTGTAAATCAGCTACTTACTAATAATTCATAGGGGAATAGATGATCTACTCCCCCTAACTTATTTGCATCTATTTGCCGAACTTTGCTTCATCAATCGATTGAAAACAATAATGTTGAACTAAAAAATGAAGCAAAATGTATATAGACAATGAAAACTTTGACAAGTGGATGGAAAAGCTATCCAAGAAGCTCACAGAAATAGGTAAAGACTTAAAATCCCTAATCAATACCGATAAAGTATTAGATGATAATGAAAAGATACTCGATAATCAGGATTTAGCCTTTCTCCTGAAAGTATCTTTCCGAACTCTTCAACGTTATAGGGTAAACGGGCAACTACCTTTCTTTACCATCGGAAAGAAAACTTATTATCGTGCTGGTGATATTAGGTCTTTCGTTCGTGAACGTGCCGATTTTCAAACCTACAAACAGTTTGAAAAAGCCAATCAATTAGAGAATCAGCTTTGAAAGCAAAAGGTAGCAAATTTAGGAATGAAGCATTGCTGCTCCTTCCTTGTGCTACCACCCTAATTTAGCTGAAACAGCTACGCCTTTCGGCTTCGCTCGTTTCGCTAAATTGAGCAAAAGGGAACTGGACAAGTCCTGTTCTTCCCTCTTTCCCTGCGGGGCAAAGCCTTCGGCTTTAGCGTGTTACAAGAACACGCTGTAATGACACCTGTAATAAGCATTTTCTTTGCAATGCTTATTATCAGGTATTTATCTATTCATATTTCTATAAAAAAGTAATTACCATGCCAAACAGCAATCGAAAAACAATATTCACTACCATTTCCATAGACAAGGAAACGGCAGCTTTGGTAGAAAAGCTATGCAAACGCTATTCACTGAAAAAGAGTGAAGTTGTAAAGTTGGCGTTCGGGTATATAGATAAGGCACATATCAACCCATCCGAAGCACCTGAATCTGTAAAATCAGAACTGGCGAAAATAAATAAAAGACAGGATGATATTATCCGTTTCATCCGTCACTACGAGGAAGAACAACTAAATCCTATGATACGAGCAACAAATTCTATCGCTTTACGTTTCGATACTACCAGCAAAACTTTAGAAGCTCTTATTCTCTCGCAACTGGAAACTAGTCAAGAGAAACAAACAGCCGTACTTAAAAAGCTAAGTGAACAATTTTGCAATCATGCCGACGTGATTAACAACCAGTCCAAGCAAATTAACGCACTTTACCAGATACACCAACGGAATTATAAAAAGCTACTTCACCTAATACAACTCTATTCGGAACTTTCTGCTTGTGGTGTGATGGATAGCAAAAGAAAAGAGAATCTGAAAGCTGAAATCAGCAATCTGATAAACACATAAAGCTATGCACATTGATTTTGCCTCACCATCTAACGGTACATATAATAATGCTAGCAGTAGCCGACAGTTGGCTAATTATTTAGAGCATGAAGATTTGGAACGCATGGAAAAAGGTATTTACACCGAAGGCTTTTTCAATCTAACAGATGATAATATCTATAAGTCAAAGGTGATAAAGGATATAGATACCAATATAGGGCAACTTCTGAAAACAGATGCTAAATTTTATGCTATTCATGTCAGTCCATCAGAAAAGGAACTCCTTGCAATGGGTAATAGCGAACAAGAACAAGCCCAAGCTATGAAGCGGTATATCCGGGAGGTATTTATTCCAGAATATGCCAAAAACTTCAATAAAGAACTATCTGCTTCGGACATTAAATTCTATGGTAAGATTCATTTTGATCGTAGTCGTTCTAAAAACAAACAGAATATGCATTGCCATTTGATTGTAAGCCGGAAAGACCAAGCCAATAAAAAGAAGTTATCCCCACTAACCAATCATAAGGATACCAAGAACGGAGTAATCAAAGGTGGATTTGACCGGGTAAACCTATTCCAACAGGCAGAACAGGGTTTTGATAAGCTATTCGACTACAACCGCCAACAATCGGAATCATTTAACTACCACAATACAATGAAGAATAGTTCTATACCTAAACAAATTGAATTACAGGAACAAAAAATCTATGGCGAAAAAAAGAAAGAAACATTTCAATCCGATGAAAAATATAACAAGATTTTTTGCAATCTTGCTAGTAAACAGGACAACAAATACCCTTATAATCTGCAAAATAGTAATGATTCTCTTTTGTCTATTTTCTCATTGGGAGATGGCAACAATTACAATACTACATTGGCAGAAGAATTACAAGCACAGAAACACAAGAAGAAAAAGAAAAAAGAGATAAGACGATGATTGAATATGATGAAGTAAGACACGATATGGACTGCTACCTGATGGAGTAACCTTGAACCTCAATTATTAAATAAGTCCAAAGACTTTTTTTGCAAGAAAGTCTTTGGACTCAATATTTAAGATAAAAGCCTTCTTATTTCAGCTTCCCATCCAGAACGATGTTCGATTCGTTTCTTAACAAGACTATTCTGAATTATCTCTGCTTTAGTTAGCTGAGAAAATTGTTCCCAATCATCTTCAAAAACATACGTTGCGTTCCCATAAATTACATTCTCCATTATAAATAGATTTTTAGATGGAAACTTAAATACCAAATATCCTCTAAAACCACCAGCCCCATAAACTAGCCCAGAAGGTCTAAAACGGAGAATCGTATCAATATTATGTTCTTGAACTTTTGCTTTTCCGGTTCTATTACTGGACAAGTTTCCAGCTAACTGAGCTAATCTATCCCAAGGGTAGTCTCCTTCTGGAAGAATACGCCAATTAACCCTTGTAGTTGGAATTGATGATATCGCTGGAAGCAAATTTTCAGTAAGGATCTCACAAGAGCCAAATAACTCTAAAAACAAATTAATAACATGCTTAATTTTAGATACACTCAAATCATCCCTATGCAATAAAGGCGATGTAACATATAAGTCACCAGAAATATCTACAATTTTCAATTCTATTGAGGGAGCTGGAATATCTTCTCTCTGATACCTTTTATAAGGAACATCTACATAATGATAATCACCATGCCAGTCTTTTATACAAACTTCTCTATATTTAGTTTCCATAGGTAAGTCTCTCCTTTTTATGAAACTACCATTAGCATTTAGCCGAGAAACAGCACCTAAAGCGCGAGGTAAAATCTGTTCTCCACTAATGAGTGGAATAGAAAAGCCAAGAAGATTTAATTTATCAGCATTTATTTCACTTGCTTTTTTTGATACAAAAAAGTTGTCATTATCATGAATCCCAATCAGATAACTATCAATATTCCTAATACGTACTTTATCTATCATATTCTAACCTCTTGGAGGAAAAGGATCGTTACCATAACTATCTTTTTGTCTAATACGACCATCTTTTCCGTGAATTACTAACTCCGACTGCTCTTTCCGTGCAATCGTACGGGCAATTTCTATTGCTTCTCTTTGAGTTTGGGTAATTCTTGTCTTTCTACTATTACCCTCACCTCTTACAGCCCACTGATCACCAGAAGGCACAACATGTTGATTTTTCTTCATAAAAATCAAAGTAAAATTATTACTAAACAATAAGTAAACGAGGGTTGTTATAGCATAAAAACATCAAAAGGACTTTGGAATTGCCGATTTTTGTTTTAGCTTTGCACGTGAAATAACGGGATTTCTTAAAAGTGACTACCTTCTAAGGAAGTTACTACAACCCACAAAAGCAAATTCTGAAATAGAGAGCAGCCGCCAAGTAGCTCTCTTTTCTTTTTTATAGTCGTTAATTGCTATTTACTATACCATATCTTCATCTTTTAGTTTATTCCAGTTTAAAGTGTTCACATTAGCAAAAAAAGGTATTGCACCATATTTGCCTTGCAGATAGCTCTTACGGATATCTACTCGTGGTTTAAAGTTTGCCAATGATGTTAATCGAGTAGAGCCATCTCTTTCTTTTTCAACAAACCAAACCTCATCTGTACGAATAAAATCTACATCTAGCAAATGGGACTCGTGTGTCGTACAAATTAGTTGAGTATTATTGGCATTAGAAAGTTGCGAAAAATAATACTCAAATATTTTTTGAGACATTATAGGATGCATACTACGATCAATTTCATCAATTAAATAGACAGCAGAATTGAATTGAAGATCAATAAGCATTGGAATAAAATCCAACAATCGAATAGAACCATCAGATTCTTCATCCATATCAAAAACAACATCCTCATCTTGACTATTCTTGTGTACAGTCATTTGTTTGTATATCTTAGTTTGACCTTCTTTATCCGTTTCGAAGAAATATACAGATTGTTGATCGGAAGAAGCAACACAACAGTTTTCATCCGGTTTAGCTTCTGATAGTATTTGTGATATTAGCTTTTTAGGTAAATCTGTTTCTTCCTTATTAGTTGCTACTTTTTTAAGATCAGAAATACCTGTATTAAAGAAATGCAACAACCTTTTAGTCACATTAGAAAACTCATCATCTTTTTCCAGTCGAAAGGACAAACCCCGAAAACGAGTTTCTGGAAAAATAATTTTCAAATTATCATCAAACCAGTTATAAACATTACTAATCGCAATTATACCTTTTCCATTTCTTTTATGGTATTCGGACAAAAAACTTTTATCTATTGGCGTTCCTTCTGATAGAAATTTTACAAATTGCTTAGATTCTTCATTTCCTTCAATCTCTCCAAAGAAGTAATTAACATAATCTACCTCTTGTATACGCTCAAATATTTTTTTCTTTGCCCGACTACTAATTTGATACAACCACTCCTTCTTAATCCCTCTGATATTAAATATCACCCCATACGAGTAATACAAAGAATCTGCCTTAATCTCAATTTCCAATTTAGAATCCACCTTTTTTTCAGGTGCCAGCTTAAATACATCCCAATTATTTCTAGGGAATCTTCCTAATGCAATGTTTTTCAAAATATTCACACAGCGAATCATATTGGATTTGCCAGAAGCATTAGCTCCATAAATAATAGATGATCTCAAAACCGATATATCATCTCTTTTTTCGGCTCTATATACATGTGCCGGAAGAGATGTACCTTTCCCTGCAATGAAACTAATTTCGGTTTCAGAATTGAAAGATAGTATATTTTCAAATTTTGCTCTCAGTATCATTCTTGTCTTTATTTTCAATTTTGATGCAAACATACGACACAAAATGCAAATAAACAAGAAATTTCGTCTTTTTCTTTAGAAAAATCACCAACGACTGATATTTAGACATGGAAGCGATTGAAAAAGTGAAAGGATATTAGGAGTGTGTATAATATTAAAGATATATGTGTTTTTTCAACCAATTGTTTCGGTAGTATTCAAATGGCAAGCAAAACTATGAGAAATTACTATAATAAAAACGCCCTTATCGGTACTGGCAGTTATACAAAACAACTTCTATTTTTGCAAATTCAAAAATAAAAAATTATCTTTGCCCTCAGTATTCTCCATGAGCAAACTACCGCAAAAGCACGTAGTAAATCAGTGGGTTAAATCATGGGATATGCTTGAAGCTAAAAATATAAAATTTTAAATATCAGCGTGGTAACTCTATTAGGAGAATCCCAGGCGGATCACATAAGAACAAAGCCAAACGGCGACAAAAAAGAGACAAGTCCTACAATATCAACGTATTGTAGGACTTTTTTTATTGTTTCAGTCTTGCCTGAAAGACAAAAAAGGGGCACGAAAAGACACGGTTGAGTATCCAAATCGTACCCCCTTCCCCAAAAAACGATTAGGGGGTACGATTGTCGGAAATCACTATCCATGCAGAAGGTTTCAATCTCTGTATTGATTTTAGATATTATCATCTGAAACCTGTTTTACTGTGATTTTTTTATTAATGGTGTTTAAATTCAGTTGTTTACTCGAATACCTTTCTTTTATTTAAGAATAGCAAAGCAATACAAAAGTCATTCTGTAAAAGTAATTCAAAGTCCAAAACAGATACAGACACGATTTTTGTATATTTGCAGGATACAGATAACACCTGACAAGTATGAAAAAAGAAATCCTATATCAAGAAATAGCGAGAACTATTGCCTGTCAAATTAAGAAAGGCGTGTGGAAAGCTGGTGAGAAACTACCTTCTTTACGCACTATTAGCAATGAAAATGGTGTAAGTCTTAATACTGCAATTCAGGCATATTATGAATTGGAAAAAGACGGATTTATAATATCACGCCCAAAATCAGGTTATATTGTCAATTACAAACCCATACGCCTATCTGTTCCAGCGACAACACAACCGTCTGTAAAGCCTGAGAGCAAAGAGGTGATAGATTTGATTGCTGACGTATACAGCTCGTTAGAAATAGGAGATAAATCGATCACTCGATTTTCATTAGGAATGCCCGAAGATATTTTATTACCAATTGCAAAACTTAATAAAGAACTTATAAGAGCTATGCAGGCACTTCCGGGTAATGGAACCCGGTATGATGAAACACAGGGAAATATGCGATTACGTAAATCTATAGCTCGTTTTACGTATAGTTGGAAGGGAAACTTGACAGAAGATGATATAGTGACAACTGCTGGAGTTACTAATGCGGTTGCTTTAGCTTTATCTGTAATTACTAAGGTAGGAGATACTATTGCGGTTGAAAGTCCGGTCTATTTTGGAATGTTACAATTAGCCAATAGTATGGGGTTGCGTATATTGGAATTACCTACCAATCCAGTAACAGGGATTGATCCAGATGCGCTGAAAAAAGTTTTACCACAAATTAAAGCTTGCCTGCTTATAAGCAACTTTAATAACCCATTGGGAAGTTGTATGCCTGATGAACATAAAAGGGTAGTTGTTGATATGCTGGCCGGATATGATATACCTTTGATCGAGGATGATTTATATGGTGATTTATTTTTTGGTAATTCACGTCCTAAGCCCTGCAAGGCTTTTGACAAGAAGGGGCTTGTTTTATGGTGTGGTGCGGTATCTAAAACATTAGCGCCGGGGTATCGGGTAGGATGGATTGCTCCCGGCAAATTTAAACATGCTATTATTCGCCAAAAGAATATTCACCTTATTTCTACGCCTGCGCTTAATCAAGAAGCGGTTGCCAATTTCATGGAGAATGACAGATACGAAAACCATTTACGTAAACTGCGACAAGAATTATACGCAAACAGTATTCATTTTGCCCATTCCATCATGGATTACTTCCCCGAGAATACAAAAATTGTTACTCCACAAGGAGGATTTATGCTTTGGGTGGAATTAGACAAACAGATTGATACAACAGAACTTTATTATCGGGCTATGCAGCGAAAAATAAGCATAGCCCCCGGACGTATGTTTACATTACAAGAGCAATATACCAATTGTATGCGTTTAAGCTATGGACAACGATGGACTCCACTTCTTGAAGAACGTTTAAAACAATTGGGGGATATAATTAAAAATCACTTTAACTGATGTATGTATTCTTTTAGTACTTCCCCTATTACTTGAAGTCCTTTCATGATTCTATCTTCTGGCATATTAGAGTAATTTATTCTAAAAGTATTTTCTTTGTGCTCAACAGGATAAAATGAACTGCCGGGTACAAAGGCTATTTTCTGTTCAATGCATTTTTGCAGGATGTCATGCGCTGAAATATTTTCGGGTAATTCAATCCAAGTAAATAACCCGCCTTGAGGATGAGTATATTTTATGTCATTAGGAAAATAGCGTTCAATACATTCTAAAGCTATATCTCTGCGTTTTCTGTAGACTTCTACTATTTTGCTAATATGCTCATCAATATCATATCGTTTTAGATATTCGGCAATAGTCATTTGAGCTATTGTGTTACACTGCAAATCAGTGCCCTGCTTAACTAACACATACTTGCGGATAATATCTTTATCACCTGCAATCCACCCAATCCGAAAGCCCGGACAAAAGATTTTAGAAAAACTACCAGTGCATAAGATATTACCTACCTTATCAAAAGACTTTATAGAGGGTAAAGACTCTCCTTCAAACCTTAATTCTCCATAAGGGTTATCTTCAATAACAGGAATATCATATAAAGCAGATAGTTCAGCCAGTTTTTTTCGTCTTTCCAAACTCCATGTTTTTCCAGTGGGATTTTGAAAGGTTGGTATTACATATATTAGTTTTATATTTTGAGTATTATTCAGTACCTCTTCCAAAGTAGCCATATCCATGCCTTCTTCATCTGTTGGAATTTCAATGAAGCCACTCCCATATGATTTGAATGCGCTAATTGCTGCTAAATAGGTGGGGCTTTCACACAATACGATATCACCATCGTCCAGAAATACTTTTCCGGATAAATCTAATCCTTGTTGCGAACCGTGAGTTATAAGAATATTATCCTTATCAAACGATGTCCCTAAGCGTTCATTCATTCGTTTGGCAATCCATTCACGTAAAGGATAATACCCTTCAGTAGTCGTATATTGAAGAGCTTTTGCTCCTGCTTCTTGTAAAACGACCTGATTCATTTTGTTAATTTCATCTATGGGGAATAGCTCAGGGGCAGGTAGTCCACCAGCAAATGAAATAACATCTTCCCGTTCTGTAACTTTGAGTATTTCTCTTATTTCCGAAGCCTTTATATAAGACATTCTCTTGGCAAATTTCAACTTCATAATCATTAAATATATTTGAAAACTAAAATAATGCAAAGTAAAGCATAATAGATAAATGAGAACAGATACAATTTGCACAATATCAGCGGGTACAGATTTTCGGAACCAAGTATTATCCCGATTGTATCGCCTACCGAAAGAATCAAACGGACAGTTATCAATAGAAAGACAGGACTGATACTTGCGTCGAAGTTATTCTAGCCGAACCTCAATTAACCAAGCGTGAGAAAGAAATACTAATATTAATTCGGCAAGGTTTTCTGAGCAAAGAGATCGCTTATAAGCTAAATCTTAGTATTTATACGGTAAATAATCACCGAAAGAATATATTGGCAAAGCTAAATGTAGATAATGTGATCGAAGCTATCAATAAGACGGAAAATTTCGGTATTCTCTATTGATTACGATATCCAATCCAAACCACTAGCTAATATTGATATGATTGCGGTTATATTTCATCCTCTGGGGCTGAATCCATTTGTGCGATGCGCTATGAGTGAATTATACAATCATTTTTCTGCGGAAAAAGTAGTGCGGGTATCGTATGTAAAGAATACCCGCACTTTCTATTTATTTTGAAAAACGTAATTTTATAGTTCAAGATTCACTTCATTCATATTGATTTCAAGAGAGCGCCGCTATACCTGTTCCTATCAAGTTTGCGTTATTCATATTGTTGATATGGATTTCGACATCCGCTAATGCGGATTCATTAAGGAGTTCTTGTAATTTCTCCAGAACAAGAATGTTATAGTTTTTATCTTTTCTATTCTCGCTCCAAAATAGACTGCCTTCGGCTACTAGACAGATTTTTTGTATATCTTTATTATATGATCTCAGTAACTGAATAAGGCCCAGTAGCGATGCGGCGACTAATTGTGCTGATCTGTTGTAGATCCAATGAGCTACATCTACATATACGTCCTTGTGAATATCCGGATAGTTCATGATAGCGGTCAATTTTTGGGCATCGAATTTATTCTCAAACTCATCCAAAGGGAAAGCCGCTTTCAATATATCGCCTAGATACATACCCGAAACCGCTTTCTCAAATCGCTGTTTTCCAAGGCTGCCTGAAATGGCGTCAACCGTATCATCGACTGTCGTGAGGAATGGAGGATGGAAGTTACCCGACTCTAGGTTGACAGGGACTAAGCCTTGTATATTATAGCTCGGATCTAATTTCTTTATTTTATCCGCCGGAATGAAAGTGGCCATGTTGGTGCCTGTTCCTACGATCAGACCGATATAGGCGTCATAGCTATTGTCGGTTAGGCCGGCAAACAAGCTGGCGATAGTATCGTTTAATACTTTAATACCTGTAAATTTGATTTTACAATGTTCGTTTAGGTAGTCGAGAAGTGGTTTGCCAACTAATTGCCCTACCATTTCTTTAATGTCGACTCCTTTTGTCCAACGTAACAATTTGGCGTCTCCACTGAGTACGGATTCTGCTGGATAAGAAAAACAATAGCCGATTGGCATTTCCTCATCCCGTTTTATCCCGACAATCATATCGGCTAATTCTTTAAATAGCTCCTCACGAGTATATCCCGGTGATTTCATGATCGACATGTCTTTTTTCCACCCATTGTTGGGATGGATGGTTGGTGATCCTTGTCCAAGATCGACGGTCGCTACTCTATAGTTGGTTCCTCCTAAATCGAGAACCAATGCTTTTCCATTAATATCAGAGGTTTTGGGAGAGATAAAAGTCGGTATGCATTGTATCTCCGCATTTTCATGTTTTAATCCCTCTTCAACCTTTTCCCGAAATGAACAGGCTATCTCTTTGAGTTGGTCATTTTCTAACCAGAAAATATTTTTCTCCATAAGATTGATTTTTTGATTTTGAAATATCCTTGTTAGTGAATAACAATTTAGAAAGGGATTTGACTATCCTTATTGGTTGATTAAGTTAAGGAGATAAATTTTGGATACTGTAAAATTTGTCGTGTTAAATTTAAATTTTGTATAAACAAAAGGGTGACGATGTCTGTTTAAAACATCAAACAGATGATTTTATTTATTAATCTAAATTAAGATATATGATACCGAAAGTGGAGATAGAAGCAGGCAAGGCGGATTTAATCCGTGAGATTTTAGGCGTTAATGATTTGCAGGACATTAACTTACTTGATGAGTACCGTGATATATTTATAAAATCACAAAAGTCTGCGTATGAGAATGAATCTGTTAATGATATTAATTGTACGGATTGAATTTTGTGAGAAAAATGTCTTATATACAGGGCATAGGATGAGAATATATTATTCAATATTCTGTTTACTAGTATATTACAGTTTCTTTGTATTTCTTTCTTAGGAAACTACAGTTTCCCGCTAGGATAGAAACTGCAGTTTCTTCTAGGGGAAACCGGAGTGTCTTTTAGGCTCGGTTTGTGTAAACGATAAGGAAAATCTACTACTTATCATTTACGGCCTTCCCATATTCCTCATCACTTACCGGCTCAAGCCAAGTGTTTTTATTGGTTTGGGGATTACATTCTACGGCGATATGCGAAAACCAACTGTCCGGTGAGGCGCCGTGCCAATGCTCTATGTTTGGTGCGATTTCGACAACATCCCCGGGTAGTAAACGACGGGCGCTTTTACCTCGTTCTTGATAATAACCCACACCACCTACGGCGATGAGTATCTGCCCTCCTGTATGCGTGTGCCAGTTGTTTCGGCAGTTAGGTTCAAACGTTACGTTAAACATTGGTACGTTTAAATCCTTATTGCTTGTTAATGGCACCAGCCAAGACTTCCCCGAGAAATATTGTTCAAACCCGGTGTTTTCATTTCCTGTAGGGAATTCACTAATTTTTGGAATTTCAGTTTTCATTTCTTGTGCGTTTATATTGCCAATGGAGATTAATGTGATCAACATGGCAATGGTTATTTTCTTTATATTCATATTTGTTTTCTTGATTTTATTCATATTACAAAATTATTTAAGATATTCCATTGCTTTTGTATACCAATTACTGATAAGTGTAACAGAATTACTGATTTTACAATCTATAGAATCTTGAAGTTGATGGCTTTTAAATAAATATAGGGGAAATCTCAAATTGGCGAGATTGGACAATTGTTAGTCTGTTGGGATTATGTATTTTTGTCATCATAAGAATCTATAGGATGAAGCCTGATACGGAAAACATATATCAACGGAAAATTAATCAAGTAATTGATTATATCAATGCGAATTTGCATCTCCCTTTACGACTGGATATAATAGCCGGGCAGGTAAACGTGTCCGAGCGGCAGCTACTACGTATTATGAAAGGAGCCTTGAATGAGTCATTATATGCTTATGTGGCAAGGCAACGTGTAGAGCGAGCGGTTCTATATATGCATACGGAAGATATGAGTCTGGCAGATCTAGCGAGTCGGGTAGGCTATGATAACCCCCAATCTTTCTCGAAAGCGTTCAAGAAACAATTCAGCGTATCTCCGAAAGCTTATATGGATAAGTTGCGAGCACGTCTGAGAGAAGAGACCGAGAAGTGGAGTAATCCACACGATCTTGAAGTTGAGGTTTGTGAGGTAGATGATTTAGATTTGGTTTATATCCGGATTTTTGGAAAATATGGTGAGGCGGAACCCTATGAGGAGGCATGGAATCTGTTGATCGGATTCTTAAAAGAGAATCAAGCGTTATCAGAGGACACCCGCTTTATTGGTCTAAGTTTTGATGACCCGAACGTCACTCATCCGGACCAATGTCGTTTTTACGCTTGCGCTTCGGTCGGGAAGGAGATTATTCCATCAGGGATGTTCGGTACGATTCGTTTGCAGAAAGGAAAATATGCGGTTTATACCTTAAAAGGTAGTTATGCGGGATTACAAGAACTATATAATACTATAAATATAGATTTCAATTATACCAAACGGCATGGAATGGCGTTTGAGGAATATGTGAGTTATTCGGAAGAGGATGACGATACGCAAGTGACAAAGATTTATATACCAATAAAATAAATTAGTATGGAAACAAAATTTTGCCAAAGCTGCGGTATGCCGCTGCAAAAGAATGAGGAGTTAGGAACGAACCATGACGGAAGCAAGAATGAGGAATATTGTTGCTATTGTTATAAGGACGGGGCCTTCACGATGGACTGTACGATGGATCAGATGATCGATCATTGTGCCCAGTTTGTCGATGAGTTCAATAAAGATGCGGACTTTCATTATACGAAAGAGGAGGCCGTAGCGAATATGAAATTATTTTTCCCGACATTGAAGCGCTGGGCGGTACAATAAGCCTCTATAAAAAGCGTCTATCTGCGCTTCGGCTTGCTGGATTAGTTTCACTGGAATGCGGGGCTTCTTCTCGAAAAAGTCCATTTCTATTTGAATGGTGTTTTTTTTAATGGAGCGGCTCCAATTACCTATTATCTTTCCGTTATACAAGATAACCGGGTAGAAGGTGCCGAATCGGTTGAACGCTTTTGGATGATGTTCTAGCGGCAATACGTCCGTGCGGTTTTTGTAACTGATCAAGTATTCATCGAAGGCGGGGAGGAGACGCAGTACAGGTTCGCTCTCATTTTTTCCTTTCCATGATTGGTGGATGAAATATTCACGGGAATCGAACGTCTCGGTCATTAACTCCGCCTTGATCAGATTGATAGCGAGCCTACACTCGGTAGCGGTTAGCCCGGACCACCAAACAAAATCCTGTAACTGGGCAGGGGAGTGGCTTTGAAAATATCTGGATGCCAATCTCGCCAGAGCCTCTTCCCTGCAAAGTTCACGAGTAGGAGGGACACGTTCGTCCAATAAGGCGTAAGTCGTTTTCTTTCCTTTATCGATCCCGCTACAGACGATGCCTTCCACCTCACCCCATGTAAGGAAAAGGTTTACGTGATCTATGGTGGGCAAAATCCCGGATTTTTGCAATTCCGCCGTTACTTCTTGTTTGGTCAGGCTTTTGTATCCTTCCAATATCTTTCCGATCTGATCTAGGCATCTTGTGAACAGCGTTTTTTCTATCTTCCCGAAATGTCCCTTGGCGTACGACATAACGGCAGCCTTGATACGCTCGGAAGATAGCATAAGCATCCAACGGATATCCTCGGCGGCCACGAAATGCCAAGTAGGACGCATCACATGGGTACGTAGAATATCACCTTTGTACAAAGCCTCATTTACCTTTTCAAGGGAAGAGGATCTCAAGCGAATACCGATCGCCCATTTGGCCATCTCATACTCCTGCGCCTGGATAGCGCCCATCCAAGAGACCAACTCTTTCGGGGACTCGAATCGGGGTTGTTCCAATTGTTGGCTAGCTACTCGTATATGTGTTATCATAATATATGAATATAAACGCAAATGTACGAAATAAAGCGTTAAACATCCCATAATCTTGAAGATATACTCATTCTTTTTGTACCTTCACGCTAGAAACAATTAGTGAAATTTATGACGATAGCGTATTTAAATGTGGCTACAGACCGGCAACACTTGGATATTCAAAGGGAAGAGATCTCTTCTTTTGCCGCGGCCAAAGATATCCATGTGGATAAATGGGTCATGGAAGTATCCGGAGAGAAAGCGAAACAGCCGGGACCAAAGTTAAAACTTGTTCTCGAACGCTTGAAGAAAGGGGATGCCTTGATCGTATCGGATATTACCCGTTTGTGTCTTACCTTATATGAGTTGATGGGGATACTTACCGTTTGCATGGAGAAGGACGTGACGGTCTATTGTATAAACGACCGTTATATATTCGATGACCGGATGGATCGCCAATTGATGATTAATGTCTTCAAGCAAGTAGACGAGATTGATCACAGTCTGGTTTCCATACGTACAAAAGACGCCTTGGAACAGGTGAAAAGTACGGGAAAGCGGTTGGGACGTCCTAAAGGCTCGGAATCCAAGTTGTTCTTCTTAGACGCCCATAAGGGGGAGATCATGAACATGTTGGAGCGGGGGGAATCGGTAGGATCGATTTGCGAGCATTTCAACGTCTCTAAGAATACTTTTTATAAGTATAGGAAGAAATTCTTCAGATCGTAAGGATTGGTTTTAATACCAATCCTTTCGTTTCATATATAGCCAAGTCAATACTCCGGTAACTATCATGACGGCCCAAGCTATGAAATAACCGTAACGCCAATCCAATTCCGGCATTATCTTGAAGTTCATACCCCATACGCCCACCAAGAATGTCAAAGGGATGAAAAGGGTGGAGACAATCGTCAGCCGTTTCATGATGGCGTTCATCCTAAGATCGTTATTGGATATATAAAGATCGACAAGGGAAGAGGTGATTTCCCGGCAGCTTTCCGTTGTTTGGATAACGAATTGGAGTTGGTCTTGCAGGTCATTATAGATCGGCAGGATATCCGGGGTGATAATCCCGTTCTCTGTTCGTAATAGTTTTGAGAATTGATCTTTCAGCGGTTGGCTATTCTTACGGATAATCATGTACTCATGGCGGTGTTGTTGGATTAGGGAACCCATATTACCCTGATCGTTCTTAGGATCGAGCAAAGTCTCTTCTATATCCTCTAGTATCTCTTCTACCTTTGAGGCGGATTCTACTAAATTCGCTATGATCGTGTTTAGAAGGAAAGCGAGCAGCAATCCACTGCCTTTTTTCCGGATGTTCAGCATGTTGGATAGTAGCGCTTTATGAGCGGCCTCGAATACGGGGTTGTTGCTTTCCGTAAAAGTGATAACCGTATTGTTCGCTACCAGTATACTGATGTGCTCAGACCGCATCTCGTTATTGACATCGTAATAGCAGGAGTTTAATACGATAAGCATTCGTCCTTTGTATTCCTCTACCTTGACCACGTGTTGGGGAGTCAAGATATCCTTAGCGTCCAGATTATGCAGTCCGAAATCTTTTACGATACGGGTAATGGCATCCGCATTGGTCAATCCGCTAACCTCGAACCAATTGATCTGATCCGAGTCGGATAGTTTGCTGAAAGAGGTGTCGGTTATCCGCACCTCTTTCGTATGCAAAGATTGTTCGTTGTATTGCGTGAGACGGATGCCGGTTGCTGTCTCATGTTCGCCGGCGTAATAATACTTGTCCGATAAATGCCGGTTGGATATATGTCTTCTCCTGTGTGTATATTCATTCCGTCTCATAATAAGGATCTCTTTTTAATCGAATTCAACAACGGTGATGCCGGCGCCTCCGAACTGCACATGCTCGTCTTGAAAACGACGGACACCGGGAACCGTGCGCAGATAATCCCGGATTAGCTGACGTAAGATACCCGTACCGGTTCCATGCAAGATGCGAACCTTGCCTGCCCCGACTTGAATGGCGTCGTCGATAAAATAGGTCACGCTTTGCAATGCCTCATCGCCCCTCATTCCTCTCACATCGATTTCTTGCTTAAAGTTTATCTTCTTCTCATGCATATTGTCAGTGGTCTGGGAGCTGACGAACGTGCTTTTCTGGATTTCCCGTTTGATCTGGCCTTTGCTTACCTTTTCCAACTGCTCCAGCTTAACTGTGCTTTTGATCATCCCGAATGCTACTACGGCCTGCTTTCCTTGTAGTTCCATAACGGTTCCGGCGGAAACCTGCCCTTTAAGGCGTACATTGTCGCCGACCTCTATCACCTCTTTATTAAATATCGGCTGGGCCGTCACTTTTTGTTTCTGTTTCTTCCGTTCGTTCCGTTCCTTGAGCTTCGCCATCTTGCGTGCGATCTTATCGTCTTCTTCTTCGGTGGCCATTACGGAGTTCTTGAACTCTTCCAAGGCTTTGCGAGCCAGTTTGGTCTGTTCTTTTTCCGCTTGGGCCTCCTTGATCTCACGAACGGTATTCTCGATCTTGGCGTTAGCCTCCGCTAGAATACGTTGGGCCTCGGCCTTTGCCTCCCGGATGATCTCTTTCCGTTGCTTGTTTACGGCTTCCAAGTCTTGTTCATAACGGGAAGTGACATCTTCCAGTTTTTTCTCCTGCTGACGGATATTCTGCCGTTTGCTTTCCCAGTACCGTTTATCGCGTACGATATCTTGCAGGTATTTGTCCATATTGATATAATCCGCTCCGACGTTCGCAGAAGCGTCGGCTATCACGTCCTCGGGCAGACCGATCTTGCGTGCGATCTCTACGGCGAACGAGCTACCCGGATTTCCGATAGAAAGCTTGAACAAGGGCTGCATCAAATGGCGGTCGTACAACATGGCACCGTTTACGATACCCTCCGTATCCTCGGCGAAATGCTTCAAATTCTGGTAGTGGGTCGTGATTACCCCAAAGCTATGATTCCGGTTGAAGCGATCCAATAAAGCCTCGGCGATAGCGCCGCCAATCTGGGGTTCCGTACCGCTACCGAACTCATCGATTAGGATAATGGTCCGCTCGTTACAATTCTTCACGAAATACTTCATGTTGGTAAGGTGGGAACTGTAGGTACTCAAATCGTTCTCGATGCTTTGCTCATCGCCTATATCGATGAATATATGCTCGAAGATCCCGGTTCTTGATCGCTCATGCAAAGGAATCAATAAACCACATTGCAACATGTATTGAAGTAATCCGACCGTTTTCAGGCAAACGGATTTACCACCGGCGTTCGGACCGGATATGATCAAGATCCGTTTTCCCTCGGTCAGCTCGATATCGAGGGGAACTACCTGCTTGCCCTGTTTCTGTAAAGACAGGAATAAGAGCGGATGCACGGCACGTGCCCAATCCATTTGTCGCTTATCCTCCACGATCGGCTTGATCGCCTTGACTTGCTCCGCGAATAACGCTTTCGCACGAATGAAGTCAATGTCGGCAAGAAACTCGTAAGATTGTAGGATATCCGGAGCTAAAGGACGGATCACGTTCGTGAATTCCGTCAGTATCTTAATGATTTCCCGGCGTTCTTCCCCTTCCAGTTCCCGGATGCGGTTATTCGCTTCCACGACCACCTCCGGCTCTATAAAGACCGTCTTGCCACTGGCGGACTCATCATGTACGATACCTTTTATCTTTCGTTTGAAAGCCGGGGCTACCGGGATCATCAAACGACCGTCGCGCATGGTCGGTGTCACGTCCTTATCGACAACCCCGTCTGATTGTGCCGCACGGAGGATGGATTGCAGGCTGCGGGATATACCGCTCATCGTGATCGTTATCTCCCTGCGGATTTGCGATAGGGTGGAGGAAGCACTGTCCTTGACCTTGCCGAATTTATCGAGGATGCTATCGATCTTTCCAATCAATTGGGGGAAGACAAAGATATCTCCCGCCAATTCAGTCAAGGCCGGATACTTGATTTCCTCATCGTCCATGGGCTTGAAGAAGCGTACGATGTCATTGATCGTTTGCAGGGAACGTTTGAGGTCGAATAACTCCCGTTCATCCAGCCAAGTACCTTCCGGCCGAATCCGTTTCAAGGAATAGCGCACGTCGAAGAAATAACTGGCGGGGAATTCCGTGTCTCCGTGTAGGATACGGATAAACTCATCGGTTTGTTCCAATCGCTTGGATACGACCTCGAAATCGGCGGAGAATCCCATCTCCGCTACCCGCTCTTCCCCGAGCGGGCTTAAACATTTTTCTGTGATTAAGTGACGGATCTTATCAAAGCCCGTCTTTTGTTCAAAATTTTGTGGATATATCACGTGTTTGTAAAATCTTTATTTGATCTCTACCGTCACTTCAGAGCGAATGGTAGGACGGATAATTACTTCTAATTTTGTCTTGCCACGCTTTATATTAAATGTACAGGCGTTGTTGCCGGACGGATTAATATAAGGGGCGAAATAGTATAAATAAGAGAACGCCGGCAAGTAATCGGAGCTTTGCGACGCATCCGCTATTTGGGGATATTTGAATACGTCCCAAAACATGCAATATTTGAAACCGTTCGCGTCCGTAAACATCGTCTTCGGATCACGATATTGCATCGTGTTCGTGATAAAGCGTTTGTAGGCGGATGAGAACTCCTCTGCCGAATGATCCATCTTATGGCGGCCGATCTTTTCTATAATGTCACGAGGACGGATGCCTGCCGCATAAGCGGGAGAGTTACGATCTACGTCAACCACTTGATCCAATTTATCGATATCGTAGCTGATCCCCGTATAATTATAGGTCTTCTTGCTCACCTTGAACGGTACGTTACGTCCGTATTTCGTGTATGGGTATTGCATACACATCAACGGGACATGCACCCGGGCGTATTCGTCTAAACGATAAGAGTCTTCCAGCAACTCGTTCGCCTCACATTCCCAGAGTACACGTCCGGGGATATCTTTTTGATCGATGATACGGATACCGAATTGCAACAGATATTCGGCTTCCGCTTCGGCGGCGGCGTAATTCAAGAACGGGAATTTCTCCATCTTACTGTGCGAGAAGTTGTACCGGTAAGTCGGTTCTTTTTCTACCAATACTTTATTCGCTCCCAGATAGTTCGGGTTCTTATCGAAAAAATAGAAAGTCTGTATCAATAAATCCGGCTTCGCGATATCAACCGTAAGTCCTTTTTTGGTCAACTCGTTCTCGATGCATTCGTTGATGACCGTTTCCAGTTTACGGTTATTCTCGTCGATGGTCGAGAAGGCGAATGTCTTGAAGTTACCGAAATCTACGCCGTCGGATGTGACGGTAGTCTTGAACGGGCATACGAATTCTTGCTCATTGGTTGTCTCCAAGCTATACATCGCATAGGCGGACGCCAGCTGGTCTTCCGTGATGGCGTTACTTTTCTTGCAGTCCTTCTTTACCAATACTTGTTTAGAAGGAGAGGAAAGGTTGCTGATGGTCAATAGGACATCGTTTCTTCCGGCGGGATTCAGCAGTTGAGGGATCTCATCGACAGATATTTCCGTCACAGGTACACCGTTGATCTCCTCGATCACGTCGTATTTCTTAATACCTGCTTGCTCGGCGGATGAATAAGGGATGACGCTTTTAATGACCGGCTTGTTGTTTCCCCAGTTCTTGCTCTGGCTGATATCGTATGTGAAGCCTAGTCGGCAGATGGATGTATTCCTGTTTTGGGCGGAAACCGTACAGACCGCCAATACTAATAGTAACGTTGATAAAATCACACTTCTCATCATATTCTGGAATTTTATTTACTCTAAAAATACCTGTTTCGTTTAAAACATAGGCAAAGGTAAAGATATTTTTGATGTGGTGGAATAGTTGGCAATATATTTGCTGCTATAATAGTGTATGAACTTGATATGGATGCTGTGTATATACTTTTTAAGGGTATTTATGTGGTACCGTATTTCGCTTACAATTAGTTAGTAATGAAAAAAATCAGATAGATTATGAGCAAGATGAATCCAAACGAGAAAAAAGAAAACGCTTCAAAAAACGAAAACGTGAATAATGAGGAAGCGACAAATTTGCAGGAAGAACAGTCAAATGCGGCAGATGAAACTGCCGGCTCTGACAATGTGTCGGGCGAGGTGGAAGCCTTGCAAAAGAAATATAACGAATTGAACGATTCCCACCTGCGCTTGATGGCGGAGTTTGACAATTACCGTAAACGTACGATGCGTGAGAAGGCCGATTTGATCAAGACTGGCGGCGAGGGTGCGTTAAAGAACCTTCTTCCTATTATCGACGATTTCGAGCGTGCTTTGCAGAATGTCCGCACGGCTGAGGATGTAGAGGCCGTTAAAGAAGGCGTGGACTTGATTTTCGGTAAGTTCATGGGCTATCTGTCTCAGCAAGGCGTAAAGCCGATCGAGGCCATAGGCAAGCCGTTCAACACGGAGGAGTTTGAGGCTATCGCTACGATTCCCGCTCCGGAACCGGACATGAAGGGCAAGGTATTGGATTGCGTACAAACTGGATATACCTTATTTGACAAGGTAATACGTCACGCTAAAGTAGTAGTGGGAGAATAATCGGAAAATCGGCAAATAACAAATACAAGGATGGCTAAAAGGGATTACTATGAAGTGCTGGGCGTTGAGAAGAATGCTTCGGCGGATGAGATAAAGAAAGCGTACCGTAAGAAGGCGATACAATTCCACCCGGATAAGAACCCGGGCGATAAGCAAGCGGAGGAGAACTTTAAGGAGGCGGCAGAGGCATACGACGTGTTGAGCGATCCGCAAAAGCGTCAGCGTTATGACCAATTCGGCCATGCGGGTGTCGGCGGGGCTTCACAAGGTGGCGGCTTCGGTGGTGGTATGTCCATGGAGGATATCTTCTCCCAGTTCGGCGACATCTTTGGTGGACATTTTGGCGGTTTTGGTGGCTTCGGTGGTTTCGGCGGTTCTCGTGGAGGACGCCGTGTGAACCGTGGATCGGATTTGCGTGTGAAGGTGAAGCTGAACCTGAAAGAGATCGCTAACGGCGTGGAAAAGAAGATCAAGGTGAAGAAGTATGTGCCTTGTTCGCATTGTCACGGTAGCGGGGCGGAAGGCTCGGAGGGTGTGAAGACGTGTGATACGTGTAAAGGTAGCGGTGTCGTTACCCGTATCGCCAACACGATCCTAGGGCAGATGCAGACGCAGACGACTTGTCCTACTTGTGGTGGCGAGGGCAAGATCGTTGTCAAGAAATGTACGGAGTGTAACGGTGAGGGCGTCGTTCGCGACGATGAGATTATCACGATCAATATCCCTGCCGGTGTAGCCGAGGGCATGCAGCTCTCCATGAATGGTAAAGGCAACGCCGCACGACATGGTGGAATCAACGGCGACTTATTGATCCTTATCGAGGAGGAACCGCATCCGGAGTTGATTCGTGATGAGAACGATCTGTTATACAACCTGCTATTGAGTGTTCCGCAAGCAGCCTTGGGAGCCACGGTAGAGGTCCCGACCATCGACGGAAAGGCGAAATTGAAGATTGAGCCGGGTACACAGCCGGGTAAGGTGCTTCGTTTGCGTAATAAAGGACTTCCTTCCATCAATAGTTATGGTACGGGCGATTTGTTGGTGAACGTGAGTGTATATATCCCCGAGACTTTGTCGTCTACGGAGAAAGAGACGCTGAACGGATTGGAGAATTCACCGAACTTCCAGCCTAATAAGACGATGAAAGAGAAAATCTTCAGTAAGTTTAAGCACTTCTTTGATTAACAAATAGAAAAGACTATTGTGTTCGTGTGAGAACACTATAGTATTCGTGGATAAATACAGTAGTGTTTGGAAATGAATACTATAGTGTTTATCGCCGGAATACGGTAGTCTTTTTTCATAAGTCATAAAATGAGTATCCTATGAGAATATATACCCGTGGAGGAGATAAAGGAAAAACCGGCATACATGGCGGTGAGCGTGTCGATAAGGATGACATCCGTATCGAGGCGAATGGGACGTTGGATGAGTTGAACGCCGAGATCGGCATTGTCCGTACGTTGCTGTCTCCCGATCATGAATGGCAGGTGTTGCTGGGTAGGATACAGCGTGAGATGATGGCCGTGATGTCTCATGTGGCGACACCATCGGCGATCCGTGATCAGAATCCGAATCCGCTTCCCGATGATTTGACCGTCTTTTGTGAGTCCCATATCGATGATCTATCCGCCCAGATGGAGGATAACGGGTATTTTATCCTTCCGGGAGGCACACCTGTTTCGGCGCACCTTCAATTGGCCCGTACGATCACCCGCAGGGCCGAACGCCGCTTGTGGACATTGAATCGGAAAGACCCGGTTCCTGCCGGGATCATGGCGTTCGTGAATCGTTTATCGGATCTGTTCTTTACGATGGCACGTTATGACATGTTTCGTCAAGGGAACGCCGAGGAACGTTGGCAATCCTTCCTGTATAAGCGGAAAAATAAATCCTAGAGGGCGATATCTTGCCATTTGCCTTTCACGAGCTCACGGGTGGACTTGAAGCCAGCTTGCTTCAGCAACTTGAAAGCCTCCTTGCGACCGTCGTTCACCAAATCCGGATAATGGCAATCGGAGTTCACCATGACAGGGATATTCATTTCCCGCATCCGTGATAGGTATTCCACACGGGGGTAAAGCTCTTTTTTCTTGGTCCAGTTCTTGGTGTTGACCTCTACCATCAATCCTTTCTCCTGAACCAGATCCAGACAAGCCTCAAAAGGCTTCCGATACCAATCCTCCTCAAAATTGAAGATCTCGTACTTCTGTCCGTTCATATAGATCTTATCCATATGCCCGACGATATCGATGCCTCCGGCCTCTATCATTTTCATCGTGGTATCGAAGAAACGCTTGACAAGCAACCGGACATCTCCCTCGAAATGCCGCTCCACGGAGTGGGCGTATTCCCTGAATGAGCCGTCTATACAGACCATGTTCTCTTCGACCAGACGCTCTGATACGGGCAGGAAATGGATGGAACCGATCCGGTAGTCCAAAGGCAACTCTTGGAAATAGGGGATCGAGGCGTTATAGGTCTCGTCCAGATAATCAATCTCCAGACCGGCATATATTTCTAGTTGATCGCTGTATTTCTGTTTCAGTCGGTTTATCTCTTGCAGATACTCCGGCATATCGTCTTTAGACATATTCCAGAAGGTCTCGAACGGAAGCGGCGAGTGGGAGGAAAAACCGTACGCACGGAACCCGTGTGTTATGGCGAATCTCACGAAATCCTCCGGAATACTTCTTCCATCACAAAAAGTACAATGACTATGGTAGTTACTGAGTTGCATGATTGTTCTTAGTGATTAAAAAGCCACATCCAGATCATCTTGCCCGGATGTGGCCTTGTATGATGAATGAGAGAGGTGTTATTTGATAACGCCTAGCTCTTTTCCTACCTTGATAAACGCGGCGATAGCCTTGTCCAGATGCTCAGTCTCGTGGCCGGCGGACAATTGTACACGGATACGAGCTTGTCCCTTCGGTACTACCGGGTAATAAAAACCGGTTACGTAAATACCCTCTTCCTGCATCTTGGCGGCGAAATCTTGAGACAACTTAGCGTCGTACAACATAACAGCGCAGATAGCGGATTGAGTCGGCTTGATATCGAAACCGGCTGCCAGCATCTTGTCGCGGAAGTAACTTACGTTGTTCATTAATTTCGTATGTAAAGCGTCGCTCTCCTTCAACATCTTGAACATCTCCAAGCTTGCGCCTACGATGGCCGGAGCCACGGAGTTAGAGAACAAGTAGGGGCGAGAACGCTGACGTAACATATCGATAATCTCCTTCTTTCCGGTCGTGAAGCCACCCATGGCACCACCGAACGCCTTACCCAGCGTACCCGTGAAGATATCTACACGTCCGTAAACATCAAACTGCTCGGCTACGCCATGACCCGTCGGGCCTACGACACCGGCAGAGTGAGACTCGTCCACCATAACCAATGCGTCATATTTCTCGGCAAGCTCGCAAATCTTGTCCATCGGAGCGACATTGCCGTCCATGGAGAACACGCCGTCCGTGGCGATGATACGGTGACGTTGGGCCTGCGCCTCTTGTAGGCAACGCTCCAAGTCCGCCATATCGGCGTTAGCGTAGCGATAACGTTTAGCCTTGCATAAACGAACACCGTCGATGATAGAGGCGTGGTTCAAGGCATCCGAGATGATAGCGTCTTCCTCGCCGAACAATGGCTCGAACAAACCACCGTTAGCGTCGAAACATGCGGCGTAAAGGATCGTGTCCTCAGTCTTGAAATAGTCGGAGATGGCTGCTTCCAATTGCTTGTGCAAATCCTGCGTTCCACAGATGAAACGAACGGACGACATACCATAACCGTGTGTATCCATGGCTTCTTTCGCGGCCTTGATCAGTCGTTGGTTATCGGACAGGCCAAGATAGTTGTTGGCGCAGAAGTTCAAAACATCACTTCCGGCATTTACTTTGATGTCGGCTCTCTGTGGCGTAGTAATGATACGCTCGTTCTTGTATAAACCAGCGGCTTTGATGCCTTCAAGTTCATTTGTCAAGAATTCTTTAAGTTTTCCGTACATAAAAACTTCGTTTTTTATTAGTATTTAGATGTGAGTAGTAGCTTCGTTGTCAAAGCGACAGACAAAGGTCTGTTTTTTTTTTGAATTTTAATACTAAAAAAGAGAAGAAATTCATGTCTAAACTGTTTTATTCTCTATACCTTTGCCGACGGAAAAAAACTTAAATCTCATTAAACGCGATGAAGAATGTATTAGTAATTGGTTCTACCGGTCAGATCGGATCAGAGTTAACCATGAAATTAAGAAGTATCTACGGTGGGAACATAGTAGCGGGTTATATCCCGGGTGCGGAACCTAAAGGCGAGTTGTTAGAATCGGGACCTTCCGCTATCGTGGATATCACGAACGAGCAGCAGATCGCTGAGACGGTATCAAAATATAATATTGATACGATCTACAACTTGGCGGCTCTTTTGTCGGCTGTAGCAGAGGCTAAACCTCAGTTGGCGTGGAAGATCGGAATGGGGGGCTTGTTCAATGTGCTTGAGGTGGCCCGTGAGATGCACTGCGCCGTATTTACGCCGAGCTCTATTGGCGTTTTCGGTAACAATACCCCGAAAGACAAGACTCCTCAAGATACGATCCGTAATCCTCGTACGATGTACGGCGTGACGAAGGTATCCGGCGAGTTGTTAAGCGATTATTATAATATCCGTTTCGGCGTGGACACACGTTCGGTTCGTTTCCCCGGATTGATCTCTTACGTAACACCTCCGGGTGGTGGTACGACGGATTACGCTGTCGATATTTACTATTCGGCCGCTAAGGGCGAGAAATTCGTTTGCCCGATCGCAGCCGGTACTTTCATGGATATGATGTACATGCCGGACGGCTTGCGTGCCGCTATCGAGATTATGGAGGCGGATTCTACGAAGTTCGTTCATCGCAACTCTTTCAACATTGCGTCGATGAGTTTCGATCCGGAGATCATCTTTAATAATATCAAGAAATATATGCCTGAATTCCAGATGGAGTATGAGGTAGATCCTTTGCGTCAGGCTATCGCCGAGTCGTGGCCGAACTCCTTGGATGATACTTGCGCCCGCCAAGAGTGGGGCTGGAAGCCGGAGTATGATTTGGATGCCATGACAAAAGACATGTTAGCTAAATTGAAAGAACGTTTCAATAAATAAGAGTGATGTTGTAGCCATGATTGTTTGTGGATAGAGGGGCCGGGGTATCATCGGGGGGGATGATCCCCGGCCTTGTTTTTTAACGCTGCTATTTCAATAAATCCGGCCGGAGGCGTGCCGTACGCTCTTGTGCTTGTTGCAAGCGCCATTCTTCGATCTTGCGCTGGTGCCCGGATAATAGTACCTCGGGTACTTTCCAACCTTTGTAATCGGCGGGACGTGTATAAACAGGCGGGGCCAGTAAGTCATCTTGGAAGGAGTCGGAGAGGGCGCTTTGCTCGTCGCCGATCGCTCCCGGTATCAAGCGTACCACGGCGTCGGTTATGATAGCGGCGGCCAGCTCTCCTCCGGTAAGGACATAGTCTCCTACGGATATCTCTTTCGTTATCAAATGCTCACGGATACGATAGTCGATCCCTTTATAGTGCCCGCAGAGGATAATCATATTATTTAGTAAAGACATGCTGTTGGCCATGGGCTGGTTGAGTGTCTCGCCATCCGGGGAGGTATAGATTACCTCGTCATATTCCCGTTCGCTTTTCAACGCTGAGATCGCCCGGTCTATCGGTTCGATCTGCATCACCATTCCGGCCTCTCCTCCGAACGGATAATCATCCACCCGCCTCCATTTATTAGTGGTGTAATCCCGTAGGTTATGTAAATGAATCTCCGCTAATCCTTTATCTTGCGCCCTCTTGACGATAGAGCAATTAATCATCCCCTCGATCATCTCGGGAAGTACGGTAAGTATATCTATACGCATAAAAAATAGTTGTAACGTTAAAACCTCCCGCAAAGGTACATCTTTATTCTGACTCATCGTAAAGTGAGTCTCTATTATCTATGATTCGCGATAGAAAATTAAGAATGAATGAAACGCATGCGTTGGCGCAGTTAAGAGTTCGTAGAAGTTCATGAGGATATTTTTGTATCGTTTGAATTATTATTCGTACTTTTGTCCGTCAATTCGGCGGCTATCAATAGAGGCCGTGTCTTTAGAGAATAAATTTTATAGCGATGAATATATCTTACAATTGGCTGAAAGAGTATCTTGATTTCGATCTGGAGCCAGAAGAAGTTGCTGCGGCGCTTACCTCTATCGGTTTGGAAACCGGTGGAGTAGAGGAAGTTCAAACCATTAAGGGCGGACTTGAGGGACTGGTTATCGGTGAAGTGTTAACTTGTGAGGAACACCCGAATTCTGACCATTTACATATAACGACCGTAAATGTAGGTGGCGAGGCTCCTTTACAAATCGTATGTGGCGCCCCGAACGTGGCTGCCGGACAGAAAGTGGTCGTAGCCGTGAACGGCACGAAACTGTACGACGGTGATGAATGCTTTACGATCAAGAGATCCAAGATCCGTGGCGTTGAGTCCAACGGTATGATTTGCGCCGAGGACGAGATAGGTATCGGTACCGACCATAACGGTATTATCGTACTTCCCGCCGACGCTGTTGTAGGTACGTTAGCTAAAGATTATTATAATGTAAAGAGCGACTACGTGCTGGAGGTGGATATCACCCCGAACCGTGTAGACGCTACTTCCCATTTCGGTGTCGCCCGTGACTTGGCCGCTTATTTGAAGCAAAACGGCAAGCCCGCCGAATTGAGACGTCCTTCGGTAGACGCTTTCAAGATCGACGACGAGACACCGGGCGTAGAGGTCGTGGTAGAGAATACGGAGGCTTGTCCCCGTTATTCCGGTGTTACGATCAAGGGCGTTACGGTGAAGGAGAGCCCGGAGTGGTTACAAAACCGTTTGCGTGTGATCGGCCTTCGTCCCATCAATAACGTAGTGGATATAACGAACTTTATCCTGCATGAGTTAGGGCAGCCTTTACACTCTTTTGACGCGGGTAAGATCAAAGGAAATAAAGTGATTGTCAAGGCGGCCGAGGCTGGTACGAAATTCGTCACGTTGGATGGCGTGGAGCGTACGTTGACCGATCGTGACTTGATGATTTGTAACGTCGAGGAACCGATGTGTATCGGTGGCGTGTTCGGCGGTTTGGATTCCGGCGTGACGGAGGAGACCACCGACGTATTCTTGGAATCCGCTTGTTTCCATCCGACGTGGATTCGCAAGACCGCCCGTCGTTTTGGCTTGAATACGGACGCTTCTTTCCGCTTCGAGCGTGGTTTGGATCCGAACAATACGATGTATGTATTGAAACGTGCCGCCTTGTTGATACAAGAGTTGGCGGGAGGTAAGATCACGGGTGCCGTACAGGATGTTTATCCTGCCGTGGCGGAACCGTATACGGTTGAGGTGACTTACGAGAAGATCAATACGTTGATCGGTAAGGATATTCCGGTAGAAACCGTGAAAAGTATCTTGGCAAGCCTTGAGATGGAGATCGTATCCGAGACTGCCGAGGGCTTGACTTTGCATGTTCCCGTATATCGTATCGATGTGCAGCGTGATGTAGACGTGATCGAGGACATTCTTCGTATCTACGGATATAATAACGTGGAGTTCAGCGATAACGTGAAGTCCAATTTAAGTTACCAGACTCCTACGGATCGTAGCTGGAAATTGCAGAACTTGATCTCGGAGCAACTTTGCGGTTGTGGTTTCAACGAGATCATGAACAACTCCTTGACACGCTCCGCTTATTATACGGATCTGTCTGTTTATCCGGAAGCGCATTGTGTCATGTTGATGAACCCGTTAAGCGCTGATTTAAACTGCATGCGTCAGACCTTGTTGTTTGGCGGCTTGGAGAGCATCGAGTATAACATGAAACGTAAGAAAGGCAATATCCGTTTCTATGAGTTCGGTAATTGCTATGATTATAATATTGATAATAAGAAGGAAGATGAGACCTTGGCGCAGTTCAGTGAGGATTACCGTCTAGGCATCTGGGTAGCCGGCAACCGAGTGGAGAACAACTGGGCGCATCCGGACGAGAAATCTTCCGTTTATGAGTTGAAGGCTTACGTAGAGAATATCTTGGTCCGCTTGGGCGTGGATATGAAACGGGTTATTTTCGGTAACTTGACGAATGATATCTATTCTTCGGGCCTAAGCATCACGACCGGTTCCGGACGTCAATTGGGTACGATGGGTATCGTAAGCAAGAAACTTCGTAAGATGTTGGATATCGATATGGAGGTTTATTACGCTGAGTTGTCGTGGACCCAATTGATGAAGGAGATCAAGAAGGCGAAAGTAACCTTCTCCGAGATTTCCAAGTTCCCGGCCGTTAAACGTGACTTGGCGTTGTTGCTTGATAAGAGCGTACAGTTTAGCGAGGTCGAGAAAATCGCTAAGGATAGCGATCGCAAGCTATTGAAGGAAGTATCTCTGTTTGACGTTTACGAGGGCAAGAATCTTCCGGCGGGCAAGAAGTCGTATGCCGTAAGCTTCTTCATGCAAGATGAGAGCAAGACTTTGAACGATAAGCAGATCGACGCTATCATGAAGAAGATCCAGACGAATCTGGAACAAAAGCTAGGTGCTCAATTGAGATAAGAATTTAATTACATAAAATAAAGATAAACTGATAAACATATGGGAAGAGCGTTTGAGTTTCGTAAAGCGAGAAAGTTTAAGCGTTGGGGCAATATGGCCCGTGTATTCACGAAGTTAGGTAAGGAAATCACGATTGCGGCAAAACAAGGTGGGCCGGAGCCCGAGAATAATCCTCGTTTACGTGTGTTGATGCAGAACGCCAAAAAGGAGAATATGCCGAAGGAGAACGTGGAGCGTGCCATTAAACGTGCTGTATCCAAAGATTTCACGGATTATAAGGAGATGAACTATGAGGGATATGGTCCTTTCGGTATCGCTATCTTCGTTGAGACCGCTACGGATAATACGACTCGTACGGTAGCCAACGTTCGTAGTTATTTCAATAAGAACGGTGGTTCTCTGGGAACATCCGGTAGCTTGGAGTTCTTGTTCGACCATAAATGCGTATTCCATATCGCCAAAAAAGAGGATCTTTCTTTAGAAGACCTAGAGTTGGAGTTGATCGACTTCGGTGTAGATGAGGTTGAGGAAGACGAGGACGAGGTTGTTCTTTATGGTGAGTTCGCGCAGAATTCGGCGATCCAGAAATATTTGGAGGAGAATGGTTTTGAGATCTTGAGTAGTGAGTTCGTACGTATCCCGAACGATTTGAAGGAGGTTACTCCGGAACAGCGTGAGTCTATCGAGAAGATTATCGAGAAATTAGAGGAAGACGAAGACGTTCAAAACGTATTCCATAATATGAAGGAAGACGATTCTGAGGAGGAATAACGTACGCTTATACGTAAAATAGTATACTTTATCCGTAAAAAAGCGACATCGAGGCAAATTCGATGTCGCTTTTTCTTTTTTACAACGAATGTTTCATGTTTTTTATTTATTTTTGTGAGTCTAGGGTGAATAACAATTTAACTTATATGGTGAAAATGAAAAGACTATTTCTTCTTTGTGCGTTCGTGAGCATGTTTGCGACGTGTAATTTTATCTCAGCTCAAAAGGAGTTAGGGATTTTCAATTCTGTTTCGGCAGGAGTGGGTGTTGGTTTGACGGGTGTAGATGTGGAAGTCGCTACTCCTATTACGCCTTATCTGGCGTTGAGAGGTGGTCTTACCTTTATGCCGGGTTTCAGCATTAATACGGACGTGGATGTAGATGTTAACGATCCGCGAGCGGGTGTGTATAATGATACATACTCCATGGATGTCAAAGGTAGCTTGAAACGTACTTCTGGACAGTTGTTGGTGAATGTTTACCCGTTTCCTCACGCTTCTTCGTTCTTCGTTGCGGCCGGCGCCTATTTCGGTGGTTCTTCCTTGGTGAAGATAGAAGGACATAGTGATAAGCTGAAAGACCTGATCGCCCAAGGAGAAAGTGCGGGCATAGTTATCGGTGATTATACGATTCCGGTGGATAATAACGGTAATGTATCCGGTGGATTGAAAGTGTCCGGTTTTCGTCCTTATCTAGGTCTTGGATTCGGTCGTGCGGTTCCTAAGAAACGGGTTGGCGTGATGTTTGAGCTGGGTGTGCAATTCCATGGCAAACCGGAGGTGTATACGGATTCAGGGGATGTAAAGGACTTGTTGAATGAGATAGACGAGGATGATACCTTTACGAAGATCATGGACAAGCTAACGGTTTATCCGGTCATGAAGATTCGTATTTGCGGAAGAATATTTTGATTGTCAAAGATAGTATAAGCTAAGAGTGGCGTTAATAATACGATGCCACTCTTTTTTTATGGCTAAACTTTCATTTATTTTGTTTATTTTTATGCGCTGTTAGGGTCATAATTTTGATAAAAATAACTTTATATGAAAAACAAACATTTGGTGATGCTATTGCTATCATCTTGCTGTTTAGCGGCATGTGTGGATAGTAAGTATGATTTAAGCGATGTCAATACGGACGATGCGGTAATGGGTGAGTCTTGGGTAGCTCCCCTCGGTATGGGTTATGTAACGTCGGATGACGTTGTGAATGTAGAGAAAGTCCCTTCCATTCGGGAAGTCGACGGGGCTTACGTCATGATCTATGATGGAGAGATGAAGATTAAGGGGAAAAGCTTACGGGCCGCCTCTGATAAAGTGGAGATCGCCTCGGAAGATATAACGACTGGGGATATCGATGGCTTGTTCGATGGCGATTTCGTTTTGGCGTTAACGAACCCCCACATTACGTTAAAGTCGAATGTAAAGAATGCCTCTTTGGATTGTAGCTTGTCTATCGAGGCTGAGAACACAAGTAAAAAGGAGGCTACTTCCTCTGATTTTACCTTGTCAACGGTGTCTCCTAATATTTGGATCGGCCCTCTTGATCCGAAGACGGATGCTTTTAAGTTTGTCAAGAACGAGAAGTTACCGGGAATCGTACAGATTGTTCCTCAAAAAATACATTTGTCTTTGTCCGCTGATAGCAAACAATGGACGAACGCTCCTGCGGATGCCTTGAGTGAGTTACGTTATGCGGTAGAGCTTCCGTTGACTCCGGCACCGGAATTTAGCGCCGTATCCGTCGAGCGGATCGAGGACGCTTTTGATGAGGATTTCGTAGACTATATTTTCTCGGACGGAAGCGCGAGGATCTATGGAGAGGTTACGAACGAGATGCCGTTCGATATGTCTATCGAGATGGTGATCATGGATGAGAACAATGTACCGGTAGATATCCAATTCCCGGCACAAGAGGTAAAAGGACAATCTGGAGAGGTTATCTTCGAGATCACGAAGGAGGATATGCCGAAAATGAAGGATGCACGTCATATAGACCTAAATTTACATTTAACGGGTAGAGATCAAGGCGAGGCTTTGAAGAAAGGCCAGAAAACGACCTTCAACTTGAAACTTAAGAAAGAAGGTGGTATCTCCATTTGATCCCAGTACTAACCATTTAAATTACGAAAAAGAAAGATGAATACTATATATAATATGTATAAGAGAGGTCTGTGTGCTTTATGTTTATTGACCACTGTGGGAATGTCGGTATCCGCCCAGCAAATACGAACTTCTTACTTCATGCAATCTTCTACGGCACGCACGACGATGAATCCGGCGTATCGTCCCGAGAGAGGCTATGTCTCCATTCCGGTATTAGGTGCGGTTGGCGCTTCGTATGGTACGAACGGAATAGCTGTGGATAATTTTATTTATCCGAAGAATGGTGAGACCGTTACGTTCATGGATAACTCCGTGAATACCGAGTCTTTCCTGAATGGCTTGAAGGATGAGAATCAGGTAAACATGGATTTTGGCACGCAGGTTCTATCCGGTGGCTGGTACGCCGGCAAGGGATTCTGGACGGTTGATGTTTCTATCAAGGGCTTGGCGAATATTCGTGCTCCGAAGACATTGTTCGAGTTCATGAAAAAGGGTAATGGATCTCAGAGTACCTATGATATTCGTAATATCAGGGCGTACGCCGAGGCTTATTTGGAGACAGGTGTAGGATATTCTCGTCCTATCACGGATAAGTTGACAGTCGGAGGTAAGGTTAAATTGTTATGGGGCGTAGGTTCTATGGACGCTACGATCGATCAGATGCATGCTGAGATGGGAGAGACTAGCTGGAAAGTTACCTCTACCGGTACCTTGCAGACGAATATGAAAGGCTTGGTCCCGGAAATGGAAGTAGACGAGCAAGGCCGTGATTATTATAATAGCTTTGATTTCGATTCTCCGGGTCTTAGCGGTTTCGGTATGGGAGTGGACTTGGGTGCTACGTACCAATTGACCGAGAATATCATGTTGTCCGCCGCTGTCCTTGATTTAGGTTTTATCAGTTGGAGCAAAGGAGGGAGCACGGTAGGTAAGTTGGATGGAACTTTCGACTTTAACGGCTTTGATCTGGCTATCGGCGAGAATAACGGTGATATACCGAGCATGGGCGATCAGTTTGACGCTATCAAGGAAGATTTCGAGAACTTGCTTCATTTCAAGAAAGAGGGTGAGTCCGGAAGCACTACCCGTCTTCGTTCGACAATCAATATCGGTGGCGAGTACCGTTTGCTGGAAAACAAGTTAGGTATCGGCTTATTGTCAAGCACTCGTCTTTATTCCCCGAAAGCCTATACGGAACTGACATTGTCCGGTAATTACCGTCCGGTGAAATGGTTTGAGGCTACGCTGAGCTACTCATTTATCCATAGTAAGTTCAAGACGTATGGTATCGCCTTGAATTTCTCACCGTCTTGGATCAATTTCTTTATTGGATCGGATTATATGTTGACAAAGGTAACTCCACAATGCTTACCGGTAAGCGGTAACGCCATGAATCTTTACATGGGAGTAAGTGTTCCTTTGAAATCATTCGCTAATTAATAGGGAATACTCAGAATAGAGTCTGTATCATAAAGGAAAAGGCTGTCCGGGTTATATACCCAGACAGTCTTTTCTTTTTTATTAGGCTCGTTTTATTAGGTTTTTTATCTTTGTGGACTGATTGAAAGGAAGAAATTGGATATGAGATTAAAGACTTTAGCCACCCATCCGGTATGGAGAGAGCCCCGGACTGTATTCGGGGTATGGATGCTAACCGGTGTTATTTTTGCTATTGTCAAGTTGTTGATTGGAAAATATAATAATTATAAGATATTTGAAGGAGTCTATTGGCATGCTATCGAGGGGTTAACCTTATATGGGGATCATTATCCGGAATATTATGATTCAAATCATTATGGAATCTTATTTAGTCTTATCATAGCTCCTTTCGCCCTGTTACCGGAATGGTTGGGTATAATCTTATGGATAGCGGGTAATACCGCCCTATTGTTTTATGCGATTAGCCGATTGCCATTGTCGAGTACCCAAAAAATCATTATTTATTGGTATTCGTATTGTGAGTTGATGACGGCTCAAGGAGTACAGCAATTCAATATATCAGTAGCGGCCTTTATCTTATTATCGTTTGTCTTGATACTGGAGAAAAAGGATTTCTGGGCGGCAGGCATTATTATGCTCGGAACATTTATCAAGATCTATCCGATCGTGGGATTGGCGTTCTTTTTCTTCTCAAGGCAGAAAGTGAGGTTATTAGCCTCTTGTCTTTTCTGGGGATTGGTTTGCTTTGTGATCCCGGTGCTTTATACACCGGGGTTTGAGTATGTGATCTCTCAGTATATAGATTGGTTTGAGCGATTGAAGGTGAAAAATATGTTGAATATGTTCGCTGATCCACAAAATATATCATTATTAGGAGTGGTTCGAAAGATATCCGGGAATGCGGAGTATAGCGATATGTGGCTTATCATACCGGGCTTGATTTTATTCTGCATTCCATATTTAAGGATCTCTCAATATAAATATCCGGCTTTTCGCTTTATGTTGTTGGCTAATGTTTTATTATTTGTCGTATTATTCAGTACGGGAAGCGAGGCGAGTGGATATATCATAGCGATGATAGGAGTCGCTATCTGGTATATATGCAGTGTATCGCCCCATAAGAAATATACTTATTGGCTTTGGATAGCTACCTTGGTGATTGTTGGCTTATCCACTACAGAGCTGGTTCCATCTATTGTCCGGAATGGACTGATCCGTCCGTATGTGATAAAAGCTTGGCCTTGCATTGTGGTGTGGCTGACCATTTGCTATGAGATGTGTTTCTTGGATTTTAGTCATTCTCCCTATAAGCATATCACGACTTAGGCAGAGTGAATATCGCCTGTTTTTTAATAGAAGGTTACATAATAAAACGAGACTACTCCCGACAAGCGATGAGAGTAGTCTCGTTTTAAACTACTTTTTATCGATCTCTTTCAGTAATTCTTGTACCGCTGTTCTCAATTGCGTATCTTCCCCTTTGACAACAGTTTCCGGAGAATTAGCGACTTTAACATCCGGTTCCAGCTGTGTGTTCTCTAAGTAACTACCGTTCGACAGGCGATAACCGGTAATAGGTGTGCCGAATATCAGCGTCGGATCTTGCAGGGTTTCCCAAGAGACGGTAGTCATTGTTCCCGGTACGGGCATACCTACCAGACGTCCGATCTGTTGGTGCTTATAAACCCACGGGGTTCCATGTGCGTTACTATAATTAGCCTCGCATTGCAACATGATGGAAGGTTTATTCCAGCGGCGGCTAGGCATATCGCAAGCCTCTCGGCCACGTGTCACTTGGGTGAGGTATTTCTCTCCGCTGAACAAGATCTCGATATCCTCGTGCAAGCGCCCACCACCATTAAAGCGGGTGTCAATGACGATTCCCTCCCGGTCGTTATATTTACCTAGGATATCGGAGTAGACAGAGCGGAAACTAGGATCTCCCATGGATTGGATATGGACGTATCCCAATCGTCCGTTCGACCATTTATCCACGTCGGCGGCACGTTGTTTCACCCAGCGGGTATAAAGCAAGTTATTTAACTCACCGTTACTGATAGGCAAGACTACCTCTTCCCAGCGTTCCTTGGTTTGTGGATCGTAGAGGGAAACTAAGGTCTTCTTTTTGGCCTTATTGTTTAATAGCTTGGAGTAATCCATATCCGGGGTTATTTCCTGTCCGTCTATTTTCTCCATGATGGTACCGGCTTTCACTTTGGAACGTGCGTGATCGAACGGGCCTTTTTCCACTACCTCGGCGATCAATAGACCTTTGCCGCTATGGTTCCAATCGAAAAGTAGGCCTAGGTTGGCGGTAACATTGCCGCTTGTTCGCGGACGGAAGCGTCCTCCGGTGTGAGAGACGTTGAGTTCTCCCAGATATTCGCTTAGCAACTCCGCGAAGTCATAGTTGTTATTGATATGTGGCAGGAACTTACGGTAGGCGGCGGTCATAGCTTCCCAATTTACGCCGTGCATGTTCACGTTGTAGAATCGTTTTTGTTCTTGTTTATAGACATGGTCGAACATATACTCACGTTCGGCGGCCAAGTCCATTTTCAAGTTTGCTTGATAATTGATCGGCGTTAGTTTCTCCGATCCCATATCCATCTTTTGCATGGAGTTGCTCCCCAGCAAGAACAGGTTCTTACCTTCCTTATCCATTTCCATGTTCGCCCATCCGGTATTCATCTTGTGGAGTAACTTGGTCTCTTTCTTGCGCAAGTCCATTTTCCACAGGTCGTATTTGTCTTCGAAAGCCGAGAAATAATATAAGGTCTCGCCATTCTTCGAGATGACGGCACTACCCATTTCGGAAGAATTAGGAGTAAGGCGTAGGATACGATCTTGGATTCCTTTCAGTTCCACTACGATATCCTTGGGCTTTTCGTCTTTCTTCTCATCGGCTTTATCTTCTTTTTTCTTGTCGTCGGCTTTGTCTCCGGTTACCTCTTTCTGCTCCTTTTCCAGTTCCTTTTGCAGCTCATAATCCTCTTTGCTCAAGCGGAATTTATCATAAGCGTCTTGATTCATGAATACCAGCATGGCATCATTCAAGGAGCCCCATGAGGCATGCGCACGCATTCCGTAACGCTCGGTGGTGAATAAGATGGCGTTTCCATCCAGTACCCATTGCGGGGAGGTGCTGGTGTAACCGCTATTGGTCAGGTTGGTGATCTCTCCGCCTTGTGCGCTAACCAAGCCGATATCCGAATAAGGATCGTGCTTGTTTCCGATAAACCGGAGCGTGAACCATTTACCGTCCGGCGACCATGAGTAATCGAAACCACCGGCTGTGCTATACCATGTGGAGCCATCCGTGACTTGGCGTACTTTCTTCGTCTCAAGGTTGACTACCATCAACCGCATACGATCTTCTATGAAAGCGAGTTCCTTACCATCCGGTGAGAATTGAGGATAATTACGCTCTACGGTCTTAGAAGGTAAGAGAACTTCCTCTTCGATAATCGTTGCGTTCGGGAAATTGGCTTCTTCCTTACGTGCGATCTTAGCCAAGTAAAGTTGCCAATTACCACCACGCTCGCTGGCATAAGCCAAGGTACGGTTATCCGGCGAGAAGCATATGCCTGTTTCGGCGGCCGGGGTATGGGTGATTTGCTTGGTCGTGTTGTAATCGGCCGAGGTGACGAATACCTCACCTCTTAGGGTGAAGGCGATCTGCTTGCCATCGGGGGATACGGTAGCGGAGGTTGCTCCTTTGCTGGAATTCAGATCGGCGATTTGCTCTTGATCGTCACGTATCAAGTCGATCCGTACTTTCTGCGGATTGCTTCCCGGACGTTGTGTATAGATCTCGCCATCGTATGTGTAGCACAATGTCTGGTCGCTACCTGTAGAGAGGAAACGTACGGGATGTGTCTTGAACTTAGTAACCGCCGTTATAGATTGTGGGGTGTTGAGAGGGAATGAATATACATTGAAAGACCCTCCGTTGCGTTCGCTCAGAAAGTAAACCGTCTGTCCATCCGGGGTAAATACGGCGTTCCGGTCTTCTCCCGCATGGTCAGTCAAATTGGTATGTTTTCCTGTTTGCGTATCGTACATCCATATATCCCGGGTAACGGATGAGGTATGATGTTTACGCCATTCATCCTCGAAGCCCTTACGATCTTGGTATAAGAATGTCTTTCCGGATTTATCGAAGCAAACCATCTCGGCGGGTGTTCCCAATACTTGCTCCGTGCGTCCGCCACCAACCGGCACTTTATAGAGTTCCGTCATGGCCGAGGTCGGGAATAAGGCGCTCTGTGCCGGATCTTGTATGGATGCGGAGAAGAGTACGTATTTGCCGTCGGGAGTAAAGGCCGATGGAATCTCGGAGGCGGAATGAGTGGTGAGGCACTGTGCCGTTCCACCGTTGGAGGGCATTACGAATAAATCGAAATTGCCGTTACGATCGCTGGCGAAAGCGATTTGTTTTCCGTCCGGAGACCAGATTGGCGTGCATTCATACGATGCTTGGGTGGTAAGTTGTGTCGCTGTTCCTCCTTTGGCCGGTACTTTATAGATATCTCCTTTGTAACAAAACGCTATCTCTGTTCCATCAGGAGAAATTTGTACATCACGCATCCACAAAGGGGTTACAGCGTAGCTGGTAGTCGCAAAGCCCATGGCAATGCAGGTTAAAAGTTTTTTCATGTACTTAATGCTTTTTTAGAATGGTACGAAGATACATATTATTTTGTACCCATCAGTCTGCTCTCTATTGAAATATTAACTGGATTTACCCTTTCAATTTCACTATAAATAACACGAGGCTTTCCCCTTGGGCCTGTGCGGGGAAAGTATTTCGCAGATCCTCTCCGGATTTGCTGAAACAATAGGAATGGCAATAGGGATCGATAGGGTCCATTCGTCGCACATTACCGGTTTGATAAAAATTATCTTTTAATCCTTCTTTTACCTGCCAGCATTCTTCCTTCTCCGTATCATAACAGAAGGTGTAATTTCTGGACTCATCCTCTGCGTTATAGTATGTAGATACCCAGAAACGGCTGCCCATGCGGATCGGTAGCAAAGGGAGTGTATTCTTTCCGGCAAGGTTCTCCAAGGCTTGGCTTTGCCGCTTTTGCTTAATATATAAAGTGTCCCGTAATAAGTTCCCGGGTTGATAGGAGGGGGCGTAGGCATAAACCGTTCCGCTTTCGAGCTCCACGGCTATTTCCGGGGCGAGACAACCGATCGGGCATGCGGAACGTTCCAGATCGACCGGACGGATCGTATGAGATTGTAATTTATGGAAAGAGGAATCGTATTCAACGATCTGTTTCTCAATCGTAGCGGTTTGCCCTGCTGTATCCCCATGAACACATTCCTCGGTGGTAAATATCCGGTTATTGTGCATGGATATGGATAGCATATGCCTATTCTCCGGAAGGTCGCATTTCAGTTTCTTGCGGGTAAGGAGATCACCATTGAATGAGTAATAGAAAATATCGTCCGTGTTTCCAAGTACGATCAGCTGCTGGTTGGCCGGGTTCACTACATACCCCGCTACCCATATGTCATCCGGATGGGTGATGCGACAGATAAATTCTCCCTTGCGATTGAAACGGTAAAGCGTCTCATTGCTGATAAGGAATAGGTTATCTCCCTCTTGACGGATATACTTGGCCTCCCTGATCGAATGCGTCCCTGAGTCCTGTAATGGAATGGCGATTACCTCATCCGCGATGTCAGACAAGGCTCCGGTAGGGTTGCTGCGGATCGATTCATTCGAGATTAACAGGTTATAGGCTTGCTTTCCGCAAACCAATAGAACAAGTAGTAATAAATATGTAAAGGTTCTTTTCATATCACCGCTAAATTAAAGAAGGATAAACCTTTTTATGATTTTTACGAATTGTTTTTATAAAACGTAGATCATCTGATTTTATTGGATAAGCCTAGAATTATTCTTGTAGAAATACCCAATTATCCCCCTCGGACATGGATTCTTTATAGGAAAAGCCTTCCCATGTGAATGCTTTTAATGCCTCCGGGTCAGAAATCCGGTTCTTTATGAGATAGCGGCTCATTTGTCCCCTGCACATCTTGGCATAGATCACGATCGTCTCCGCTTTGCCGTTCTTCCAGATCTTGAACTCGGGCGTGATGATCCGGACGGATCGCTCCACCTCCTTCCACTGGAAAGAGGGTTGGATATCCAAGCTGGCTAGATTCAGTAGGATTCTGTCTCCCTGTCGGACGTCATGGATTAATGTATTTGTTTGCCTGTCCTTCCAGAAGGCGTACATATTCCCGTCGCCTAGTTCCGGGATTTTTACGTCGAACTCCATCCGGTAAGGCTTGATAAGGTCTAATGGGCGAAGTAACCCGTAGCATCCCGATACGAAACGCATATGTTCTTGCGAGAAAAGAAAATCCTCCTCCGTGAAGTCTTTCGGGCTGATATTCTTGAATACGACACCGGTATAGGCGAGTATCGCTTGCAAGGGCTGTTTGTCTTCCGCATGAAAATCTTGGTATCTGCGGTAACATTCCGCCGCCAGTTTCGGGCTGAGCTTGAGGATACGACTTAATTCGTCAATGGGAAATTGGGTCATATGCAGGGCGATCTCGTTCGCCTCTTGCTGGAAACGTGGAGTCGTGCCTTGCGGCGCTTTTATCTTGGATGTCCCGGTCATTGTCTTAGCCGGAGATAATAATATCAACATATCTATATTGGATTTGGATTGATCGCATAAAGGTAATCCATATTAAGATTCAAATAGGGTATAAGTATCCCAATAAATCTTAAAGTATCTCGACTCGAATGGGGGTTTCGATAGAGGAATGAGTCTTGGTGATAAAAATGTAATGAGGATTATGAAGATGAGAGACGTGAAGATGCGACCTATATTCCTTTTGATAGTATCCATCCTACCTATGATGGCCCATGCGCAGTGGACGGAACAGGATTCTTTGCGCCTGCAAGAATTTTTATCCGGCAAGGAGGAGATACGTTTGAATCCAGAGTTTCAGAAGGCGATAGAAAGCGGAACTTTTCTACGACCCGATCAACCGGGAACCCATATGTTATCCTCGCCAAGTGAGTTGCCGATTACGAAAGACTTCTCGGAATATGTACAGTTAGATACTTTACGTAGGTTGACTAATTATGATTCGATTACCCCAGTCCTATTCATGTTGCTGAATTTTAAGTCACCTTCCCGTTCATTGGCCATACAGAAGCAAGCGCACACGATTAGGCTCCCTAAGAATCAGGATTGGAAAGAGTTTAAGGTAGGTAAGGTTCCTATGGCTGCCAACGTAAAACTGACTAATATATACTCGGATGTCGTGAAGGATGGCCAGCGAAGGGGAGGGGTACTCGCTACCATAAGAGTCTATTTCGACGCAGAGGATTTACTAGAGACTATTTTCTGGAAAAGTGCCCGTGACAAGAAGAGAAACAGGAAACGGGAGAATACGTGGAAGTATTATAATGACTATCCGTAAATTGTTGGATTTATAGGATATAACCACTCGAAAAAAACACGTACGTGAATTTCAAAAAACATGTACGTGTTTCCGGAAAAACTCGTACGTGTTTTTTTGAGAACATTGACTGTTTTTACCTAGATACTGTGTGTTTACTATCAAAACTTTTTTCTCTCTCTTTTGTTCTTTCTGAAAAGATACGTCCGAATGACATCCGAAATGGACGGTTTGACGGGGAGTTCTCTATTCTGTTTTATAATATTAAGACAAAATGTCATATTTTCGTTTTGGTATTTCTTTTGTAAGGATATAAGTGTAAAATAAAATTAGAAAAGAATATAAGAAAGGAGCTTAAATACATGAATTTAAACAATTTTACAATCAAGGCGCAGGAGGCTGTTCAACAAGCCGTACAGTTGGTTACTAAAAATAACCAACAGGTTATCGAACCTGTTCACTTGTTGAAAGCTGTCATTATGACGGGTGAGAGTGTTACTAATTTTATCTTTCAAAAATTAGGGGTAAACGCTCAAAACCTGAATATGGTACTGGATCGCCAAATCGAATCTTATCCTAAGGTTTCGGGAGGCGAACCCTATCTCTCTAGCGAGTCGAACGCTGTCTTACAGAAGGCGATCGATTATTCCTCTAAAATGGGGGATCAATATGTATCGTTGGAGCCGATCATCTTGGCGTTGTTTACGGAAAAGAGCACCGCTTCACAGATATTGAAAGACGCCGGCGTGACAGAGAAAGAGTTACGTCAAGCGATCGAGGAATTGCGTAAAGGAAATAAGGTGACAAGCCAATCCGCCGAGGAGACTTACGATGCCTTAGGAAAATACGCCATCAATTTGAACGAGCGTGCCCGTAGCGGTAAGCTAGACCCCGTGATCGGACGTGACGAGGAGATCCGCCGTGTCTTGCAGATATTGAGCCGCCGTACGAAGAACAATCCGATCTTGATCGGTGAGCCGGGTGTAGGTAAGACTGCTATCGCTGAGGGGTTGGCCCATCGTATCGTTCGGGGTGACGTTCCTGAGAACTTGAAGTCTAAACAGATCTTCTCGTTGGATATGGGCGCGTTGATCGCCGGAGCTAAATATAAAGGCGAGTTCGAGGAACGTTTGAAAGCGGTGGTGAACGAGGTTACGAAATCCGAGGGCGAGATCATCCTCTTTATCGATGAGATCCATACCTTGGTAGGAGCCGGTAAAGGCGAAGGCGCCATGGATGCCGCTAACATCTTGAAACCGGCCTTGGCTCGTGGTGAGCTACGTTCGATCGGTGCCACGACGTTGGATGAGTATCAGAAGTATTTTGAGAAGGATAAGGCGCTTGAGCGTCGGTTCCAGACCGTTATCGTAGACGAGCCGAGTGAGTTGGATACGATCTCCATCCTTCGTGGTTTGAAGGAGAAATATGAGAATCACCATAAAGTACGTATCAAAGATGATGCGATTATCTCTGCCGTACAGTTGTCTACCCGTTATATCACGGATCGTTTCTTGCCGGATAAGGCGATCGATTTGATGGATGAGGCCGCTGCCCGTCTGCGTTTGCAGATCGATTCCGTACCGGAGTCGTTGGATGAGGTTTCCCGCCGTATCAAACAGTTGGAAATCGAGCGTGAGGCGATCAAGCGTGAGAACGATACCTCGAAGTTGGAGCAACTCAACAAGGAGATCGCCGACTTGAAGGAGGAGGAGACCAAGCAAAAGGCTCAGTGGCAGAGCGAGAAGGAGCAGATCAATAAGATCCAGCAAAATAAGATCGATATCGAGAACCTAAAGTTTGAGGCTGATAAGGCGGAGCGTGAGGGTGATTACGGCAAGGTCGCTGAGATCCGTTACGGTAAGATCAAGCAAAAGGAAGAGGAGATCAGGGAGGTACAGGCTAAGTTGAAGACGATGCAAGGTGCCGCGGCTATGATCAAGGAGGAAGTGGATAGCGACGATATCGCCGATGTGGTATCCCGTTGGACTGGAATTCCGGTCAGCAAGATGATGCAGAGCGAGAAAGATAAGTTATTACGTCTGGAGTCCGAGCTTCATACCCGTGTGATTGGTCAGGAAGAGGCGATCAACGCTATCGCCGATGCGGTTCGTCGTAGTCGTGCCGGCTTGCAGGATCCGAAACGACCGATCGGTTCTTTCATCTTCCTCGGTACTACCGGTGTGGGTAAGACGGAGTTGGCCAAGGCATTGGCCGAGTATCTGTTCGATGACGAGAATATGATGACCCGTATCGACATGAGTGAGTATCAAGAGAAATTCAGCGCGACTCGTTTGATCGGTGCGCCTCCGGGATATGTGGGCTACGATGAGGGTGGACAGTTGACGGAGGCGATTCGCCGGAAACCTTACTCGGTTGTCTTGTTCGATGAGATCGAAAAGGCGCATCCGGATGTATTCAATATCTTGTTGCAAGTCTTGGATGATGGACGGTTGACGGATAACAAAGGCCGTGTTGTCAACTTCAAGAACACGATCATTATCATGACAAGTAACCTAGGTTCTTCCTTGATCCGTGAGAACTTCGAGAAGATGACACCCGCCACGCATGACAAGGTGGTAGACGAGACGAAGATCCAAGTACTGGAACTGTTGAAGAAGACGATCCGTCCGGAGTTCTTGAACCGTATCGACGATATCATCATGTTTACTCCGCTGAACGAGGAGGAGATTCGCAAGATCGTATCCTTGCAGTTGAGCAGCGTGAAGAAGATGTTGGCTACGAACGGTGTCGCCTTGGACTTCACGAACGAGGCCGTGGACTTTATCGCCGACAAGGGCTTCGATCCTCAATTCGGTGCCCGTCCGGTAAAACGTGTCATTCAGAAGTATGTCTTGAACGAGTTGTCAAAGGCTTTGCTGGGTGGAACGGTAGACCGTAACCGTCCGATCGTGATCGATAGGAAAGACGATGGTCTGGAATTTAAGAACTAAAGTAGACTTGAACGCTTGACGTTAAGCGTGGTGTTTCTATAAAATAATGAAGGTGGAATGATCCTATGTGAATCATTCCGCCTTTTTATTTTTCACTAATAGGTAGATACGGCTTGGTGCGATTATTTCCGGGTGGGAACCGTGCACCAAAATGTAGATCCTTTTCCAACGCTTGACTCCACGCCGATCTCTCCACCTAAATGTTTAATGATTAATTCACAGATAGACAGCCCGAGCCCCGTACCTTGGGTGAAGGAATCTAATTTAGCGAATCGATCGAAAACACGGGAGATATTTTCTTCCGCTATCCCTTTTCCCGTATCGGTAACAAAGAAATAAATATCGTCTTTCCTTATTTCATATCCGATCGTTATCATTCCCTCGAAAGTGTATTTGCAAGCATTATTGATGAAATTAGCCAGTACTTGGGATAAACGGTTTCTCTCAGTATGGATAATGTAGCTTTCCGCAGGCAGTTCCGTGCGGAATTCTACTCCTTCCTTGATCTTGAATCGGTAACTCCGCCATAGGGTTTGTATAAGCTCGTTAATCTCTACTTCCGTATAAAGGAAATCCAATATACCGGCTTCTATTTTTGACATATCGAGTATGTCATTGATTAAATTAAGGAGTAGCTCATTGTTTGCGTGAATGATTTTAGCGAATTCTTTGATCTCCTCTTTATCCTCACTTTCGCTGATAAGGGTCGAGAAACCTACGATCGCATTCAATGGGGTCCGTATCTCATGGCTCATATTGGCGAGGAAAGCACTTGTCAACCGGTTTGATTCTTCCGCCTTCTCACGTAAGCGGATCACTTCTTCGGCCATATTTCGTTCGGTGTCAAGAATGTCTTTCTTATGCCGATGTTCCCTCATCGAAAGGAGGATAAGTAGAAAGGCGATAAGGGCTATCGCCACTATCTCGAATGGGGACTCTATCATGAAACTCGGGACTACTACGAGGCTCATTTGCTTAAAGGTAGAAATAGGGTAAAGTTTGGGGTTGATTGTTGACGTGGAATGGCCGTATGCTTGATCGGTTTTAGACAGGAATGATTTGTAGGCACCTTTCATGGAATGTTTAAGATCGCTTGGCGTGATTGGACTGATTACATATGAGGCCTTGAATAAGTAAGCCTTGATAGGCCCGATTTTGCTCCGGAGAGCTCGGGTACTTGTGGTACTTTGTATTTTAGGTTCCATTGTAATCATAATTTAATACATTTACTGAGTTCTAAAAGAACTTGAGTATCAAATGACTATATGTAAATAAATGATGGAGTGTATTTTGATTTTAACACAAATAAGACTGGCTTTAGTGTTTTTTGTGATCCATAAAGATATTGGAAGTCTCTTTGGGGTACTCGGTTGGAAATATATTCTTTCAAAGAAAATATCATGCGGAACAGTAAATTACCCGGAAGCTATAAAAAATAATAGGTCTATATGATAATCAAGTATTTTTATTACCTTTGCTTCCTATAAAACCTAAGCTCTTTTAGAACTATGTTCAAGTAAGGGCATTTGCTTTTGTTAAGTCACGTCCGTAAATAAGCTTAATTGTTTTTGGGATATAAAATCAAAATATTTCCGTACATTTGCCGCTATTCAAACCAATTAAACAAGATTAATTATGAGCACGAACAATGACGAGCTACTTTACGACGAGGATGATTCCGTAAAATTTATCCAGAATTATCTTCCCCAAGAACTGAAAGGAAAGTTCAGTAATGACGATATCAACTATATCGTAGACTTGATCTACGACTTCTATGAATCTAATGGCATGCTAGATGATGATGGCGACGATGAGATCGAGATCGATGAGGAAGAGGTTGTAAATTATGTAATTAAGAACGCCCAGAAAGACGGCGTAGGCAAATTCGAACCGGAGGAAATCACTTTTATAGTACAAGGAGAACTTGAATATTGCGATTCGATCAACATGTTTGATTGATATTTGTTATATATATAAAGTTGTTTAAGTGAAATTGTAGAAGATGATGAGGAACATTAAATTATTATCTGTTTTACTGCTATGTATGGCAGTGGTGTTTACGAGTTGCGGAACGTGGAATAACACGGCGAAGGGTACGGCGATCGGTGTAGGCGGTGGTGCCGCTGTCGGAGCTGGTGTTGGTGCCTTGGCCGGAAATACCGCATTGGGTGCCGTGATCGGTGCGGCCGTAGGTGGTACAGCCGGTGCGTTAATCGGTAAGAAAATGGATAAGCAGAAGAAGGAGCTGGAAGCTACCCTGCCTGAGGACACGAAGATCGAGAGCGTGAACAATGGTGAGGCCTTGAAGGTTACTTTTGACTCCGGTATCTTGTTTGCCACGAACTCAAGTACGTTGAGCGACGCTTCCAAGAGTGCCTTGCGTAACTTCGCTACCAGTTTGAAGGCCAATCCGGATACGGATATCCGAATCATCGGCTTTACGGATAACACCGGTAAGGTGGATTATAACCAGACCTTGTCCGAGAAACGTGCGAAGAGCGTTTACGATTACCTGATGATGCAGGGGGTAAGCACGGATCGTATGGTTTATGAAGGTAAAGGTATACATGATCCTGTGGCTAGCAATGACACTCCCGAGGGTCGTTCGTTGAACCGTCGTGTTGAGATCGTGATCTTGGCTAATCAGAAAATGATCCAAGAGGCTCAACAAGGAACGCTTCGATAAGTTTTTTTAAGCTATCCCTGCCGGAAGCGGACAGGTTATAGGGTATGAATTGGGGGACTGTCTTTTCGGGATAGTCCCTTTTTTGTTTAAATCGCAGGATAGGAAGGATGAAGAAGTTGATATATATTTTATTTGTGTTGATTACGATCGCTTTTGTCGTGGCGGCCATAGCCGGATTCGCTACCGGACGTATTAATCCGGAAGGGAAGGAGTGGATCTCGTTTCCCGGATTGGTGTTATTACCGGTATTGGCGGCCAATCTATGTCTTTTCTTGATGTGGTGTGTCTTTAGGAGTCATTGGTGCTGGGTACCTTTGGCGGCGTTATTGTTGAACTGGGAGTTTTTGATATCGATGTTCCAGATACGGGTCTTCCCAAAAGAGATTCCGATAGGGAAAGAAGCGGTTAAGGTGATTACCTATAACGTGAATAATTTCAATACGGACGGAAAGAAACAGCTTCCTAATATAGCGGATTGGCTGAGAAAGGAGGACCCGGATATCGTTTGCCTCCAAGAATGCCCTGTTGAATCGGCCCTGCGGATGGATTCTGTCGCCAAGACCTTATCGTTCCTACCGTATTATTGCTCTACCCGTTCGGCTACGAAAGCGGCGGGCAACGCTATTTTCAGTAAATATCCGATCCTTCGTTTTGAGTCTATCCTATACCCGGAGTCTAGCAATAAATCCTTGTTTGCCGTCATGGATATCCAAGGGGATAGTGTTCGTGTATTTAATAACCATTTCCAAACGACTAGCGTGAATGCCGTAAAGCCTCGTCTTTACCAAGCCCATGCAGAGGGTAAACAATTGGAGGAAACCGAGGCCGCCTTCCATATGGCTTTTCAGATGAAGAAGAATTTCGTGAAACGGGCGACTCAGGCGGATTATATCCGTCAGATGTTGGATGCCGGGGAGGGGCCCGTGATTCTTTGCGGTGATTTTAATGATACACCGGCCTCTTATACGTACCGTACCGTGAAAGGTGATTTAACGGATGGGTTCCGTGACTGCGGCTCTGGTTTCGGGTACACCTTTCGTCAATTAAAGCGTATATTTCGAATTGATTACATAATTTATTCTCCTGATTTTAAGGGTGTAACTTATGATTCTCCTAATTTAGACTACAGTGACCATAAGCCCGTCGTATGGTTAGGATATGTTAATTAACACACCCAAAAGGATAGTTTTAGAACCTTTTTCAACTCATGCTGTTTTAATAGTGACTTATATATAAGCACAAATAATAGTATAAACTGTTTTAAACGTTAAAATGAGATGAAAAAGATTTTTCCTTTTTTTCTGTTAGTTCTTCTGTTGGCTTCTTGCCAAAAGGATCCGGACATGTCGAAATTGGACAATGATTTTCTGGTGTTCACGAATCACGATAAGGACGCGAAATTCGAATCGTTCACTACGTTCTACATTCCGGATAGTGTATTGGTTATCGGCACAAGCGAGAAACCTCAGTTCTGGACAGCCAATGAAGCAGACGATATTATCACTACATTGGTGAATAATATGGAAAGCCGCGGTTTCAAACGCACGCTAGACAAAGATAACGCCGACTTAGGTCTGCAAGTTTCTTACGTACAAAGTACTCAATATTTCGCTGACTACAACGATGGCTACAACTACCCGTACTGGTGGTGGAACTATCCGGGATATTGGAGTCCGGGTTACTGGGGACCGGGTTGGGGAAATTGGTATTACCCGTATCCTGTAGTGTATAGCTATAGTGTAGGTTCCTTGTTGACAGAGTTAGTGGATTTGGATACTCCTGCCGCTTCTAAGGCAGACGCTAAACTTCCGGTTCTTTGGACTGCTTACATGAGTGGCTTGTTGTCTGGTTCCGATAAATTCGATACTCAGCTGGCTGTTCGTGCTATCGAGCAAGCATTTGTACAATCTCCGTACGTAAAGAAATAATAATTCGAATGATTAAAAGTTTGAGATTCTATGAAAAAGATAAATAAATCAATCAAGTTAATCGCTTTACTCGTAGTTTGTATGGCGATGCCTACTCTGGCTGGCGCCCAGGTTTTGAAAAACGCGTATTTCAATGTAGACTGGCAAATCAACTCTCCGTTCGGTCAAGACTTTTCTAAGAAGACCAGCGGTTGGGGTGCTCACGCTGAGGGTGGTTACTATGTGATTCCTAATTTCGCTATAGGTGCGTTCATCTCTTATCATACAAATAATGAGTATGTGGACCGCCAGACGATTCCGGTAAACTCAACATCCGTAATCACTTCCGATCAACAGCATTCTATCTTCCAGTTGCCTTTTGGTGCGGCTTTCCGTTATAACTTCGCTCCGGAAGGACAATTCCAACCGTATGTTGGCGCTCAGTTAGGTGCTAGCTATAGTGAGATGTCTACCTACATGAACGTGTTGAAGGTTTACGATCGTAACTGGGGATTCTATGTAGCTCCCGAGATCGGTATGACCGTGTACTTCACACCTCAGAAACAGATCGGCGTACATATGGCCGCTTATTATAACTACGCTACCAACAAGGGTGATGTCCTCAGCTATCATATCGATGGTTTGAATAACTGGGGTATCCGCTTAGGTCTAGCGTTCTGATAGACAACGTTTGTTCTTTTAAGTGTTTTATGTAGTTTAGGGAAACGGAGGGCAGTGAATGTCTTCCGTTTCTTGCTTTTATAAGATCTGTAGTTTCACCCCGAATGAAAGGCTTAAATAATCTTTTGGCTTCAAGTAGCTGTTGCCGATAGCGTTTATTATATACAAATCGCAAGTGCTTAACTCATAGAAGAAGCTGATGGATTTATGCCAGCTACTATTTGGATTCAGTTTGAGTGTGATCCGCTCCCCGATAAAGATATGGTTACGGATGCGGGTGGAGAACCAATAATATCCCGGGGGATACTTATTCGGTTGCTTGGCCCAGAAATCCCGGTCAAATAGGAAATTTACGTAGATACCGCAACAAAGAGGCTCGAAAGATACTTTTTCTCCCAGATCGATATTCCAAGGAAAATAGTTTTGTTTCAAGGTGAAAGTCACGTTTGCGTGATCATTTGCGTTGCGGGGGACGATACCCAGCAACATATCCGTTTCCCAATGATTCCGGTAATAATTCCAACCGGTACCCACGGATAGCATCGCCATGGAACCTGCGAATTGTACTTTTGTATAGCGGGGGATGACCCGTTGCCATGCGTTCTCGTACCGTTGCACTCGTTTCGTGTATTTATCCTCTTGCGCATGGAGTGTAAGGGAAAAGACACAAGTTAAGAGGAGAAGCTTAAAAATTGACCACTTCATATATATAATCGTCAGGGGTTAAGGTAAAAAGAAGATAACTTCGTTTGGCGATATTGGCGCAACCGTAGTAGATAATGCCATCCTCAAACAAATCAGCTGCCGATACGCAATGATTATGTGCATGCAAGCAGAACATTAAAGATGGTAATGTCTTGATATAAAGTTGGAACACGTCTTTCACGTTATTGTCGAACTGTTCGTTCCCGGGAGGGGCGTGCATGACTACGATCGTGCGTTTATTACGGGTACTATCCGCTATCTCATTCTTTAGGAAATTAAAATCGGGTACCGGATGGGAATAATCATACTCGATAGCGTTCGTATTGAGGCATACGAATTTCACGTCGCTCACGACAAACGAGAAGTTCTCATTCCCAAAGATTTTACGAAATACTTGGTCGCCATTACCGATCACGTCGTGATTACCGATCAACCCTACGTAAGGCACTTTTAGTTTGGACAAGATATCATCGTTCCACTCGAATTCCTTCTTTAAGCCGAACTCCGTATAATCTCCTCCATGGATAATGAAATCGATGCTATCTAATTGATTAACGTACTTGACGAAATCTTCCGTCTCATTATAACTCCGCTGGGTATCGCCCATAAAAATAAAACGGATCGTGTCCTTCCCTTCGCAGACTTTCTCGATACGCTCGATATTGGTCGGGTTGATCTCCCGGGAAGTATCGGAATCCAGACGACCGTCATACGGATGATAGTCGATTAAGTCGCAAGCCGTGAGGAGTGTAGCGGCAGAAAGCCATATGTATTTCTTTAAAAACATAGCATCCTAACTTTTTTATATGCAAAGTTAGGATGCTATCAGTACCAAAAAAGGTCATTTCTGAGCTTATACTGGTCTAAAATGTATATTCTATAAAGCGAATACTTGCTTTATTTCCGTGAAGTCGGATAATACGATATCGGCAGTCTCATTTCCTTTATAAGCGCTCCAACCAATACTTTTTAGCCAGATTGTCTGGCATCCGATCCGGGTGGCGGGGACGATATCCTTATCATAGGAATCACCTACGACAACAATCTCGTCGGCGGGAAATCCCAGTTTATCCACTCCTAATCGGAAGATCGCCGGGTCCGGCTTACGGATACCTACGACCGCCGATTCCACGATAGCGCCGAATAAATGATCCAAACCGAAATCTTTCAACACGGATTCTATGTTCCCATAAAAGTTCGATACCAATACCAATGGGTAACGTTCCGCTAATTGCTCCAGAATGGGGCGGGCGCTATCGATTGCCTTCCGGGCGTATTCGTAACACCAATCCGCTAATTGTTCCGGTAACTCCGGGGTAACCGCCTCGGCGGATAAATGCCCATTCTCTTTCAGCCATTGGATTTGTAAATCGCTTTTCAAGCGCAGCATATCCAGAAACGTATGATGAGGCTTCACGATCGGATTCTTTCCAAGCGTTCTTTCTCCATGTACATAAGCATCACGGAAGACCGCTTTGGATACGGGAACCTTCAAGGCCTCATACGCCATCCAGATCACCTCAGCCCAGTGCATGCCGTTACTGTCTATCGTTCCGCCGTAATCAAAGAGGATTCCTTTTACTTTGTCTAATTTGAACATAATCGAATGGGATAAAAACGTTATAATTGTTTGCTGAAATCTTCACAAATATGCTCATGCTTTTTGATCATATAGAGCAACATCGAGTTTAATACGGTCAGCTCGAATACGAAATACAGCCAAGGCATGTCGATGAAAAGGCTGACAAACAAAGCGATCACCCGGGTATTGAATGATAGCATATTTGTATATTTCATCAACGGCAGACTCTTTGTTCGAAAAGCCTTACGGAACCATTCCGGCGCTTGTCCGTTGTATTTCTCACGGATGATGTTCATCATGTGTTGGAATTTAGGTGTCCATGCTTCTTGACCTACCGTATAATTAATGTAGAAGGTCTCGAACAATTTATAGATAAAGTCATGTTTCCAACTCATCTTCTTATAATTCTCCTTCAATTGGGGAGAGTGGGAGAGCTCGCTACCCGATTTACCTTTCAAGAACAACAAGTGAATATTGCGATAATAATCCGCCATGGCCGCTTGCTTGCTATGGAAGAATCCCGTCGTAGCCGCCAATAGCCAGATCCATATTCCCCATTCCGGCGTGAGGCGTAAGCAGATTGCCGCATAGATAGCGATAAACCAGAAATCGCCGGCGGCACCGTCCAAGATACGTCCCAAGGCACTTTTCTGTCCGGTCATACGGGCCAATTGTCCGTCTGCGCTATCATACGAGTTTGCCCAGATTAACAGTAACATGCCGATCACGTTGATAGCGAGGCTCTGGAAATAGAAACAGATACCTGCCGCTATGCCGATAAAGATGCTGGCGATCGTGATACTATTGGGCGATACCCCCAATTTATTAAAGAACAAAGCCCATTGGTAGCCAATAGGACGATAGAAATGAATATCGATAAACTCCTCGGTGTCCAAAGATTTTAAGGTTGACTCCAGACTGGGAGTAGACTTAGTCTCACTCATGATTGATTTTGTTAAAACGATTTAGATGTGTTCTCGCATAAGATCCCAGATACGACGTGCGATGTTTGGAGCCGCTTCTTCCCGGCAAGGGGCGAAACTAGGCCAATCATTGAAATCGATAATCCGCATGACACCATCCTCGGAGACGATGCAATCTCCCCCGTAAATATGTATGTTCAATACCTCCGCAGCCTTGTGGCAAAGTAGACGAAGCTGCGCTTCGTCGAAGGGGATCCCCTTCGCTGTACCATTGATAACTTCTAAACCAAATTTACTATGATGCATGTTCGATGGATAGAACCAATAAAAGAAATCAGTCCCCGCTACCCCATAAAATTTCACCAAGTCGCCTACCAGATGCTCATTGATTACCGCCGACGGGATACCACGGATGGCGTATTCCTTCAGTATGCTTCTCGCCTCTTCCGGATTTCTTACGTAGGTGACGTCTTCCCTATGAATGGCGTGGAAATCTCCCCGTTTGATCCAGCAATTAAAGAAACCGGCTTTCTCAAGGGCTTCTGTCGGATCCTCATCTGTCCGTAAGATTAAGCTTGCCGGATGGGAGATATGGTTGGATAATAGGAGGCGGGTCATTTTCTCACGAGTACAATTCTCGATCCCGTAACCCGAGTTCACCACGAAATAATTTTTATCCTCTAGTTCTTGCAGCTTATGGATGGACTTCCAGTCTCTTACCATATTAAAGATACCCTTTTCCTTCGGGTCTTGTAGCAGCAGATCCGATTCGATATATTCGTTTACATCGCATCCCAATTTTCGTAAATGCTGGGCTGTCAAGGCGAAGATCGCCGCGTCGTTGCCGATATGATTGGGGGAGAATTGATTTCCTCTGCGGATACCTGCTAAAGTTAATTTACTCATTGTTAGACAGTATTCTTTATGACTTTAAAAATGATTCGGCTTTCAAAATGTCATCGGCGTGATCCACGTCGATGATCTTGCTGAAAGGATAGGCCTTTAGCCTCAACCCCTCGGCGATGAGCTGCCGTTGATAATTGCGCATTCTCGACATTCCCTGCGAGATGGCGTTGTTCAATACACCCAGAGCCGGACGCCTCAAGCAATAGATACCTCCCGATATGTAACGGCAATCACCGTCTGCCTGATCTAGGAAATTCCGGATGTAAAGTTCGTTGTCTGTTTCTACATATAAGGGTTTCTCGTCATCAATAAAATCAGTGACGGCCATCAATCCGTCCAGTTTATCCTCTTGGATGAACTGTTGGATATAGCCGCTGAACTCTTCTTCCTTGAAGATCGTGTCTACAGTAGTTAAACAAATCTTATCACCGTCCAGATAATGACTCAGCTCGTAGAAGCTGTGCATAGAGCTGGGGGTGGATTTTACCAATAGGTAAAAGGGTATAGGTAGTCGCAGGGCCTTCAGGTAATCCTGTACCTCGGTCATCTCCTCGTTTACGATGATACTGATAGAGGTTGCGTTATTTTTCAAAAAAACGTCTATCAACCGGTCTATCAGAGCGACACCGTTGAGTCTAACCAGAGGCTTTGGCCACTTAACACCTTCTTGCGCCAAGCGGGAGCCTTCGCCGGCGGCAATGATCGCGTAATCCATAACTTTTATTAGTTCAAATAATAATTTTGCAAAGTTACGAGATTTCTGAGATAGTTTTAGGCTATATCGTTGATATAATTGGTCAAAATTTCTATAAATTAGGACTATTTGACTAGAACAACAAAGACGTTATAAAGAGCTTGAATGTTTTTTTGAAAATAATTATCGTTTTATAGTTGCTAATTCAAATAGAATGCTTTCCTTTGTGCCATGAACAAAAGATAGTTTGTATAGCTCTTTTATCTTTTAGCATTTATTCATCAGCGATGATAATACTTTCTTTTAGAGATTGACTTCACCAACCATCCTTGTTTTATTATTAATTTTTATTTTTTTATATCATTTTCGTATGAATATTTACATTGGAAACCTGAATTATCGGGTAAGAGAATCAGACTTACAACAGATTCTGGAAGAGTATGGTGTTGTAGACTCAGTTAAAATCATTGTTGACCGTGACACAAAACGTTCTAAGGGCTTCGCTTTCGCTGAGATGCCTAACGCTGCAGAGGCTCAAAAAGCTATCGAGGAGTTGAACCAAGCTGAGTACGAAGGTCGTCAGATGGTTGTTAAAGAAGCTATCCCTAGACGTTAAATTTTAGAAGAAAGAGATTTTTAAAATAAGACGAAAAAGCGGGGAAACGAGGTGAAAACTTCCGTTTCCCCGCTTTCTTTTTTCAGTGTATTTTGTTTATGTTCGCGAGAAATTTTAAGAGTGATGAAGAATATAGGTGTTAGGAGTTTCATTGTGGGTCTTTGCTTGATGGGATTGGGGAGTTGGTCTCCCTCGCTGAAGGCGCAGATCGCGGATCGTGTCTATAAGACGGATTATCATATCGACCCGGAGAAGGCCCGGGAGTTGTCCGTAGAGTTGGATAATATTAGCTTCTTCAAGGATAACGAGTATACGGGTAAATTTACCAAAGGGTATTCGTTGCCGGGGCTTTGGGTACAAGGCAAAGCGGTTTATTATCCCTTGCGGAATATCAAGTTGGAGGCGGGTGTCCATATGTTGATCTATCATGGGGCGAATAAATATCCGAGCATGGCTTATCAGGATATCGCTTATTGGAAGGGAGACCAATACCAAAAAGGGGTACATGTGTTGCCCTATTTCCGGGCGCAGATGGCTCTCTCGGATCATGTGAACATCGTGCTGGGAAATATTTACGGCGCTTCCAACCATAATTTGATAGAGCCTCTTTATAATCCGGAGTTGAATTTGACCTGCGATCCCGAGGCGGGCTTGCAGTTGTTGTATGACTCGAAGGCTTTCGACTTGGATGTGTGGGTGAACTGGCAGAGCTTTATTTTCCGGGAGGATGTGCATCAAGAGGCGTTTACCGTCGGGATCTCTTCACGGGTAAAGTACAACGACCCGGCTTCCCGTTTCCATTTCTATACGCCGGTGCAAGGATTGGTGCAGCATAGGGGAGGCGAGATCGACACGATCTTCAACAATTCCGTGCAAACCTTGATGAATGGTGCGATCGGTGTCGGAGGTGTATGGAATACCGGACATCGTATTTTCAAGAACTTGAACGTGGAACTGGATGCTACCGGTTATTATCAGCAAGCGGGAGAGATATGGCCTTTTGACAGCGGATATGGCTTGTATGCCCGTGCTTCCGCCGATATCTATGATTTCCGGGTGAAAACGTCGTATTGGACCTGCGAGGATTTCATCTCTATGTTTGGTAGCCCGTTTTTCGGGGCGGCCTCGATGATTGATGAGGGGGTTACGTTCGACCGTCCGCAAATGATCTATCTGGGGGTGGAATATTCCCGGCAACTAGCGAAGGGTTTCTCGATAGGGGTAGATGTGGACGTTTTTCATCATCTCTCCGGAGATATGAATGATGCGGATGGAGTAAAACAACCGATGGGAAGCGCCACGAGTTTTACGGCAGGGGTTTACATGCGTATCAATCCGTCTTTCTTGATTAAAAAATTCTGATCATTACCTTCATACATAAACACAGTAGTATTCGATTGTGAATACTACTGTGTTTTTCTATGAATACTATTGTGTTCAGCCGTGAATACAATAGTGTTTTTATTCAATTACTAAATCAATCTTTTTCAGTGTCTTATCGTCCGAGGAACCTCCATATAGGATTTGGTATTTACCCGGGCGAACCTCCATGGTCTGTGTATTGTCATTGAAGGATTGGAAAGCTTTCGGTTCCAATTGGATGCTAACCGGTTGTGCGCTGCCAGCCTTCACGTTCACACGTTTGAATGCTTTCATCGCTTTTAGCGGTCCGGCGGGATCGTTCGGGTTCTTGATGTAGATCTGAGCGACCTCGTCACCATCCATCTTGCCTGTATTGGCGATATCGAAGGAGAGGGTAACCGATTCGTTGGAAGCGATCTTATCCTTTGACAACTTAGCGTTCTTATAATCGAATGTTGTATAGCTCAAGCCATAACCGAACGGATAAAGCGGAGTCTGCGTCATGTAACGATAGGTACGGCCTTTCATGCTGTAATCTTGGAAGTCCGGAAGCTGGTCTACGGATTTATAGAACGTGATTGGCAAGCGTCCGGCCGGGTTATAGTCTCCGAATAAAACGTCGGCCACGGCTGTTCCACCTTCTTGTCCGCCATACCAAGCGTTCAAGATAGCGTTTACATGATCGTTCTCCCAGTTCAATGCCAATGCGCTACCCGTACATACTACGTATACTACAGGCTTTCCGGTGGCTACCAAGGCTTTGACCATCTCCTTCTGTACGGCCGGGATCTCGATATTCGTGCGGTCGCCTTTCCGGAAACCTTCAGCGTCTACCGGCATTTCCTCACCTTCCAGACGTGGAGATATACCACCTACGAATACGATGACATCAGCGTCTTTAACCTTGCTGGCCGTAGCTTGGAAATCTACGGGTGTGCGTACGCCTACCGTAAAGTTCAGGTCAGCGCTACCCGTGCGTTGCATATATTCGATCTTTATGGGATATTTCTCACCTTTCTTAGCGTTTAGCGTATAGAGTTTTTCCGCTCCATATTCGTTTTCCCATACTTCGGCGACTTTAGCCGTATCGATATACAGGCGGAATGCGTCGTTTCCGGATAGTTTGAACTCGACCGGACCATCTATCGGAGACTCGAACTCGCCCGTAAAGCGAGCCGTGAAGTTTGTCAAGTTTACGTTCGGGGCGAATTGGGTGTTACCTCCGGTGGTATAATGAAGCTCTTTCGCTAATCCCTTGTAGGCGGGGGTACCCTCGAACTCGGTATTGTTGAAGAATTCGGAGGCGAAGCCTTGTCCCGCCGTGGAAGATACGTGGCTACCTAGGTCTGTCACGACAAAATCGGCGGTATGGTTGCAACCCAGCTCGTAGATAACCTCTGCGTTCGGGACTTTATTGCGGATACCTTCCACGATCGTGACGGTCTTGGTCGGGAAGCCGTTGTAGTTGGCCCATAGCATGGTCGAGTCCGCTGCGTTCGGTCCGACTACGGCGATCTTCTTGATATTCTTGTCCAGAGGAAGCATATTATTCTTGTTCTTCAACAAAACGATACTTTTACGTGCCATATCCAGTGCCTTGGCGATATGCTCCGGGCTCTCGACTACGCTGTAAGGTATTTTAGAATAAGGAACCCGCTCGTCCGGATCGAACATACCTAGCTCGAAGCGACCTTTCAGCAGGCGGCGTAAGGATACGTCCAGATCTTTCTCCGAGATCTTACCGTCGGCCAAGGCTTTGTTTAGCGCACGGTAGCTACCGCCACATTCTAGGTCGGTACCGTTCAATACGGCGTCGGCGGATGCGCTCTCAGCGTCCGGGTGCGTCTCATGGCGAGGCGTATTTTTGTCTTTTCTCCAGAAATCATCGATAGCACCGCAGTCGGAGAGGATGATATTGTCGTATCCCCAGCTATTACGCAAGATATCGATCAATAATTTGTCGCTGCTACAGCAAGGTTTGCCCTCAAAACGGTTATAGGCGCACATTACCTCTTGTACATCGCCCTCCTTAACCAATGCCTCGAAAGCTGGAAGATACGTCTCGTACAGATCACGAGGAGTAGCCTCTACGTCAAACTCATGACGGTTCCATTCCGGACCGCTGTGTACGGCGTAATGCTTGGCGCAAGCGTGTGTCTTGTAATAATTCGGATCATCACCTTGCAATCCACGGGTTACGGCTACACCCATCTTCTCGGTCAAGTAAGGGTCCTCTCCATAAGTTTCCATACCCCGTCCCCAGCGAGGGTCACGAAAGATATTGATATTCGGGGTCCAGAAAGTAAGACCTTTGTAACGGTCGTACTCCTTGTCCTTTTGGTATTGATGGTATTTGGCACGGGCCTCATCGCTGACCATCGTGAAGGTCTCGTGAACGGCGTTATCATCGAAGGTAGCCGCCATGGCGATCGCTTGCGGGAATACGGTCGCACGTCCGGCACGAGCCACGCCGTGAAGAGCCTCGTTCCACCAGTCGTAAGTCGGGATTCCCAAACGCTCGATGGCGGGGGTTACGTTCATCATTTGGCCGATTTTCTCCTCCGGTGTCAGTCGGGATAGTAAGTCGTCGATACGTTCTTCCAAGGGAAGATCCGGATTCCGGAAAGGGTAATCTTGTTGTTTTTCACTACAAGAGGCGGTGAGTAGGAGGGTGATCATCGCTACTGTCAGTTGTTTCATTTTCATGTTATTAAATTTTAGATATTGTTTATCTTACATTATTACTTATTGTAAACTATTTTAAGATAGATCGTTATCTTTGATATTGATGGAGCAAAACTACGATTTTAGAAGCATTTTTTCAAACAGGAACACTTAAAATAGGTTACTTTAGTGGTTATTCATTTAAAAGCCCTATTTTTGCCGTAACAGATTAAAACACGAAAGAATGATGAAGAAGTATCTATTTTTGTTACTAATAGGGGCCGCTAGCCTGACGGCCTGCGGAGACGATGACGATCCCGTTGTTCCGGAATTGAATAAGCTAACGAAAGTTTCTTGTTATAAAGACGGAGCTTCAAGCCCGCTTTTTACCGCTGATATCAATTATACGAGCGATGGCAAGATCTCAAATATAAATTTGGGAGTGGATAAGTTATTGTTCATTTATTCGGATGGTAAATTCTCTGTCACAGGCATTCATTCCGGTGAGGTTATAGAGGAATATACGTTAAGCGGAAATGTAATTACAAGTAAGAAGATCTCTCAAGAGAATCCATACGCCAGCAACGAGATCTATGTAAGCGATGAATATTCCTATCGTTATTCAGGCTCGAATTGGGTGTTGACTTCTTGGAATGCCCGTTGGCCGAAAGAGTTTGGGACGGGATACGAGGAGAGAAGTTATCCGGAGTACGAGAAATATACATGGGAGAACGGCAACGTGGTTCTATATGCCCAGTCATTGGATAGCCGGGAGATGAGGTACGAGTATAGCGTGGCGGAGGCTCCTAAGAACTTCCCTCTGCGAGTGATCGGTTCTTTCTCGCCGGTTGGCTTTGAGTCTGTAACACCTCTGAACTTGTTATATGGTATCCAAAACCGGAATCTTCCGATCCGTGCCTACACCTATACGATCCCTAACCAGAGCGAGGTGAAAGCTGAGTACAAATACACCTATACCACCGTGGGAGATTATATAACGGGTATGACTATCGATGAGAATGACGGAGGAACCGCAAGCTCTTATAAGTATACTTTCGAGTATAATTTCGCCGTGAAGTAAGGAGACATGCCTTGTTTGGTTTAATTAACATACACATATGCAGCATTTCCGCCCTAAAACGCATTTCTAATTTTATAGAATTAAAAGGTTGATTAGTTTAATTGATAAACTTAGAAAGGAAGTATTATGAACGGATTCTTTAATTTTAGGAAATTAGTTGTAGGTGTAATGGCGGCTACTTGTTTTATGGGGTTTCAATCTTGCTTGGACGATGATGATGATTATCCTTACAGTAAAGTGTTGCCGAATGCGTTGGTGACGGTTAAGCCGGTCGATGATGGTTCATATTTTCTTCAATTGGATGATAGCACGACCTTGTTGCCTGTCAATATGACCTCTTCTCCCTTCGGGCAGAAGGAGGTGAGAGCGTTGGTGAATTTTGACGAGACGAACGAGTCTAGCGGAATTTACAGCAAGGCCGTAAATATTAATTGGATCGACAGTATCCTTACAAAACCAATCGCTCCGGATTTGGGGGTGACTAGCAACGATTCGATCTATGGCTCCGACCCTGTGGAGATCGTGAACGATTGGGTTACCATCGCCGAGGACGGATATCTGACACTCCGTTTCAGGACGATCTGGGGAGACCGCAATAAGGCTCATTTTGTAAACCTACTGACAGGCAAGGACCCGGAGAATCCTTATGAGGTAGAGTTCCGCCATAACGCTTATGGCGATGTATATGGCGCATATGCGGATGGACTGGTCGCTTTTAAATTGGATAGCCTTCCGGATACGAATGGTAAGACGGTTAAGTTGAAATTAAAATGGAAGTCATTCGATGGCGATAAGTCTGTGGAATTCAATTATTGTTCCCGCAAGTCTACTCCGGCAAAAGCATCTATAGCTGCCGAGAGAAGCGCCTTAAATTTGAAATAGGTCGGTTTGATCGTTTAAATAGATGGGGATTTGGCAGGGAGTGAATCTCCCTTGCTTTTTGAAAGTTCTTTCCTAGTGATAGGGAAGGACTTTTTTTATGGATAGAAACAAAAAAGGACTCTAAGAAGAGTCCTTTTTATTCGTGGGCAGTGATGGATTCGAACCACCGAAGGCGAAAGCCAGCTGAGTTACAGTCAGCCCCATTTGGCCACTCTGGTAACTGCCCCCTTGTTCTTAATTGCAGTGCAAAGGTACGATTTATTTTGAAACCTGCAAGCGTTTAGGCAGAAAAATTTACCATTTTTATTGCGGTAACCGCTGCCTCGTCCCCTTTATTGCCATATCTACCTCCCGCACGATCCTCGGATTGCTGCATGGTGTCGGTAGTTAACAGGCCGAAAATGAAAGGGATATCGTACATTAAATTCAATTCTGTAATACCTTGAGTAACGCCGGAACAAACGTAATCAAAATGTGGCGTGTCGCCTCTTACGACGCATCCCAGAACGATCACTGCGTCTAATTCTTTAGTCTCGGCCAATCTTTTGGCTCCAAAAGTCAGTTCAAAACTTCCCGGAACTCGTTTAACTACGATGTTTTCCGGTTTCACCCCGTGCTTTTCAAGCGTGTTGCAAGCACCTTCCAATAACTTCTCGGTAATGTTCTTGTTCCATTCCGCAACTACGATGCCGATGTTCATCTCTGAAGCATCGGGTACGCTGTTGAAATCGTACTCGGATAAATTCTGATAAGCTGTAGCCATACTTGTCTCTTTAAAAGAAGAGGATGCCTTGTTTGACCGAGACATCCTCTGTTATACTATATAATATACTGTTTATTTATTTTCCTGCCGAAGCACGGGTGATATACTTATCGATATCGGATGCCTCCATGGAAGTGTAATACTTGTCCTTGATAGTCGTGTAAGCCTTTACAGCCTTGTCGTACTCTTTCAAGTTCTCGTAAGCGATACCGGCCTTCTTCAAGTAAATCGGGCTGATTACCTCATTGTCGGCCTCCTTAGCGGCTTTCTCGAAATAGCTGATGCCTTCTTTCGTATTACCCATGTTCACGTAGCAATCACCGATCAAGCCTGTAACCGCCGGAGATACCATTTGGTCCTTTCCGCTGAAAGATTTCAATAAATCGATCGCTTTCTGCGTATCGCCCATCTTGTAGTAGCAGATACCTGCGTAAGCTTTCGCCAAGTTTCCGGCGTCCGTGCTTCCATATTGGTCGATGATAGCCTCGAAACCTTCATAGTCAGCTCCATTGCCGTTTAAAGCCAAGGCGAAAGAATCTCTGGCGAAGTATTGCTCACCCTTGAACATGGCGGCGGCAGCTTTTTTCTCCTGAGGAACTAAATAACCATGCTTGATTCCCAAAACAGCTCCAACAACGAGTGCGACAGCTATTATACCGTAAATAATCTTCTTTGAATTGTTTTCAATGAATTGCTCCGATTTGGAGACAATCTCTTCTACTTCTAACTCCTTGTTGGTGTCCTTTTCTTTAGTAGCCATAATGTGTTATAGTTATTTATTAATTTTATCGCTGATTTTAAGCCATACCATACGGTTGGCGATTCAAAGCGCAAAAGTAGTTTTTTTTGCTGATATAATCTATACTTAGAAGTATATTTTTTAATTTTGTACGATTAATACGGTTTAGATGATACTAAAGAAGCTTTCTGTTCTCAATTACAAAAATATACTTCAGTCCGAGGTTATTTTCTCGCCCAAGATGAATTGCTTTTTCGGCAATAACGGGATGGGGAAGACGAATCTATTGGATGCCATTCATTATCTCTCGTTTTGCAAGAGTCATGTCAATACGCCTGATAGCCAGATAATAAACAGTGATCAAGATCTTTGCGTGGTGCAGGGTAACTATGATTATGAGGGACGTGAGGAGGAGATTTTCTGTGCCATGCGGCGTAGGCAACGCAAACAGTTCAAACGGAATAAGAAGGAGTACGACAAGCTGTCCGAGCATATCGGCCTATTACCGTTGGTCATGGTCTCTCCGGCTGATGCCGACTTGATCCGGGGGGGGAGCGATGAGCGACGCCGTTTTTTGGACTTAATCATCTCGCAGCAGGACAAGCCTTATCTGCATGCGCTTATCCAATATAATAAAGCGTTGCTCCAACGGAATACGTTGCTGAAAGATCAGAGCATGGATGCCTCTCTTTATGAGGTATTGGAGATGCAGCTGGGTATGTACGGCCAAATCGTTTACGAGAAGCGGAAAAAACTGGTGGAGGATTTTACCCCGATCTTTAATGAGTACTACCAGACGATCTGCGGCTCTGCCGAGGAGGTAGGGCTACATTATATCTCGCAATTGGAGGAAACGGAGCTTGCCGGTAAATTGGCGATGAGCCGGGAACGGGATCGTATATTGGGCTATACCTCTTCCGGTATCCATAAGGATGAGCTGGAAATGACGTTGGGCGGGTACCTGATTCGCCGGGTTGGTTCGCAAGGACAGAATAAGACGTATCTGATCGCCTTGAAACTCGCTCAGTTCGCTTTCCTAAATAAACGGGGACGGACTACACCTATCTTGCTGTTGGATGATATTTTCGATAAGCTGGACGCTAGCCGTGTGGAGCAGATCATCAAACTGGTCAGCGAGAATGGCTTCGGGCAGATTTTTATTACGGATACGAACCGGAAGTATCTGGATGAGATCTTATTGGCTATGAATCATGACTATGCCCTCTTCCGTGTGGAACGTGGCGAGGTACAACCTATGGAGGAATAAGGATGCAGAGAAGAAATACACAGACATTGGGTGAGGTGCTTCGTGACTTTTTCGAGGATAATACCGAGTTGTACGAGAAAATGATGGAGATCCGGGTCCAACGTGCGTGGGGAGAAGTTTTAGGGCCTACGATCATGCAGTACACACGTAATATATATGTACGTGATAAGGTGCTTCATGTCTCATTGACTTCCTCCGTACTTCGTAGCGAGTTGACGCTTTGCCGGGAACGGTTGGTGAAAAGCTTGAATGATTATGCGGGTGCCTCGGTCATTACCAATATCGTTTTTCATTGAGTGTGGCTTTACCATTCGCAATATTACTTACTGGGTCAAGTAACATATACTGCCCAGTCCCGGTAAGTATATATGGCTTGACCCAGTAAGTATATATTCTGCGGAGAGATCAATAGATGGTGTCTTCTGTTATTACGTAATCCATTTTCTTGTCGAGTGGCTCTACCGGGACTTGCGGTATCATCTGGAACCCGAAGCATATGCCAACCTTGGGAGCGTTGAGCGTGGAAAGAAGGCGGTCGTAGAATCCCCTTCCTCGTCCCATGCGGTTCTTGTCTTTATCAAAGGCGACTCCGGGCACGATAATCAAGTCGATCTCATTCTTTGGAACTTCTATGCCGTCCGCCTTAGGCTCTAATATCCCGAAAGGTCCGGGTTTTAAGGATTCCGGTCCTTCGTAAAGAAGCAATCTCAAATCATCACCAACGATCAAGGGCAACAGAAGCTTTTTCTTTTGGTACCATTTCTCGATAAAGCCGGCGGTCTGTACTTCTCCTGCTATAGCGTGATAAAGGGCGATACAAGAAGCCGCTTGGAACAGTTCCGTCTGTTCCAAGTGGTTCATGATCTTATCCGATAGCTCGCACAAGGTAATCCTCGAATATTCTTTCTTTCGAGAGGCCATATCTTTTCGTAGGGCCTGCTTGGCTGTGTAAGTCTCCATTCGCTGATTGTTTTAATAGTTCCGCGTTCGGCACGGATTTTCCCTCTTGCAAGATCTTGATCGCACGTAATAAGGTAACGTCATCTTTTAGGAAAATGGGGTAGAAGCCCGCCTCGTCGAAGAAATTCCTTACGATATACGCTTGCAATTGGTTCTCGATTAACTTGCCGGATATATTAATTAATGTGGGACGTCTCTTGATGCCCTTGGTAGCCGCGAAGTTCACGAAGTCGGAAAGGAGCGGTTGTTGCTGCAAGTAATTATATAATTCCTCCCAAGTCTTGAATGAGCCTAGTTTCTCCCGATGGCGGTCTGAGTACTCGAGCGCATACAGGTAAAGCACGCCGCTATTTACCACATTTGAGTAGTAAGAGGTAACGCCACTCGTGTCGCGAGGGATAAAGATATCTGGCATGATACCGCCCCCGCCGTATACGGTACGTCCGCCTACGGTCTGGTATTTTAAGGAATCATCCATCTTGATGCTATCGGCCGAGTCAAACTCGCCGTGCATATATCGGTTATAGATATCTTGGTCGTAAGCGTCCGTATTACCCATCTCATATTTCTTCTGGATGCAGCGACCGGACGGCGTGTAATAACGGGCGATGGTCAATCGCATCTCTGAACCGTCGCTCAATGACATTTGAGTTTGTACCAGACCTTTGCCATACGTTCTTCGTCCGATAATCGTACCCCGGTCGTTATCTTGGATCGCTCCGGAGAATATCTCACTGGCGGAAGCCGAGATCTCATCGGTCAATACTACGATCGGGGCGTCTTTACAAGTTCCGGTTCCGTTCGCGTATACGTCGGAACGGGGGAACGACTTACCTTCCGTGTAGACGATCAAGCGTCCTTCCGGCATAAACTCGTTAATCATATTGATAGCGGCATCCATATATCCGCCGGTATTACCCCGTAAGTCGATCACGAAAGAGGTACAGCCCGCTTGTTTTAACTTGGCGATCGCCGTGATGAACTCATTATAAGTATTCCGGGCGAATTTGCTAACCTTGATGTAACCTATACCTTTAGCCGTCTCATAAGAAACATCGACCGAATTAACAGGGACATCTCCACGGGTTACGTCAAAATAGAGCAACTCAGGAGAATTCCCTCGCTGTACGCCTAGTTTCACCGTACTGTTCTTTGCGCCCCGAAGTGTCTTCATGATCTCTCCTTGGTTCTTTTTCTTTCCGGAAAAAATAGAATCATTGATCGAGATGATCCGGTCGAAGGGCAGTAAACCTGCTTTCTCTGCGGGACCACCGCTAATTACGCTGATCACTAGGATCGTATCGGTTTGCATATTAAATGATACGCCAATACCACTGAAAGAACCTTCCAGCTCCTCATTCACCACGGAAGCGTCTTCGGCGGGGATATATACGGAGTGAGGGTCTAATTCACTGAATATTTTCGGGATCGTACTCTCTACCAACTTAGACATGCTAACCGTGTCAACATATTGCTCGTCGATAATGTCCAAGATGGCATTTATCTTGTTGCCGCTGGAGTAGGACCGTTTTTTTCCTTGACTGATAGATAAATAATGGTTCCCAATAAAGATACCTAAAGCGATACTAGCCGCGATGATAACCGGGAGCCATACGGTCAGTCTTTTGTTTTTATCCATAAAAACGTTTTATTTATTCGTTCAAATCTATATAATCTACTATGATACCGGCACGCTTCAATAATTCGCAGCCGTCCGCTATTCGATAATTCTCGGAATAGACCACTCGCTTGATCCCGGATTGTATGATTAATTTCGCGCATTCAATGCAAGGGGAGGAGGTCACATAAATGGTCGCTCCTTTACTGCTGTTCGATGAGGCTGCCACTTTTGTGATGGCGTTAGCCTCCGCATGTAGAACATAAGGCTTGGTGACATTGTTCTCGTCTTCGCAAATATTTTCAAAACCGGCGGGTGTTCCATTGTATCCGTCGGATATGATCATTTTATCTTTTACTAATAATGCGCCCACTTGGCGTCGTTTACAGTACGAATTCTCGGCCCAGATAGCGGCCATTCGCAGGTAACGTTTATCTAATTCGTGCTGTTTTTCTGTTTTCTCGCACATTTGTTTACTCTTTTGTCTTTTAATCCAGACACAAAGGTAGTGATTATTTAGATTTACCGGGCTTATCGCCCGGTAAATTATTACTTCTTAATACCATTACGGATTAATAAGGCGTCTATCGTAGGCTCTTGTCCACGGAAACGCTTGTATAACACGGCAGGATCTTCTGTTCCACCTTTGGATAAGATATTGTCACGGAAAGATTTCGCGACCTCCTTGTTGAAGATTCCTTTCGATTTGAAAACGGAGAAAGCGTCGGCGTCTAATACCTCGGCCCATTTATATCCGTAATAGCCAGCCGCGTATCCTCCGGAGAAGATATGTCCGAAGCTTGTGCCCATCAAGGCTTCCGGTACTTCCGGCATGATTACGGTCGGAGCCCAAGCTTTTTTCTCGAATGCCGCTACGTCACCGTCGAAAGGTTGCTCCAACGTATGCCATGCCATATCCAGCAAGCCAAAGCTTAATTGGCGGCAGCAAAGGTAGCCAGCGTTGAAGTTTGAGGCGTTTACCAAGCTTTGTATCATCTCTTGCGGGATTTTCTCTCCGGTCTGGTAATGAACGGCGATCTGATCTAAGAACTCTTTTTCAGTCAACCAGTTCTCCATGATCTGGGAAGGTAATTCTACGAAATCACGATAAACGCTGGTTCCCGAAAGGCTGGAATATGTTCCTTGCGCTAGCATGCCGTGCAAGGAGTGCCCGAACTCATGCAAGAGTGTGTTCACCTCGTCGAAACTTAACAAAGAGGGCTTCGTGTCTGTCGGACGGGTAAAGTTCATCACGATAACGATCTGAGGACGGCTATCTTTTCCGTCTTTATCTTTGTATTGAGCCTTGATATTGTTCATCCAAGCGCCGGATTGTTTTCCGTCACGAGGGAAGAAGTCCGTATAAAGGATAGCAAGGAACTTACCATCGGCATCGTATACCTCGTAAGCGTCTACTTCCGGATGATAAACCTGGATTTTCTTGTTTTCCTTAAAGGTGATACCGTAGAGCTGGGTAGCTAATCCGAATACGCCTTTCTTTACGTTGCTTAACTCGAAATAAGGGCGAGTCATCTCGTCGTTTACCTTGAAGCGGATATCCCGTAACTTCTCGGAATAATAACTCCAGTCCCAAGGCATAACGGTGATATTCTCTTTCTCTGTACCTAACGCAAATCCTTCTACCGCATTGTATTCGTTGATCGCTATCGGTTTATAAGCTTCGAGTAACTGATTCAATAATTTGTATACGTTCGCTGAGTTTTTAGCCATTGTGTGTTCTAGCGCATATTCGGCGTAATTCTTGAATCCCATCAACTGGGCGATCTCTAGGCGGATATTAACGATCTTTTTGATAATGTCCTTATTGTCGAACTCATCCCCTTTATTTCCTACGCTCATGTATTCACGATACATTTTCTCTCGCAAATCACGCTTGTCGGAATAACGCATGAATGGAATGTAACTCGGAGCCGAGAGATTGAATAACCATCCGTCTTTATCTTTACTTTTGGCTAACATGGCCGCTGCGTCACGAGCACTTTCGGGTAAACCGGATAGTTCGTTCTCGTCCGTTATTAGTAATTCGAACCGGTTTTTATCTTTCAAGGCGTTTTGATCGAACTGCAAGGTTAACATGCTTAGGTCCATACTTAGCTTGCGGTATTTTTCCTTGTCATCTTTATTTAACGTAGCCCCATTCGCTTTAAACGACTCATAAAGGTCTTCCAGCAATTTAGCATCCTCGGTAGAAAGGTTCAATTGTTCTTTTTTATCATAGATTGATTTGACCCGAGCAAGTAGCTTCTCATTTAAGAAGATGTTATTGGAGGTTTGGGATAACTTCGGGGAGACACGTTGCGAGATTTCCATCATCTCGTCGTTAGCCTCTGCCCCTAATACATTAAAAAAAACAGAAGAGACTGTTTCCAATAATTTGCCGCTACGTTCCAGAGCTACTACCGTATTCTCGAAAGTAGCCGGTTGCGGGTTATTGGCGATCTCTTGCACCTCTTTTTCCATTTGCTTGATTCCTTCGTCGAAAGCGGGCTCATAATGCTCGATCTTGATCTTATCGAAAGG
>OGZX01000182.1_pt1 | contig 75985 bp, 50 predicted proteins | sample 1576881 | NCBI WGS metagenome assembly OGZX01 (sample SAMEA3541542, study PRJEB24748) | human gut metagenome | biome: human gut; feature: human-associated habitat; material: faeces | place: China | collected 2012 | reverse complement strand
TTGCGATCCCGCGTCGGAGCGCGGGAACGGGATGGTTCAAAACATCTTATAAACTAACCGATATATAATAACCAACTAACCCAAACCATACGAAGAACTACCCTGCAGGCTATCAAGAAGTAACAATACGGTGTACACCCAATTCGTAATACGTTGTACATGGTATTGTGAATACCCTGTAGATCGTATTATAGATTGGGTGTACACCGTATTACTATCCCTTGCTTGTCCGCGAATTAGTTTATAGGGAGATAGGAATTAGTTCCTTGTTATGTTTGGAATAGTTATTGCTGTGAGGTCTGCTGAAGTATCTCATCCAGCGCTTTCAGATCATCCGCTCCGATCAGGTCAACGCCTTCCTGTATGAAGAGTTTTTTGAACAGCGGTTTGTCCGGTGCTCCCCACCAACGGAAGAGCTTTCCTTCTGCATGGGTCTGGCGGATATATTCGCGCATCTTTTCGAGTTTGTCGGCCGGTATTTCTCCGTCGCCTTTCCAGTTGATATACTTTGAATAGTTATCGCTGATAACAGGCATTTGCGTTGCCGGAATCCCTTTCCCCAGATCGTCGATCGTACCGTCGAGGAAGATGAAGCGGTTGGTTTCGGCGGCAATTGCTTTGCGTGGGCTTCTGCCGGACAGGTAGAACAACACGGCGCTCTCTTGAAGTTTGCCGTCTTTCTCATGGCAGAACAGAGATTCGTATGCCTCCAGTTTCTTTTTCAGGACCGGATACATCGCTTCGCCGTCCGTTTTGCAGTCCACCATCAGGTAGAACGGGTGGTCGCTGCCGGGATATACTTTCCCGTTGTTCATTTTGATCCGTTCTACCAAAGGCAACAGATATAGTTTATCGAATGTGATATCCGGATTGGGGGCGACCGAGTCGTGGGAGACATACAGTTCGCCGTCGATTAGCCATAAATCCGCTTCCACACAATTGAATTGGAAGGAGAGGGCATCGAATAGCGGGCGGGGCCGTTCGTAATCGTTGTGTGAGAATGCGTTGTAATGGATCGTCTGGGCTTGCAGGGAGCAAGCGAGCAGGCTGATGAATAGCAAGATAATTCTGTGTTTCATACTGGTTGATTATTTATGCGGGTAAAGGTAAACAGATTTATTTGATTTCTGAGAATATTGCTTACATTTGCCTGTATCAATCTAATGCACCATGAACAGACGATTATTTTTCAAACGATCCTGTGCAGGAACCCTGTTCTTGTCTTGCCCGGACTTGTGGGCAGGGGAGAAATCGGAAAGAAATTTACAGTTTATATTTTACCAGGTTCCAGTCGAGATACAGGACCCGAAAGTAATCGGTATTAATAAGTTGCCTCCGCGGACTGATGTCTGGCCTGCCCCGACCCTGGAGGAAGCCAGGTCGTCTGATTATGACCATGCCGCTTGGGTGAAATCCCTGAACGGACAATGGGATTTCCATTGGTCTCCCGATCCTGAATCGCGTCCGGTCGAGTTCTACAAACCGGAATATTCGCGTGAGGGATGGGCGACGATTCAAGTCCCTTCGACAATCGAGCGGCAGGGGTTCGGCGTTTCCCTGTACACAAACTCGACTTATCCGTTTAAAGCCGCCCCGCCTTTTGTGATGGAAGAGCCGGATGCCCGGTATACCACATACAGCCAGCGGAATCCGGTCGGCTCTTATTGCCGTACGTTTACGGTTCCGGCGGGATGGAAAGGGAAAAAGATCATCCTGCATCTGGCAGGAGCCAGTTCGGGAACGTTTGTCTGGGTGAACGGACGAAAGGTAGGCTATTCGCAGGACTCGCGTTTGCCGGCGGAATTTGTGTTGGATGAGTATCTGGTAGACGGTGAGAACTTCCTGGCGATAGAGACGTACAAGTATTGCGACGGCTCCTATCTGGAAGACCAGGACTACTGGCGTTTCAGCGGATTGTTCCGGGATGTCTTCATCAGGGCAGTGCCCGAAATTGCCCTCTGGGATGTGTACGCCTGCCCCGAAGTGGATCTGCCGGCAAAGAAAGGACGTGTGCAACTGCATTATACCCCGGTCAATTTTACGCCGGAAACAGCCAAGGGCTATAGCCTGTCGGTTTCGGTCACATCTCCGGAAGGAGTGGCTGTCGTGGCTCCCGGGGAATATGAACTGGAGGCTTTGGCGTCCGGCTTCGGAACCGGGCAGGTCTTGCCCGGGATTGATTTGGGGCAGGTCCTGTTGTGGTATGACGAAATACCCGTGCAATATACGGTCTGGGTGGAACTGAAAAAAGGCGGCCGTGTAGTTGAGGCCTATAAACTGCCGGTCGCATTCCGCAAAATAGAAGTGAGCGGGAACACCATCCTTCTGAATGGAGAGAAGCTGAAGGTGAGAGGTGTCAACCGCCATGAGTTTTCCCCTGCCCAGGGCTGGTCTTTATCGAAAGAAGAAATGATCCGTGACCTGGAGCTGATGAAACAGGGCAATGTCAATTTTGTCCGTAACTCCCATTATCCGAATGATCCGCGCTGGTATGAGCTTTGTGATCGGTATGGGATGATGATAATGGATGAGGCGAACGTCGAGTCGCACGGGATGAGTTACCACAGGCGGATATTGCCGGGCGACCAGCCGGACTGGACCCTTGCCTGTGTGGACCGGATGCGGCGGATGGTGATTCGTGACCGGCAGCATCCTGCTGTCCTGATGTGGTCGTTGGGTAATGAAGCGGGCTATGGGAATGCTTTCCTGGAAATGCGGGAAGAGGCGCATCGCTGTGATCCGGAAAAGCGGTTGATCCAGTATGCCGATATGAACCTGGCGGCCGATATGGACAGCCAGACATATCCCACCATTGCCTGGCTGCAACAGCATTTGCAGGGCAAGGCGATCCGCAAGGGCGAACATGGTGAATCGAGCAACGAGGAGCAACATGGCCCGTATCCGTCCGGCAAGCCTTTCCTGTTGAATGAGTATGCGCATGCGATGGGGAACAGCTTGGGTAACTTCAAGGATTACTGGGATTTGTTCTATGCAAACGATATGCTGATCGGCGGTTTTGTTTGGGATTGGGTGGATCAGGCTTTGTGGAAGGATTGCAAGAATCAGTCGGGAGGCTTTCTCTATGGCGGAGATTTCGGAGACTATCCCAATGATAAGAACTTTTGTATCAACGGGCTGATCGGGGCGGACCGCATTCCGCACCCGCATTATTATGAATTGCGGAAGGTGCATCAGCCGGTCGCCTTTAAATTGATGGAGACCTCTCCTTTGCAGATCGAAGTTACGAATCGTCAGCATGCCTTGAACCTCCGGGATTATGACTGGAGCTATGAACTGCTGGAAGACGGGAAAGTCTTGTCGGAAGGAAAACTTCCGGCTCTTGATATCGCTCCTCTGAAAAGCGGGGTGTGCCGGCTTCCCGGATCTGTGCGGTATAATACGGATCACGAATATGCGTTGACGGTTCGGTTGTCTTTGAAAGAGAAGACTGTTTGGGCAGACCAAGGGACTGTCGTTGCCTGGGAACAATGGTTGCTTTCTGAGAAAATGCCGGCGCTGCCAAGTGCTGCTTCTGCTTCCGGAAAGTTGCATAAGATTGAAAAACCCGATTCGCTCCGGATTGAAGGGCAGGGGTTTAGTATGTGCTTCGACCGGAAAACCGGATTGCTTTCCGAATATCTTGTGAACGGCGAACCGAGGGTTAAAGATAAAGTGCGTTTCAACTTCTGGCGCGCCCTGACGGATAATGACGGCGGTTGGAAAGTAGGGGAAAAGTTAGGAGCCTGGGAACGGGAAGCCGAAAATTATACACTGCGGAACATGCAATGTATTCCCGCATCCGGTAATAGCTGGCTGGTAAAAAGCGAATACCTGTTTGCTGCGACCGGGACGACTGCAGTTGTCGAGCAGCGGATAGATCCGGACGGCACGATCGCTTTCCGCCTGGATTTCTCCATACCGGAAAATGCGCCGGATGTACCCCGTATCGGGTTACAGTTTGAAATAGATAAAAACCTGCAGGCGATAGATTGGTACGGAAGAGGACCGCAGGAAAACTACCTGGACCGGAAATCCGGGGCGGCTATCGGCGTGCACCATTCATCTGTCACGACATGGATAACGCCTTATGTCCGCCCGCAGGAAAATGCGAACCGCAGCGATGTCCGCTGGTTGCGTTTGAGCGGTCCCCGGCAGGGAGAGATCTGCTTCACTGCGACCGGTTCGCCTTTCCAGTGCAGCGCATGGCCCTATACGCAGCAAACCCTTTCATCGGCGGAACATGATTTTGAATTGAAAGAGCATGCAAATACGGTTGTCAACATCGACTGTTGCCAGATGGGTGTCGGTGGCGATAACTCCTGGGGATTGCCGGTGTTGGATGAATACCGGTTGAAACCGGGTCAGTACCGGTATGCTTTTGTGGTACAGGTAAAGTGATAATAGAATTAAACCATGAACAGACGATTATTCTTTAAAAGATCTTGTGCAGGCGCTTTGCTTTTATCTTGTCCGGGCCTGCTGGCCGGGGAAAAGGAAGAGAGGCTGCGCTTCGGGCTGGTTACCGATATCCATTTCGCCCACAGGAATGTGCACGGGACGCGCTATTATGAACAATCCATTCCTAAACTGGAAGAGGCGATCGGTGTCTTTAACAAGCGGAAGCTCGATTTCATGATCGAGTTGGGCGACCTGAAAGACCAGGGCGATTCCCCTGAACGCGGGCAGACGTTGTCGTTTCTCGATGAGATAGAGGGAAAGCTCCGGACGTTTGACGGGCCGCTCTATCATGTCCTGGGCAATCACGATATGGACAGCATCTCCAAGCAGGAATTCCTGTCTCACACGGCTAATCACGGAAACGCGAAAGGGAAACCTTATTACTCCTTTGTCCAAAATCAGATCCGTTTCATCGTGCTTGACGGCAATTGCAACGAGGATGGTAGCGACTATGATTCCGGCGATTTCGACTGGACCAAAGCGTTTATCCCGCCCAAGCAGAAGGAATGGCTGCAACAGGAGCTACAGAAAGATGACCTGCCCGCCGTCGTTTTCATCCATGAGCTATTGGATACTTTCTCCGGCATCAGCAAGGAACTCTGTATCGGCAATGCCGAAGAGATCGTTTCCGTATTGGAGCAAAGCAACAAGGTTGTCGCTGTTATCCAGGGACATCATCACGCGGGAAACTACAGTTTCCGAGGTGGCATCCACTATTTTACGATGAAAGGAATGATCGAAGGAAGCCTTCCGGAGAACAACAGTTTCGCCGTTGTCGAGATCGACAAAGATCTCAACATCTACATCGAGGGCTTTTACAATTGCGGGAACAGGGAGATGAGGCATTCTTCATGAAACAAGTTGATTCCTAAAATGGAGAACTTTACAGACGAGAAGATATTATTGCAGGAGATAAAAGGCGGAAACGGCGAGGCATTCGAGTTCCTGTTCAACAGTTATTATCCCCGGTTACGGGGATATGCCGCTCGCTTTGTGAATGACGACGAAGCTGTCCGGGATATTATTCAGGAAAGTTTTCTGAAGTTCTGGGAGAAACGAGATCTGATAGAAGCCGTCTCCGTCTCGTCCCTTCTTTTTGCAATGGTGCGGAATGCCTGTCTCAATTATTTGAAACATCTGCGGCTGGTCGAACAGCATAGCCTGGAACATCTGGATGCGGTGGCCGGGCAGGAAGAACTTTATTATTGGGATTTTAACCTGAGCCCCGAACATTCCCTTCTGTATAAGGAACTGCAGGAACAGATCGATATTGTTATGAACGACCTGCCATCGCGTTGCCGCGAAGTTTTCGAGATGAGCCGCTTCAGAAAAATGAAGAACCGGGAGATTGCAGATGCTCTCCATATATCGACTACGGCGGTCGAAAAACATATAGCCAAAGCCTTGACCCGCTTTTCCGTACACTTCAGGGAGAAATATCCGTTGGATGTATATATTGCGATATTAGCTTGGCTTCTTGCTGATTAATGCAGATAGAAAGCATTGTTTTCATATCAGGATAATTAGATATTTATCTTGGTATGGAATTTTTTTTGCAAAATTCAAACCGCATAGGTTGGGTAGAAATTAATTGAGTTGTTACATCATATAGAAAGCAAAAGTAATGAAAGAACAGGAGATCGATAATCATCAGTTGGCAATACGTTATTTTGAAGGACGCGTTTCCCCTTCCGAAGAAGAAACTCTTTTCCGGTTTGTAGATGCTACTCCCGAAAATAAGAAATCTTTTCGCAGGTGGGAAGAAGAATGGATGCTTTCCTGTAAACTTATCCCGGAAGTTTCCAATGAATGGAGACAGTTACAACGCCGGATGCAGGTACGTCAGTCATTAGGCAGTGTGTTTAGTCCTAAACACAAGCAATTGCAGCGATTTATCGCAGTCGCTGCAATTGCTTGTCTCCTATTGTTGGGAGGAATATATGGTTTCTACCAGTACCGGGTCGCAGACGTCGCCGGCAATCTCTTTGCATTGGAAACCGCCTATGGGGAGAAAAGCAAACTGATACTGGCAGACGGGACGGTCGTATGGCTGAATGCCGGTTCTTCTTTATGCTATGCCGGCAATTTCAATACGAAAAACCGCGAAGTCTTTCTGACCGGAGAAGCCTATTTCGAGGTGACGAAACAGCCGGGCGGCACACCTTTTACGGTCAGGACCGACCATTACAGTGTATTGGTGAAAGGAACGAAATTCAATGTGTCGTCTTATCCCGAAGATATGCTGGCAAAGACGGCCTTGTTGGAGGGATCGATCGATATCTTATACAAAGACCGGCATATACCGGTTGCACCGGGTGAATTGCTGAGTCTCGATAAGCAGAACGGCAGTTTCTCCCGTCAGAAGGTGCAGGCATCCCAATATAAGTCGTGGACGGAAGGAAGGGTTGAATATGATAAAATCACACTCAACGAACTGGCAATCCGCCTATCCCGCAAGTACGATGTCCGGATTCATCTGGATGACAGCCTGGAAAAGGAGGTCGCTTTCCGTGTCTCGCTCCGGAATGAGGAGACTGTCGGAGATGTCTTCCAGGCTTTCTCGGAGATCATTCCGATCCGCTACGAGCGGCGGGGCAGGGATATTTATATCAAGAAACAATAGCGCAATTGTTAATATAGTATTAAATCTAATTCTTTAATTTATTGGTTTATGTATAGAAAACATGTAGGAAGGGCCTTGATCCTTGCCTTGATGCTTTCCGGAGCTACCTCCATGAATGCACAGCGGATCACCCGGCAGTTTAAGAATGTTCCTTTAAAGACAGTATTGGCAGAAGTAGAGAAAGAACTACAGTACTCCATCATTTATAAGAAAGACGAGGTAAATGAACGGAAGCAGATCACGCATAATTTTAGCGACGCATCGTTGGAAGAAGTGTTGTCTGCCATACTGGATAGCGGACTGTCCTATTCCATTCAGGGAAAGATGATCGTTATATCCAGAAAAGGAAGTGCTGAACCCTCCGTTTCCCAGCAAAAACAGATCGTTGTAAAAGGTATCGTAAAAGACGAAAACGGAGATCCCGTCGCCGGAGCCAATGTTGTGGAAAAAGGGACGACCAATGGTACGATTACGGATATGGACGGCGGTTTTTCCTTGTCGGTTTCGGAAAATGCAAAGTTGAGTGTGACGTATATCGGCTATCTGGATCAGGTCGTCACGGTAGGGAAAAATCAAACTTCTTTGAATATCCAGTTGAAGGAAGATACGCAGGCGTTGGATGAAGTTCTTGTGGTTGGTTATGGAACTCAGAAGAAAGTGACGTTGACCGGTTCCGTCGTGGCTCTGAAAGGAGAGGAAATCACGAAGAGCCCATCCATCAACATCGCTAATTCTTTAGCGGGCCGTTTACCCGGTGTCATTATAAACAACCGTTCCGGAGAACCGGGCAGGGATGATCCTTCTATCTTTATACGTGGTAAGAGCACGACGGGGAATGCATCTCCGTTAATTTTGATCGATGGTGTGGAAAGAGGAGGCTTAGGCGAATTGAACCCGAACGATATCGAGAATATCTCGGTGTTGAAAGACGCTTCGGCCGCTATCTATGGCGCCCGGGCTGCCAATGGGGTTATCCTGGTAACGACCAAACGCGGAGCAGAGTTGAAGCCTTCGATCAGCCTTTCTTTCAATCAGGGCTTTTCTCAATCGACCCGGACTCCTAAAATGGCCGATTCTTATACGTATGCAAAAGTATATAATGAGATTGAAGAGGGAGAGGGACGCTTGCCTCGCTATTCGAATGAGGAACTGGAGAAATACAGAAACGGTACGGACCCCGATTATCCCAATACGGACTGGTTTGATCTGATGATAAAGAACGTTACGCCTCAACACCGGGTAAACTTATCCGTCTCGGGAGGTAGTGAGCGGGTGAAATATTATTTGTCATTGGGCGAGTCTCACCAAAGCGGTCAGTTCAAAGAGGGAACGACTGGCGTCCGTATATATAATCTTCGTTCGAATATAGACGTGCAAGTGACGAAATACCTGAAGGTTGGACTTGACCTTGCCGGGAAAATAAATGACAGCCACTATCCGGTAGGGGGAACAAGCGATATATATAGCCACGTCTTTTTGTATTTGCCTACCTGGCAGACGTATTGGCCGGGAACGGATAAGCTGATGCCGAACAGGGATAGTGAGAACTTGATGAACCGCGTTGGCGATGCTTCCGGTTATCAGGATTTGAAAACGACTGCGATGCAATCGACACTCTCTTTTAAATTGGATATCCCCTGGCTGAAGGGTTTATGGCTGGATGGTATAGCCAGTTATGATGCGTCTTTTGTGCGGACTAAAACTTTCAACACTCCGGCGTATGTCTATTATAAAGATGACCAGACCGGCGAGCTGTATAAAGGAGTTTCCGGCAAGACACCGAATCAGGCCAATCTCGAGCAGAAATATGAGAATCCGACGAACATGTATCTGGTGGGTAAGATCAATTATGATCAGACTTTCGGGGAACATCATGTGGGCGCGATGTTCGGATATGAACAGACTCAGACAAAAGGGAATTTCCTGAAAGCCTATCGGAGTGACTTCATCTCGACTTCGATACCCGAGATATTTGCAGGTAGCAGCGATAAGAATAAGCAATCGAATGACGGTAGTTCTTCCCAGGGTGCCCGTCAAAACATTTTCGGACGTTTCTCTTATGATTATGCCGGTAAATATATGGCACAGTTTACGTTTAGACGCGACGGTTCTCCCAATTTCCCGGAAAATAAACGATATGGATTTTTCCCCAGCTTCTCTTTAGGTTGGAGAATCTCCGAAGAATCTTTTATGAAACAACTGATTTTCCTGGATAATTTGAAGATCAGAGGTTCTTATGGTAAGATGGGTAATGATTTGGTCGATCCGTTCCAGTATCTGACGACTTATAAGTTCGACAGTAACTATGTAGTAGGAGGAAATGATGTGACCGGCCTTGTCCAGAACGGTGTCCCGAATCCGAACATTACCTGGGAAGTGGCTAAAACGTATAATATCGGTTTTGATTCCAGATTCTGGAATGGCTTGTTAGGGGTCGATTTCGATTATTTTAAAACCCGGCGTTCCAACATCCTGACAAAGAGAAGTGCGATTATTCCCGATTATACAGGTTTGAAGCTGCCGGATGAAAACATCGGGATTGTAGATAACCAGGGTTTTGAAATGGTCGTATCGCATGAGAATTACGCGAATCCGCTGAAATACCGTATTGCGGCCAATGTCTCTTTTGCAAGGAATAAAGTTATTTTCAGTGATGAACAACCGGCGGCTGAACCGTATCAATATGCAACCGGTCGGCCGATAGGCTCTGAATTGTACTATCATGCTATCGGGGTTTTTGAATCGGAAGACCAGATTGCTTCTTATCCGCATTTATTAAACACGCAGCCCGGTGATCTTATCTACGAGGATGTCAATAAAGACGGGGAAATCGACTCGCGAGACCGCATCCGTGTGAATCAAACGAATACACCGGAGATCGTATATTCATTAAATACTTATTTCGAATATAAAGGGTTTGACTTGTCTTTATTATTCCAGGGGCAGGAGAATGCGAAGCAGTTCTTTGGAGGCTATTCTGCCGTGATGAGTTACTCTTTAGGTAATTTCCTTGAATGGCGTGCAAATGATCGTTGGACAACGGAAAATACTAAAGCGACAATGCCGCGGGGTAGTTCCAGTATGTGGAATAATAATACGGAAAATTCAACTCAATGGTTGTTGAACGCTGGATTTTTAAGACTTAAGAATTTGGAGTTCGGATATAATCTCCCTAAAAATATATGTGAGAAATTGTGGGTCCAGAACCTAAGGGTTTCTTTCAGTGCTAATAATTTATTTATTATTTATGATCATATGAAGGATATGGGCTTTGATCCCGAAACTTCAGGCTACTGGTATTATCCGCAGCAACGGACTTATAATTTTGGTATAAATCTAACATTCTAAATACTGATTGAATATGAAAAAGATAATATATATATTGTTTGCATTCCTGGCTTTCACATCCTGTGATGTGCTGGACCTGAAACCTTTGGATAAGGTCTCTGATGCCGATGTTTGGGAAGATAGCGCTTTGATCGAGCTTTATGTGAATGCCTCTTATAGTTACATTAGTCATGAATTCGTGCAGGATATGATCTGTGCGGCAAGTGACGAGGCCTATTGTATTCATAACTGGAATAATCAATGGATTATTCAAAAAGGGGAATTGACTTCGGATAATGTAACTAATCTTGGCAGTAAGATGAATTTCTGGGGAACGGCTTACGCTTCTATCCGTTCAATCAACATCTTCTTTGATCGCATAGAAGAATCACCTGTCGAGGCGTCAATAAAGGACCGCATGATCGGGGAAATGAAGTTTATCCGTTCCTTTGTGTATGCCAATCTTATTTGGCGATACGGCGGGGTACCTCTGATTACGAATGTGTTTGATTTGAACCAGGATTATACGGTTTCCCGTGATTCGTATGAGAATTGTGTCGATTTTATTGTAAAAGAACTGGATGAGGCGATTGCTTTGCTTCCTGCTAAAATGGGAAGTGACAGTCAGGGACGGGCTTCAGGAGATGCCTGCAAGGCATTGAAGGCAAGGGTGCTTCTTTATGCTGCAAGTGAGCAGAACAATCCGGATCATGCTAAAGAAAAATGGGAAAAAGCACGGGAAGCGACAAAAGCCGTATTAGATACCGATTATTCGCTGTGCGCTGATTACCAATCTATTTTCTTGCAGGATAATAGCGAAATAATATTTGCCCGCTATTTTACGCAGGCTAATTCTACAGACTTTATGTTGTGGAACGGACGGAATGGCTCGAATGGGTATACTGCAGAGAATCCGACCCAAAACATGGTGAATGCGTATGAAATGAAGAATGGGGAATTGCCTTACTTAAACGAAGAACTGCCATTGCAGGTAAACCCCGCTTCCGGCTATGATGAAACAAATCCTTATGTGGGGCGCGATCCTCGCTTTGACGCCTCTATCCTGCATGATGGTTCTATGTGGGCCGGAAGAGAAACGGAAACATGGCACGGCGGTCTGGATTCTCCGGAAAGTAGCATCGGTTCGTGGAATGCTTCCAGGAGTGGTTATGCATTTAAAAAGTTTATGGTTGAATCGATTCCTCCTACAGGTTCTTCCGTTAAGCCGGAAAACCCCTGGATTTATTTCCGGTTGGCAGAGTTTTATCTGAATTATGCTGAAATTATGTACGAATTGGGAGATGAAGAGACTGCCCGGGAATATATAAATAAGGTGAGAGGACGGCAGAGCGTACAGATGCCTCCGGTTACTGCCACCGGTCTGGATTTGCGTGATAAGATCAGGAATGAACGACGTGTGGAACTGGCCTTTGAAGGACATCGTTTCTTTGATGTCCGGAGGTGGAAAATTGCAGATCAAACAGAAAATAAAGCGTTGTTAGCCATTAATATACAGAAATCGGAAGATGGCAATAAGACGTATGAAGCTACGTTATTATTAAAAAGAATCTTCCTGGATCAGCATTATTTACTTCCCATTCCTCGTGCGGAGGTGGATAAGAGTAAAGGATGTTTGGTTCAAAATCCGGGATATTAATATTCAATCGTTATAAGATGAAGCATTTGATTTATATTTTGTTCCCTGTATTGCTGGTTTCCTTATCCGTGAAGGCCCAATCTCGTATCGATCGGAAAGCGGTGGTTGACAGGCACAAGGTTGTTACGACAAAAACGAATCCACAGAGTCCGGCCCAGGTGGGAAATGGAGAGTTTGCTTTTGGAGTGGATATTACCGGGCTGCAAACATTTGTTCCGTTTAATACGATGGCGCAATGGAGCTGGCATAGCTTTCCGTTGCCCGAAGGTATGTCTGATAAGGATTACAGGCAGGGCCCGATAAATACGTATGGAAGGCAAGTCGATTATGACTTGCCTAACCCTGACCAACCGGAGCTTTCCGCCTGGCTGGCCGCAAATCCGCATCGTTTCAATTTGGGACGTATCGGTTTGAAATTGTTATTGTCTGACGGGACGGAGGCCGGTCCTGATGACATACGGAACGCCGTTCAGGAAACAGACCTGTGGAAGGGCATTATTACGAGCCGCTTTGAGTTGGATGGCATACCTGTAGTCGTGAGAACGGCCTGTCACCCGGATTTGGATATGATCGGGGTGGAAGTGAAAAGTGATTTGATACGGAAAGGAAGACTTTCCGTGTTTATTAATTTCCCGTATGCGGACAGGAATCAGGGCGCTGCCTATGTCGGAGTATATGATCAACCGGAAAAACATCATTCCTCGGTAAAGAAGCAAACCGGGCAGTCTGTCCGGATCTCCCGGGAAATGGATGATACCCATTATTCGACTATCCTGCGATGGAAGTCTCCGGCACAGTTCTCTCCGGCCACTCAAGAGAATCCCCATTATTTCGAACTTAGGCCTTCTGATACGGATAAACTCGATTTTACCTGTCTGTTCACGCAGGAGGAAGAAGGAACCTCTTTGGATGAGAATGTGTTTGAGGCAAGCATCAGGGCTTGGGAGAGGTTCTGGAATTCAGGAGCCGCTATCGATTTGTCGGAGAGTTCGGACCCTCGTTGGAAAGAACTGGAGAGAAGGATTGTCCTGTCTCAATATGTTATGCGTGTAAACGAAGCCGGCTCACTGCCTCCGCAGGAAAGCGGGTTGCTCAATAATGGATGGTATGGCCGTTTTCATTTTGAGATGATCTGGTGGCATGGGGTGCATTATGCTCTATGGGATCGTTGGGATTTGCTGGATAAAAGCCTGCATGTATACAAGGATTTTTTACCGACTTCCCGTGAAAGAGCCCGGAAGCAGGGGTATAAAGGTGCTCGCTGGCCTAAGTGTACGGCCGGTTTTGACCGGGATTGGCCTCATATTATCCATGCCACGTTACTCTGGCAGCAACCCCATCCTATTTATTTTGCAGAATTGGATTACCGGTTGCATCCAACAGCAGAGACCTTGGAGAAATGGCGCGATGTCGTGTTTGAAACGGCCGATTTCATGGCAGACTTTGTCCATTACGACAAGCAGAAGAATCGTTATGTATTAGGACCTCCGGTATTTATCGTTTCGGAGAATACGGATCCTATGCAAACGGTTAATCCGGCTTTTGAGTTAGGATATTGGCGTTTCGGTCTGCGTGTTGCCCAGACATGGCGCAAGCGTATGTCATTACCGGTAGAGAAGAAGTGGAAAGATGTGGAGGACAAGTTATCTCCCTTACCGGTAAAAGACGGCGTTTACACGACTTATGAGGATATTCCCGATATGTGGACTAAATATACATTTGAACATCCTGCATTAATAGGGACTTCGGGTATGTTGCCGGGAGATGGGGTTGACAGGGATATCTTTGTGCATACATTGGATAAGGTCTCTGCCGTATGGAATTTTAATCATGTATGGGGATGGGATTTTCCTATGCTGGCAATGGCGGCTGCCCGGAATGGCAAGCCGGCCTTGGCGCTTGATTATTTGTTACATTCTTCGCCAAATTTCCAGTTTGACGAACATGGATTGGCAACCGGAGGTCCATTCCCTTATTTCCCCTCCAATGGAGCGTTGCTGACTGCAATAGCAATGATGGCCGGAGGATGGGACGGCTCTACAGGCGATTTTCCGGGCTTCCCGAAAGATGAGACCTGGAAAGTAAAGGCCGAGGGATTTGTCCGGATGCCTTGACTTTGACTTGAGTGTCTTTCCTTAATAAGTGATTTTTCCAGCCTGTTATTCCTATGTTTCGAGTGTAGGAATAACAGGCTTTTGTTTTGATTATTCTGATATTTTTCGCTACTTCGCATTTATTATGGAATTACCGGAAGAGCAAAACTACCTGAAGGAGATCGCAGCAGGGAACGTTGGTGCATTCGAACACCTATTTTTCCAGTACCAGCCCCGGTTGGTAAATTTCCTTGTCGGCCTGACGCACGACAAGGAAGTCAGCCGCGATATGGCGCAGGATTTGTTTCTCTCGTTATGGAAAGACCGCGAAAAACTTAAAAATGTCCGCTCTTTCTCCTCCTACCTGTTCCAGATGGCGCGTTTTACCGTGTACGACTACTTCGACCGTCTCATTGTATCGGAAAAATATACGAACGAATACCTGCAGGAAGCCTCTCCGGCCGAATCAGAGGAAGAAGCCTTGTTCGTTCGCGAACTGCAATCGATCATTAACCGTACGGTCGATCAAATGTCTCCCCAGCGAAGCAAAATCTACCGGATGAGCCGTGAGGAAGGTTTGTCTAATGACGAAATCGCCACGCGCCTTGATATCAGTAAACGGACAGTGGAAAACCACCTGACCGCCGCCCTTGCCATTCTTCGCAAAGTCCTTTATCTATCCTTTGTTTGTTGTATATTCGTTTTATCAAATTAGAAAGACTATGACAACAAACAGAACAAAAAGGCGCCCTTCGAAAGTGTATCTGTTCCGCTCTGTGGATATCCTGATTTTGCGCCGCCGGGATGCGGGGCGGGATGCCACTGCCGATCTGTACCGGGCTGCCGGTAACTGGTTTAGAAAATTTATGAATGGCCGTGATATTTGCCTCTTGGGGATGACACCCTCCCTGGTAGATGGCTTTATCGCTTTCCTACAGGCCGGGAAGAAGCTGAAGGTAAACACTGTGAACAGTTATATCTGTGCCCTTCGGGCCATCTATAACACCACTATCCGCGAGTTAGCCTATATCCCCCGTATCCACCCTTTTGCACACATCACGATTCATCCGGAGAAATCTGCCAAACGGGCCGTCGACCTGAAGGTCTTTGAGCAGATCTCCGCTCTGGAACTGAAGGAAGAACCCGGCTTGCAGTTTGCAGCCGATCTGTGCACCTTTTCTTTTTTAGCTTGCGGGATGCCGTTTGTCGACCTGGCGCATCTCACACATGCCAATATCGAAGGAGACACGCTTGTCTATAACCGGACGAAAACAGGTTCGCCTATCCGGATCGGTATCACCCGGGGGATGCGTTGTTTGCTGGATAAGTATGCTTCGTCGTCGAGCCCCTATCTTTTCCCGGTTTTCCCCCCGGAAGGCCCGGCGTCTTATGAACATTACAAGAGACTCCTGCGTAAATATAATGTAGCGCTGAAAATGATCGGTGGCCGCCTACAACTGCCGGCTTTTCTCACCTCGTATGTTGTCCGCCATTCATGGGCAACCATCGCTTACCGGAAATATACGCCGATTGCTCTTATCAGCCAGGCCCTGGGACATACGTCGGAGCGGACGACACGGCATTACCTCGCCCAGTTAGACCAGTCGGAACTGAGTAAAGCAAATCTATTAATAATAGGAACGGTGGACAATCTTGTGAGGCTACGGGCTTGACCTTAATTCTGATTTAAGGTAGGGTGTTAGGATTAGAGATAATTTGATAAACAAGGGTTATCTTCAATCTTGATGGGGCAAAGATATGAATCTTTTTGTAATAAAAAATATTTATCTGCTTAAATTTAAGTGGGTAGGGGATTTTATGTGATATTTTAATCTATTCGATGTTTTTCAACACAAGTAAGAACATAAAAAGCCGGGACAGCCGGAATCGGCAATCCTAAGAAAAGCGTCAGCTTTTTGTTCCGGCCTTAGCCGGTGAGCGTTAAGCGGAGTGACCGCAGTGAGCGTCCGGAGCATCTGCTGTTTGAGCGAAGCGAGTTTCAGATGCGACAGCGAACGAAGGAAACGGAGTAGCGAGGCGGGTGAAGCCTTGACTTTTTGGTTACTTTTGGGTCAAGCCAAAAGTAATAAACCGAACCTTAAATCAGAATTAAGGGTAAAAGAGTAAATGTATTGGTAATTTCCGCCTCACCAGCGGGCAACTTTAATTTAAAATATTATGGCGACTGAAAAGACGATCTTATCTGTGGAATTGTACGACAATGTATTAACGGAAGCCCCTGGCGACTATACTGGTAGAGTAGAGATTACCGGCACTTCTCATAATGCGAATATTGCCGAAGACATTGTGAAAGAACGTACTGAATACCGTTTGGAAACAATCATCAATATCCTCGATCTGGCGGATCAGAAAAAGATCGAGAACGTTCTCAACGGCAAAAGTGTGGTCGACGGTGTCGGACAGTATTTATTGAACATCAATGGTCCGTTTGAAGGAGAGAAACCCTCTTTCGACCCAGCGAAGAATAAATTCGGTATAACCTTCACGCCGAGCCGTTCCCTGTTGAAAGGGATGGAAAACCTGGCGGCAAAGGTTCACATGGCCACTGTCGGTCCGGTTATCAACTCCATTACCGATTCGACAACCGGTAAAGTAAACCTGGAACTGACTGCCGGAGGCCCAGCCATTATCAGCGGAGCTACCTTGTTATTAAAGGGCGACGACCCTTCCGTCGGCGTTTATTTCACTCCCGACAGTGGTGGCGAACCGACAAAGGTCTCTGTTATCGTATCCAACACGAAATCCCAGATCATCGTCTCGATCCCTCAACTGGCCAACGGCTCTTACTATCTGAGCGTAACGACGCAAGCCGGCAGTAGCTATACATTAGTAAAAGAACCCCGTACATACCATTTTCCCATCCTGCTGACAGTCGGAGGTGGAGAGGAACGTCCTGGAGAACTCTAACCCGGAAGGGTGGCCTTGATGCCGCTCTCCCAACCCTCATATAAGAAGAAGCAGGCTTCGATACCTGTATCGCCCCCTCGTTCGATATGGGTGTCGATCCCGGCTTCGATATGAGTGTCGACTTAGGCTTCGATACAAGTGTTGACCCTGGCCTCGACACCTATCCAACTAATAAATGTTAAGAACTTATTCAATATTAAATTACTCACTTTAAAAACAAGAGCTTATGAAGCGAAAATTACACTTTTTGCTTGCTGCCAGTATAGGGCTGGTGGCAAGCGTCGGTTGGCTACATGCGGAAGGCGGCACCCATCATGTTTTCCATGTTGGCACAATAGGTAATAAGGTAGGGGATGTCCAGGGACTGCGCGACTCGATCAATCGAGCTGCTGCTGGCGATACGATCCAGCTGGCTCCGGCAAACTATTACTTGACTTCTCAATTAGTGATTGATAAACCTATAGTTTTAGTCGGTATTATTCCTCCGGGACTTGGCTTGGAAACGCAAATAATTGCAGATAAAACAGCCGAATGGCCTAAAAAAGATGGCGAGATCATTAGTAGTTCTGCCAATCTGGTAACGATTTCAGGTGGACAATCCGGACAGACAGTTACATTGAAGGATTTGTGTGTTAGAGAATCCATGGCATCCGGTATCAATGTCCAATCTGCTATGACAACGGTACTGGATGAGGTTGCTTCATTAGATAATGCACATGCCGGTTTATTGGTTCATTCTATTGTTGAAGCTAAAGGCTTTCAAACAGACCGGAACGTTTGGGGCGGTGTTAATATAGATAAAGGTACTCCTGAATATACGCTTAAATTCACGTTTGATCACATCTCGCGCTTTGATGAACCGTATAAGATCTGGACAGAACAGACAACAGCGGATGATATAGTTACGGTACCAGAGGGATATGGTTATTGGGAGACCTACACAATAAATGCAACTGTTGTCAATGGCGTTGTAAAAGAGAAGGCTAAGAAGTACTGGGTAAAGTCGGGTCTGGATATGGAATATTATTCCGTATTCCCTAATCATACAGATTGGACGATTGGTTACAATTTTGTTTATGCAGATGGTAAGCCAATATCTATTGAACAAAGTGAATTATATCCTGATTTTACTGCTATTAAAGATGCGAACGGCGGCATATTGGTAGAGCTGCCAAAACGATGTAATCCGGTTATCTTCGGAGGTAAAAAGAATGCTACAGTGACAAATACCGATATTTCTATGACTGGCGGTACAGTCTCTATGTTATTCGGTGGTGGCTACGGCGAGATTGGAACAAGCGGTGCTGTTAAATCGACAGCAGCAGGTGTTACAGATTCAACACGTATTGTTATGACTGGCGGAACGGTAACTAACAGTTTGTTTGGTGGTGGTTTGTATCATAATGTGACTAAGAATGTAAATATATCTCTTTCGGGAACGGCTTCTGTAGGTATTCCCTATAACTGGGTTATTTGCGGTGGTTTGGAAAGCGGACGTACAGACGGTACTGCTTATGGGGAGTTCTCTGCATGTAAAAATACGGTTGAAAGAGCTATCTTGGATATCAGAGGAGGAACTTACTGCTATATAGGTGTTGGCGGAACTGATGGCAACAAGGCTTATGTAAAAGAAGCAACAGCAATTGTCAAGGGTGCAACGATCATCGGTGGTGTTTACGGCAATGGTTCGAACGGACGTAGCGATAAAGTAAATGGAACATTTGATAATTGTACATTTACAAAAACAACCAAGTACCCGATTGAGATTGCCGGCGTGAATCGTGGTATGGCAAAAGATATCACAATGACGTTCAAAAATTGTACATATCCGAGCGATCCGAAAGATATATATGTATATCTGGGTGGAACTTATCAGTGGCAGACTAATTATGGAAGCTCGCAAGTAGGTGTTCCTGAAAAGGTGTCATTTATATTTGAAGGTGGAACAAACGTTCCGACTGTTGGTGTAAGTAGTGGTTTGAATGTTGCAGACGTTACTGTGACAGGTACAAAAGCTACTATCGATTCAGTTTTGGTAAATGTAAACAATGGTAAAGAAACTTGGATGAAAGCGTTTACTCTCGGTGCCAGTAAAACCTGGACCTTCAACGACGGCCTCTCAATGACAAGCGGCGTGACATTGACAAAGACGGGTACTTTGAAGTACGGCAAATCTTTCGATGCCAATGTCTCTACTTTTGCAGAAATGCAGACTGCTGTAGGAATGATTAAAGATGGCGGTGAAGAGAAAACGACTTCTGTTATTACAATAGAAAAGGATTTGACATTTGATGGAAGTACAACATTGATGGGAGGAGCTGGGGATTTCCAGGGTCTTTTCTACTTGAAAGGTTCTAAAATGAAGAACCTGGCTTTGACGATTGAAGGGAACGGTAAATCCATTTCTGGAAAGAAATATACAAACGATTCAAGTAATGACGGTTCTAAAAAGTACCTGTTCTATATAGAAGGAAATGATAACGTTAGTACTATAACTATTAACAATCTTATTATGAAAGATATGGATGTTGTCGGTATCAATGCTTACAATTTTACAGGTCTTATATTTAATAACGTAGCAATGGACAATAACCTTCAAGGGGCTGTTCACCTGAACTCTTCCGTACTGAAAGCAACAAACTTTACAACAAGCGGAAATAAGAAGTTCGCTGTTAAACTTTCCCGTGAGAGAGATAACTTGCCGGGTATCATTTTGAATGACGGTTGTAAACTGGGTGAGTATGCAAAGGATGCTGCTCCACAGATTGCTTACTATGACCGTTATGCATATAAAGATAAATTTGGGACGAGCACTCCGTTAACTCCTACAGCAGAGCAAATTAAAGCAATGGTTTCCGGTACTTATGGAAGCACACTGAGCCGTTCTTGGGCAAAAGCAACTTTGCATACATCAAATAATGATGCTACTTCTCGTGTTTGGACATCCAACCTGGCAACCGAATATGTCAGTAACAGTGCTACTGTTCAGTTGGATAGTATCTCTACCGGTCTGGATTCTCTGTTGATCGATCAAGATTTTGCAAATGTAGCCGGTGTGATGAATACGGGTGTGAAATATGCAACATTCAATGAAAAAGACCTTACTGCTTCTGCTTTGAGAAAAGGTTTGGTTATCAACTGCGAGGATGCTTATCTGGTAACAGACAAGGATGAAGCGGTCGAATTTGCGAAAGAAGCAAAGAACAAAACGGTAAAGGCGTTGACACTTGCGGACAATAAGTTGGCTGTCGTTTCTGCGTTCTCTACTCCGGTTATTGAAACCGAACAGTCTTGGAACGATGCCATGCATGCAGAGCAGAATGTTATAATCAAGAGCAATGGTATCCTGAACATCAACACAGCAATGATCCTCGATACCGTCTTTATGGAAGAAGGCGCACAGTTGAAGGTGCTTCCGAATACAGCCGTAACAGCTAAAGCTGTCCAGTTGACCTATAAGGTGACGGATAAGTGGAAAGCATTCGGATTTCCGTTCAATACGTTGGGTGACAGCAAGACGATGATTGTCAGAGATGCTGAAGGTGAAACGACAAACGGTAATGCAGTTACAACTAAAGAGGGACACTTTGGAACTGATGGTGAAACAGGTCTTTGGGGTGCAACCGTAAAAGCAAATGCTGTTGAGTTTGAAATGAAAACAGCAAGTGCAACTCCCGATTCTGCCTGCCTGATCGCTTGCGACAAGAAAGACAGTCTGATCTACGTAACAAGCCCGGCTAATGTCTCTTTAGAAACAAAAGCTGCTCCAGTGGTTAACGAATTGAAGAGTACTAATCCTACCTTGAAAATGTGTGCCAACCCGAACCTCTACAATATGCAGCTTCCGGGTTATGCCTACATCTTTGATGCAACGGAGAATGTGTTCAAGCAGCAGTTCACGCCGACAGTCGCTCCGTTCCAGAGCTATATCCTGGCTGACGCGGCGACGACCAGCACATTGCGCTCTCTGCGTGTTGGCGATACGCCGACAGGCAATGAGGTGATCGCTCCGGTGGAAGGATATTATGTTGAATCCGGTCATGGTATGATCACGATCCGCACGGCTGAACCTGTTCAGGTGGTTGTCGCTGATATGTTAGGCCGCATTCATTATAATGCCCGCGTCGTATCCGACGGCTATCAGATCAATCTCCCGGCCGGCATCTATGTTGTAAACAAACAGAAGGTAATCGTTAAGTAACAATTAAAATCGACATGAATATGAAGAATATAAAGACCGCGTTATCCCTCGCCCTCCTCGCTGTGGCCCCGACGATATACGCACAAAATATAGACACAAAAGCACCCGCTGAGCCTGGCTTCATGGTGACGCTGAATGTAACGGATAAAGGCGCTGCTGCCGATACGGTATGGATAAGAGATTATAAGAATACGAAAGATTCTGTGATCCTGAAAGGTAATCAGGTTAAGTATGGTTCATACATTCGCCTCGGCCTGAAAGCGCAGGCCGGCCAGACGATCGACTCGCTGAAGGTCGGTGCAAAGAAAGCGATCTGGACAGGTTCTGTAGATGCTAAAACAATTCTTGGGACTCTCATTTTTGAGGCAGGAAAGCCGAACCTCTATTCTCTTCCGCTCGGACAGATAAAGGAAGAAACTAATGTAACGGTAACCTGGAAAGAGAAAGAAAGTTGGAACCTGACTTTCGAAAATACGACACAGACGGTTAATACCGACGGGGGTGCTACGGCTGTGACCGTAAAGGATAACGGAACAAGTAATACGGATATTATAAAAGGCTATTATAAAACGAAAGCTTGTGCAGAAGCCGATAAGATATCAAGCGGAGCTTCCGATATCAAGGCCGCCGGCACTTACTATGTCAAACTCCAGGCCGATGAAACAGCCGACAAGAAAGGCTTGGACATGGTAATACCGTTGGTTATTAATAATAAGTTGGCGCTGACAGTTGCTGATAGCGACAAACCAAAATGTGAGGATGCAACCTTGCGGGAAGGCCAACCCCTTTCTGTTGCAACAATCACAGGCGGTATCTGTAAATATGGCGAGCGTGAGATCAAAGGTACATGGGCATGGGCTGACCCGAACCAGAAACTTGTTAAGGGGACAACTACAAGCTATACTGCCGTTTTTACCCCGGACTCTTCTGCTATCTATAATACAAAAACAGAAAGCATAACAGTCTCTGCACTATATGTCGCTACCGTCACCGTAGAACAATCTGCCGGCGGTACAGTTGCGATCAAAGACGCGACTCCTGATAATAAGTATGTAGGAACGACAAGCGCTTATGCCGATATAACGGCGACTGCCACACCTGCAAAGGGATATAAGTTCGTTTCATGGGTTTCGCCTGCTGACGCAAACAATTCTAATGATACAGAGAACATGGAGGTAGCTAAAGAAAAAACAGTTACTGCCGTACCCGACGGAACTGTTTTCAAGGCGGCTTTCGCAAAAGCGACCCGTAAGGTGACTATTTCTTCTGCATCTAACGGAACAGTCCAGGTTTTAAATGGTGCTACAGCTATTACATCAGATACTCAAATTCCGTACGGCACAAACCTGACAATCGTTGCCACACCAGCTTCCGGTAAGCAAGTAAAATCTGTTTCTTATACCTATAAAGCAACAGATGGCGCTACTGGTACGCCAACCGTAGCCAACAATTTTGTAGTAGGTGGAGACGAAGGTGGTTCTTATACGGTAAGTGTAGAGTTTGAAGATATACCGACATCGAAAGTGATGGTAACCGTTACTGATCCTGTTAACGGATCTATCACAATGCTGGATGGTGGAAATAATGCTGTTAATCCGAACTCTTCTGTGGACAAAGGTTCTGCCCTGACAATTGTCGCAGTCCCGAACAGGGGGTACAAGTTGGAATGGCTGAAAGCCGGTGGCGAAGATGTAACAGGTGACTTTATTAAGGTTAATGCTGCAATGAATATTGCTGCAAGCTTCATAAAAGAGAAATATGAAGTGACGAACCAGGCTCCTGCACAGGTTGAGTTTAGCAATGTTACGTTCGAACCGTCTGAGTTCAACACTCCGATTAAGAATGTGACAGCCTCTATCAAAGAGGAATATAAGGGTACCCACAAGCTGATTTCCCTTCTGTTGAACAACCAGGCGATTGCCAATGGCAATAACGACTTGCTGGTGGAAGGCAATATGAACTTCTCTGCTTTGGTAAAGAAGCTCGAACCGGTCAGTATCCAGAATGAACGGAAGACCGAAGTTGTCTATAATGGTAACGCCTATGTGTACACCGTTAAAACGGCTGCCAACCTGAGTGATTTCAAGGTGACGTTTAAAGATAAAAACGATAAAGAAGTTGTAGCACCTTCGACTGTCGGAACTTATAAGGTGATCATCATACGTGATGCCGATGACCTGTATGCAGCTTATAAGAATGAAACGGACTATACGTTGGAGATTAAGCCGGGGATGCCGGGTGTGCTGGATATCCCGTTTACTGATAAATTGGGAGAAGCAGCAACGGCTGCAACAACAACAGTAGCTGGTGAATGGTTGGATCAGGCCGCTTTCAACAGTAAATATCCGAACCGTGAGCCGGCAACAAAAGCAGGTGGCTCTTCCGTCATTTACTTTGTCCCTGCAGATGATAACATGGGATATATAAAGACTACATCGGTTGCATCATCTCAGGCTGATCAGGCAAAAACGGTTACGATCACTTATGCGACCAATGCCGGTGATCATGGTACTGTTTCTGTCGAGAATGATTTCGTCTCGGTTGCAAAGACCTATTCAGGCTTGACATTGACGCTTAATGCAAAAGCTGATGCGGGCTATAAGGTCAATTGGGATAAGATAACTTTAACAGATGGTGGTACGCTAAATCAAAGCAATCATACGTTTACAGTATCTAATAATGTGACGGTTAGTGTTGCTGCTGAGGCTTTCACACAAATGTCTGCTCCTACCACTCCGACAAATGTAGATAAGAATATTGACTATACTGGTAGCTCATTAGCTTACAGTCCTTTTGATTTAGGTTTAGCTACAGATGTCGCCTGGAAAATTCAGTATGTAAAACAGTCTAATAATACGGATACGTATACGACTACTGACCCTATCGATGCCGGAACTTACAAGATTAAAGTAAGTTGTGACAATGGCACTGATTATAGCGCACTTGGAGAAACAGAGATCGGTAAGATTACAATCAATCCACAGGTGCTGACGGCAAATAATATTCAGGTGCCGAATGCTTCACCTGTAGCCAAGAATGCCATGTTGTCTACTTCTATTCTGGATACAAATGGAAAGGTTATCGATGCACAGGGGAACCCTGTCCCGGGACAGTTTACCTGGTATGAAGATAAAGCTATAGAAAAGGCAGGAGAGCAAGATATAGACTTCGCTCCGAGTGATGCAAATAACTATTCGGTAAATGGTCTTTCTCTTAAATCTTACGTCTCATTGAAAGGAGTGGCAACCTATCTTATGACTGTCAAGGTTGAGAATGGAAATGCAAGTAATCTGATCTTTACAGATGCTACAGGCAAGGTGATCAATCCGGCTACGGATAAAGTGCCTGCCGGCATGAAGTTGTTTATTACGACTACCAGTGGTACGATTGGAGATGTCTCTGTTGTTGGAGCAAATGCTACTGCCGGTGGTGAATCGATTAGTGGTGAACCTAAAAAATGGTATTGTATTGCCGGAAGTGAAGCATTTACTGTAACCATTACCTTCAAATCCGGTAGCGAAGGCGGCGGCGGTGACACCCCAGGTGAAGGGACAGCCGTTACCGGTATCTCCCTTAACAAGACAACGCTTACGTTGCCGCGCCTGAAATCTGAAAAGTTAGTGGCTACAGTCACTCCGACCGGTGCAACCAAGAAGGATGTGAAGTGGACCAGTACGGACCCGGCGGTTGCCAGTGTGGATGCCGATGGAACAGTGAAGGCTTTGAAGGTTGGACGAACCACCATTATTGCGACGACTGTGGACGGTGGTTTCACGGCCATGTGCCAGGTGACGGTAGACTTTGCGACAGCTATCGAAAAGATACTCTCCGAAAGTCTGGTTTACAGCCGCAGCGGACAGATCATCATCGAACCGGCTGCCCCGGTAGAGGTTTCGATCATCAATCTGGGTGGACAGGTTATCTACAACAACTCCATCAGCAGCGCGGTACAGGTTCCTGCCAACAGCGGCCTCTACATTGTCCGCATGTCTGCTGCCGGTAAAGCAACGACAACGAAAGTAATCGTTAGGTAGTAATTAATAACCCTGCATCAAGCTATGCGCTCCTCGTAAAGAGGGAATCATTTGATTCAAAAAAGGAAAGGGGGGAACCGTGAGGTTCTCCCCTTTTTGCTAAATTGCCGGATAGAAACAGCAATTTCCCGAAATATTGCTGTTTCTATCCGGCAATTTGTTATCCCTTCCTCACGATCTCCCAAACCTCTTCTTCCGTACCGTCGAAAGGGCCGGAGGCTTCCAGTTTGATCGTGCACATGGCGGCGGCGAAACAACCGGCTTCTTTGTAGGAGGCGCCTTTGCCTCGCATGTACAGGTAGCCGACCATGTAGGTGTCGCCGCAACCGGTGGCGTCTACTACTTCCGTAGGCGGATAGGCGGGGATTTCATGGAATTCGCCGTCGGCATAGATGACAGATCCCATGCTGCCCAGTGTCAGTAGTACCTCTTTTACACCCCAGTCGGCAAGCATCAGGGCCGCCTTCCGAGGGTCTTTGCAGCCGGTAAGGACTTCCGTTTCATGCTCGTTGGCTTTCAGGATATGGATGTACTTCAGGGCTTCCTGCTTCTCTGGCCAGTCGACGGCAAAAACCTTTTCGCCGCGAACTTCGCGTAAGTAACCCTGGGCGTCGACCGACAGGATACCTTTGGTCGACAAGTATTTCACCACATCGAGCGAGAAGTCGTCGGCCAGCAGGCTTCCTAAGTGGAAAATCCGGGCGTTTACGTCCTGTAGCCCTTCTGCCGTAAACGGGTCGGCTTTCGCCAAGACCCGCTGTGTCCGGTTATCCTGGTTCTCTCCATACGTGTTTTCGAAATAAACGGAATGGACGCTTGGCAATACCTTTACCTCGATACCTTTACTGCGGATATCGTCGACGGCAGCCATCTCGCTCGCGGCAAGGGCTGTCACTAATTGGAAGTTGGAGGCGTCTAAGTGGCTGATTGCATGTGCGAAATAAAAAGCGGTTCCTCCCGGCATATGTATGGTGCGTTTCGGAGTCACAATCTTATCCAAAGTGATGTGCCCGATGCAACAAAGATCATGTGTATTCATATAACTTATTTATCAAGCTGCAAAAGTATATAAAAACAAGGAATAAATTGCTGTCAGGGCTATTTTTAGCTGTTTGTTTACTTAATTGGGGTGTAATTAGTGTGTAAACTTACACTTTTTCTTTATATTTGCCGTTGTGATAAGTTATTGATTCAAGTAATACCTGGAAAAACAGTCATTTTATGAGAAAACATCTTTCCTTTCTGCTCTTATTATTCTTGCTGTCGGGGCTTTTCCCGGTAGCGGCGGCTCCGGCCTCATCCGGCCAGCGCTATCTGTTTGCTTATTTTACAGATAAGAATGAGAACCGTAACGGGATGCATCTGGCCTGGAGTGAGGACGGATACACCTGGAACCCGATAGGCCCGGAACATAGTTTCCTGAAATCCGATTACGGAACCTGGTATGCCGATAAACGCATGCGCGATCCTTTTGTCATGAAGGGACCGGACGGACTCTGGCATTGTATCTGGACGCTCAACTGGGATGGCAATGCCATCGGCTATGCCCATTCCAAAGACCTCGTGCACTGGTCGCGCCAGTCCTATCCGAAAGTAATGGAAGGCTATGAAGTGAGAAACTGTTGGGCCCCCGAAATGATCTATGACGAGGAAAACGGACAATATGTGATCTACTGGGCCAGTACGATCAAGGAGAACGGCGAATGGAAAACCGAGCCGGGAGAGAAATACGACCACCGTATGTATTATACCACGACGAAGGATTTCAAGACATTCTCGCCGGCTCAGATCTTTTTCGATCCGGGACATAATGTGATCGACGTGACCATCCAGAGGAAAGACGGCAAATATTATATGCTCTATAAAGACGAACGGATCTGGCCGGAGGCGAAGAAGGAACTCTCGGTTGCCGTCAGCGACCATGCCGCAGGCCCGTACATCCCGACCGGTGACAAGCCTTTCGCAACCGACTGGGTGGAAGGCCCGGCTGTCTGTCCGCTGCCCGACGGCAGCTATGTGGTTTATATGGATGCCTATACCCGCCACCGCTATGAAGCGAAGCGGACACGCGACTTCCATACCTGGGAAGATGTGACCGACCGTATTTCGATCCCGAAAGATGCCAAGCATGGCTCGATCATTACCGTTACGAAGGAATTTGTGGATAATCTCTTGTCGGAAGTCGCCGCTTCCCAGCACCGCGAGGAATTGCGCAACGAGCGTCTTGCCCTGCCGGAATCCCGGAAGGGGGCTACCCCTGTCGAGGCGGAAATTACCGTCCACGGCAATCAGGCAAAGAAGATCAGCGAGAATCTGTTCGGAATTTTCTTTGAAGACCTGAACTATGCGGCCGACGGCGGTCTGTATGCCGAACTGATCCAGAACCGGGACTTTGAATATGATCCGGAAGATAAGACCGGCAACGATCCGGATTGGGATAACGATTATGCCTGGAGTGTCAGGGAAGGAGGACATTCTTCACCTGTTACGATAGCCGTTGAGAATCCTTTGCACGAAAATAATCCGCATTATACAGTGCTTCAGGCAAATCCGGGCGTTACTTTGCAGAACGACGGTTTTGACGGGATTTCTTTGAAAAAAGGGGATAAATATGATTTCTCGCTTTTTGCGCGTCTTCCGGAAGGCAGCAAAGGGGGCAAGGTGATTGTTCGTCTGTTGGATCAGGAGGGCAGGGAAGTGGCACAGTCGGCAGTGAATGTCTCTTCCAAGGAATGGAAGCGGCAGCATACGGTATTGGTTGCCAATGCGGATGTGCGTGCAGGAGTGTTGTCACTTGAACCGAAACTGACGGGTGCAGTGCATCTGGATATGGTTTCTCTTTTCCCGCAGCATACGTTTAAGAACCGTCCGAATGGCCTGCGTGCCGATCTGGCGCAGACCATAGCCGACCTGCATCCGCGCTTCATGCGTTTTCCCGGCGGATGCTTGGCACATGGCGACGGCGTACACAATATTTATAACTGGAAAGAAACGATCGGCCCGCTGGAAAGCCGTAAACCGCAACGGAATCTGTGGGGCTATCACCAGACAAAAGGACTGGGCTATTTCGAGTTCTTCCAATACTGCGAAGATATCGGGGCGGAACCTGTCCCGGTGATTGCCGCCGGCGTATGCTGCCAGAATTCGCGGGGCGGCGGACAGCAGGGAGTCCAGATGTGCGACATGGATGCCTTTATACAGGATATCCTGGACCTGGTGGAATATGCGAACGGAGATGCCTCCACAGAATGGGGACGGAAGCGAGCTGAAGCCGGCCATCCCGAACCTTTCCGCCTGAAATATATCGGTATCGGCAACGAAGACTAGATAACGGATGCCTTTGAGGAACGTTTCACCATGATCTACCGGGCGTTGAAAACGAAACATCCCGAAATAACCGTGATCGGCACGGCCGGCCCGTTCAATGAAGGGACCGATTATGAAGAAGGCTGGGCCATTGTCAATCAGTTAGGCGTGCCGATGGTGGATGAGCATTACTACCAGACCCCCGGCTGGTTCCTGAATAACCAGCATTTCTACGATTCCTACGACCGGAAGGGAGCGAAGGTTTATTTAGGCGAATATGCCGCCCATCTCCCCGGACGTCCGAACAACCTGGAAGTTTCGTTGGCGGAAGCGGCTTATATGACTTCCCTGGAACGCAACGGCGACGTTGTCAGCATGGCTTCCTATGCCCCGTTGCTGGCGAAAGAGGGACATACGCAGTGGAATCCGGATCTGATCTATTTCAATAATCAGACTGTGAAACCGACGGTGAACTATTACGTCCAGCAGTTATACGGGCAGAATGGCGGTGACGAATATTTGTCGAGCACGGTGAAATTGTCCGATTCGTCGGAAGACATCGCCAAACGTTTCCCCGTATCAGTCGTAAAGGATAGTAAGACAGGCGACCTGATCCTGAAAATGGTAAATATCCTGCCGTCAGCTACCCGGACACGGGTTCATCTGGAGGGTGTTACGGTTGCTGGTTCGCGTGCGGTCAGGACTGTTTTATCCGGTGCGCTGGAAGATAAGAACCTCAAACCTCAGAGCTTTGATTGTGAAGTCGGGCAGGATTTTACCTGTGAATTGCCGGCATATTCGTTTACGGTAATCAGAATCAAGATAAAATCCGTATATTAGGCGCTGTTAAGTAAACAGTGGCATTATGGAAACTGCATTTTTCGTCTTACTCATTCTTGTCGTATGGATCAGTCTGTACAACCACATAGGTAAAGCTACCGCTAAAATCGAATCTCTCAAAAAGGAGATCGACAGTCTGCGGAAGCAGTTGGAAGGGCGTCCTGTGGCAGAGAAAGAGAAGAAGGAGGATGCAGTTTCTTCGGTTAAACCGGTTGAAGAAGAATATCACATACCGATATTGTCCGTAGAGATAAAGCCGGATGACGCTCTCCCCCATGAAACACCGGTAACGTTAGAAACACCGGAAACACCGAAGCCGAAAGCTCCTGAAAGGCAACGCAAGCCTGTCAATTATGAGAAATATATCGGGGAAAACCTGTTCGGAAAGATCGGTATCCTGATACTGGTTGTCGGCGTGGGCTTGTTCGTGAAGTATGCAATCGATAAAGACTGGATTAATGAAGTGTTCCGCACTGTGTTGGGATTCCTGGTCGGCGGCGGTCTGCTACTGATTTCCGGTAAACTGAAAAAGACGTACCGTGCATTCAGTTCCCTGCTGGCAGGCGGTGCCTTCGCCATCTTCTATGTGACGGTTGCGATGGCTTATCATTATTACGGGTTGTTCAACCAGGCGGCGGCTTTTGTCATATTGGTCGTGCTGACGATCGGGATGTCGGTGTTGTCCGTCCTCTATAACCGGAGGGAGCTGGCTATTATCGCCCTCGTCGGCGGATTTATTTCGCCATTCCTGGTCAGTAACGGCATGGGTAGTTACTTAGTGCTGTTCATCTATTTGACGATCCTGAATCTGGGGATGTTCGGGCTTTCCCTCTATAAGAAGTGGGGCGAACTGCCGGTTGTCTGCTTTGTCGCCAGCTACCTGATCCTGTTTGGCTACTCGTGGTCTGCCGATCTGGAGATTGCCTCCAATACGCAATTGGTGCACCTGCTGCTTTTTGTCACCCTGTTCTATCTGGTTTTCCTCTTGCCGATTGTTTCCCTGATCCGTTCGGACAGCCGTAAGATCAACCAGCTATTGATGGCTGTCGTGGTCCTGAATAATTTCTTTTTCCTCTTTTTCAGTATCTGGTTCCTCCGGGAAATACGTCCGGAGCAGGATATAAAAGGGGCGTTCACCCTGTTTATCGCCGCTGTGAATGCCGTGATAGCCTTTGTGCTCAACCGGCGGAAGACGGAAGGCGGTTTGCTGACCTCTGTTTTGATCGGGTTGGCGCTGACTTTCCTCTCCATCACGGTCCCGATCCAGTTGGACGGGACGTTCATCACCTTGCTGTGGGCATCGGAGATGGTGATTGTTTTGTGGCTCTTCATCAAATGGAGGATACCGGTATATGAATACTTTGTCGCTATACTTTTCTTTCTGACGAACGTTTCCTACTGGATGGATATTGAAGCGACACTCGGTGCTGAGACAAGGCCGTCCCTGTTTGTGAACGGTATGTTTGCGACAGGAGTTTTTGTCGGCTTGGCGTTTTTGGCAGTTGCCTGGTTCCTGTTCAGGGAGAAAGAGTTGTTTAGTACGACTTCCGTACTGAAATATTCGCCGTTCAATGCCATCAGTCTGTTGGATGGTTGTGCGGTGCTTTATACGGCCTTTATGATCGAGTTTGCGCGGAATGTGGATGACTGGTATTTGTCGCAAGGGTTGATGCTGTCGTTTACGGCTGCCGCTCTCTTTATCATGCTTTTAGTTATGCGGAAACGTTTTCCGGTGGGGCGTTACTATCGGCTGTATGCTTTTTCGCTATTCATTCCGGTCGTCTGGTACATGGCGGTTATCCTGCTGAGCCGGTATATTATGTGGACGGATCTGGAGACGCTCGAATGGTTGACTGTGGCTATTATAGTGGCGCATATCTATCTGCTGGCAAGGGAGTATTATGCCGTCTTCAACTATCGTACCATTGCGGCCAACCGGATGACGGGGTATATCAGTATCCTTTCGACCGTGCTGTTGGTGCTTGCCGTTCGCAGCCTGCTGTGTCAGCTTTCACTTGCAGACGAGATGAATGCCGGTTTCTCCATCTCCTTAGCTATTGCCGGTTTTGTGGAAATGGCCATCGGCATGCGCCTGCATCTTAAATCTTTGCGAATGATCAGCCTGGCCACATTCGGCCTTGTCCTCCTTAAACTTGTCCTTGTCGATTTGTGGCTGCTGCCGACTATCGGTAAGATCGTCATCTTTATCATCCTGGGCGTTATCCTGCTGCTTCTCTCGTTCCTTTACCAGAAGTTGAAGAAAGTGTTGTTTGAGGCGGACCGGGAAGAGTCTGAAACTAATTTAATACAATAACACATAAATAGTTATGGAGAATGATTTTGACTATAAATTAGTCCCTTATGATTTTGCTCATTGTTTTAACACCCAATGCCCGAAGGCCGGCAGTTGCTTGCGTAGCTTGGCAGGCGAAGAAAGTAAATCGGGTGACCGGTTCATCACGATTGTAAATCCGGCGTATTATCCTTCCGGTGAAGATGAATGCCCCTTTTTCAAACCGTGTCAGAAAGTACGTATGGCCTGGGGAATCTCCCATCTGCTTGACAACGTACCTCTTAAAGAAGCAACGGGGCTCCGGCAACAAATGATCGCCCATTTTAATAAATCCCTTTACTATCGTTTCTACCGCAAAGAATATGCCCTTTCTCCACGCGACCAGCATTTTATCCGTCAACTGTTTAAACAAAGAGGTATTGTCGGAGAGCCTGTTTTCGATTCTTATACAGAAGCCTTTGATTGGTGACTCCTCCCAGTCTTCTATGATTTTGCTCTGGTAGTGTCTGAAAGTTTCATTAGTGAAACTCGGAGTTTCATGCGGATGAAACTTGGAGTTCCATGGGTGAAACTGGCAGTTTCATCTAATGAAACTTTGAAGGGCGTCAGGAAGAGCGAGGTACTCCGGTGAATTGTTTTTATAAAACCTCTACCACCCTTTCCAGCGCCATCCCATGCGAACCCTTTATCAGCACATGATATCCTTTCAGCGGATTCTTGCGCAGGGCTTCGATCAGTTCGTCTGTTGTGGCGAAGGTGGTGAAGTCGTTGCCGGCTGCTTTTTGGAAATGTTCGCCGCAGAGGAATACTTTGTCGTAGTTACCTTCTTTGATGCGGGCGATGACTTCGGTGTGAAGTTCGTCGCTTGTCGGGCCCAGTTCGCGCATGTCACCCAGGATTAATGCTTTGGGAGAAACAGGCATTGCGGCAAAATTGTCCAGGGCGACTTTCATGCTGCTGGGGTTTGCGTTATAGGCGTCTATGATTAGTTCGTTCTTGTCGGTCTTTTTGAGTTGCGAACGGTTGTTTGTCGGTTCGTAAGCGGCAATGGCACGGCTGATGCGCTCTGCCGGGATCTTGAAGAAACGGCCAACGGCAACGGCTACTAATGCGTTATCCAGGTTATAACTGCCGATCAGGTGGGTTTCCACCGTGTGGATTTTGCCCTGCTGTTTCCATTCGAAGGTCAGATACGGATTGCTGCTGACCACACATCCCCAGGCAAAGGCCGTGTCGTCGGAACCATACGTGATCTGTTCGATCCCCTTGGCGATGTCAGTCAGGTATTTGTTGTCCTGGTTGATGAATATCTTGTTTTTTGTACGGCGTATATAATCGTATAACTCGCCTTTCGTCTTGATTACGTTCTCGAATGAGCCGAAACCTTCCAAGTGGGCACGGCCGACGTTAGTGATAATGCCGTAGTTCGGTTGTACGATGTCTACAAGCTCTTTGATGTCGCCTGGATGGCTGGCGCCCATTTCGATTACGGCCATCTCATGCTCATGCGTCAGGCGGAGCAAGGTGAGCGGTACGCCAATCTGGTTGTTCAGGTTGCCCTCCGTGTAAAGCAGGTTGTATTTTGTCGATAAGACTGCCGCCAACAGTTCTTTGGTGGTCGTCTTCCCGTTTGTACCGGTGATGCCGATAATGGGGCAGCCGATTGCTTTGCGGTGGCGGTGCGCCAATTGCTGTAAAGCCGTTAACACGTCGTCCACCAGGATCGTACGCTCTCCGATGAAATAGTCCGGGTTGTCTATTACTGCATACACGCAACCGGAGGCCAATGCCTTTTCTGCATATTGGTTACCATCGAATTTCTCACCTTTCAGGGCAAAGAAGATGGAGCCACGCGGACAGTTACGGCTGTCTGTTGTTATTTTCGGATTGTGTATAAACAATTCATAAAGTTCTGAAATAGTCATAGCATATTCTCCTTTGCAAATTCTATAAGAGTTATTTCGCGCAAATGTAGTGATTTAATGTATTTACCTTTATCTTTGCCGGAAAGAAAAATAAGAATGTTGCATAAAACGCTCAATATTAGAGGAACGCTTACCTCGCTCGATACACCGTTGGTGATGGGAATATTGAATATCACGCCCGATTCTTTCTATGCCGACAGCCGGAAACAGACCGAGGCTGCTATTGAAGAACGCATACAGACGATCTTGTCCGAAGGAGGGCAAATAATCGATATCGGGGGATATTCTTCGCGTCCGGATGCGGTGGAAGTTTCGCCGGAAGAGGAGACGGGCCGGTTGGCTGTTGCCTTGAAGATATTAAACGCGCATTATCCCGATACGCCTTTGTCTGTCGATACCTTCCGGGCGGATGTTGCCCGCCGGTGCGTCGAGGAATACGGCGTTGCGATCGTCAATGATATTTCCGGCGGTGAGCTGGATCATGAAATGTTCGATACGGTCGCCCGTTTGCGTGTACCTTATATAATGATGCACATGCGCGGTACTCCCCAGACGATGCAGCAGCATACGGATTATACGGACATGATGGAGGAAATCATGTTGTATTTTGCCGCTAAAGTCCGTCGGCTCCGCCTGTTGGGTGTGAATGATATTATCCTGGACCCCGGTTTCGGCTTTAGCAAGACGGTGGAGCAGAATTATGCTTTGATGAGCCGTCTGCGCGAGTTCGGCGAGTTTGGCCTTCCCCTGCTGGTCGGTGTTTCCCGCAAGAGCATGATCTATAAATTCCTGGGCGGCACACCTGCCGACAGCCTGAATGGGACAACTGTTCTCAACACCTTCGCCCTGATGAACGGTGCGGACATCTTGCGGGTACATGATGTGCGGGCGGCAGTGGAAGCAGTGAAGATTGTTAATCAGTTGAAACAATAAAACTATGTGGATGAATTTCGGAGTAAAAGACCTGATTGATGTCTTGTTGGTGGCTTTCTTTTTGTATCAGACGTATAAGCTGATGAAGAATTCCGGAACGCTGGCTATCTTTAGTGGGGTCGTGTCGTTTATCGTAGTCTGGATTCTGGTTTCCCAGGTGCTGGAAATGCGTCTGATGGGAGCTATACTCGATAAGTTTATCAGTGTCGGTTTCCTGGTGCTGGTGATCCTGTTTCAGGATGAGATACGCCGTTTCCTGGTGGCGCTTGGTTCGCACCGGGGATGGAAGTTCCTGGGAAAGATCTTTACCAAGAAGAGCCATGAGAATGAAAACGAAGGGAAATTCATCGCTCCGGTTGTCCTGGCCTGTATGAATATGGCAAAGAAGAAGACCGGTGCTCTGATCTGTATCCAGCAGGATGTGGACCTGACCGTTTACGAGCATACCGGCGAGATGTTCAATGCCGATGTCAATGCCCGCCTGATCGAGAATATCTTTTTCAAGAACAGCCCTTTGCATGACGGGGCGATGATCATCGCCGACAACCGTATTAAGGCAGCCGGCTGTATTCTTCCAGTAGCCCAGAACGCCAACTTGCCGAAAGATATGGGGCTCCGTCACCGCTCCGGACTGGGGATGTCGCTCGAGACAGATGCTTTGGTAATCATCGTTTCCGAAGAACGGGGCAAGATATCGGTCGCCCACAATGGCAAGATAGAGGTAAACGTCACAGCTGAAGACTTGCAACAAATCCTGTCGGGGGAGAAAGAAGTGACAAATTACTGTTAAATGTTCTGAAACTGGCAGGTCGGCATATAAATATTTTACCTGTTTTGCAAACTCCATATTACATTTTGCCTACTTTTGTACCCGATAACCGTGGTATCAACTAACAATATAAATATAGATCTTCCGCTATGGACTTAATGCAAGAGATTATTGCACGCGCTAAAGCAAACAAACAGCGTATCGTTCTTCCCGAAGGAACAGAGGAAAGAACATTGAAAGCTGCCGACCGTTTAGTGGCCGACGGAGTTGCAGACATTATCCTGATTGGCAATCCCGCTGAAATCAACAGCCTGGCTGCTGAGTACGGGCTGAACCACATTGGACAAGCTACTATTATCGATCCGAAGAATCACGAAAAGAAAGCCGCTTACGCCGACCTGCTTTTCCAGTTACGTCAGAAGAAAGGAATGACACCCGAAAAGGCTACCGTTTTAGTAGAAGATCCTTTGTTTCTTGCCTGCCTGATGATTAAATCCGGTGACGCCGACGGTGAAATTGCCGGTGCACAGAACACAACCGGTAACGTTTTGCGTCCGGCTTTGCAGATCATCAAGACTGCTCCGGGTATGAGCTGCGTATCAGGTGCGTTCCTGATGTTTACAAAAACTCCCCAGTACGGAAAAGAAGGTGTTCTGGTATTTGCCGACTGTGCCGTAATGCCGAACCCGACAGCTCCCGAACTGGCAAGTATCGCCATCGCCACTGCTGCTACGGCCCGCGACATCGTAGGTATGGAACCGCGTGTTGCCATGCTGAGCTTCTCTACAAAAGGCAGTGCATCCCACGAAATGGTGGACAAGGTTGTGGAAGCAACCCGCCTGGCAAAAGAAATGGCTCCCGAACTGAAGATCGACGGAGAGTTGCAGGCCGATGCCGCTTTGGTTGAGAAAGTAGCTTCCCTGAAAGCTCCAGGCAGTGAAGTAGCCGGACAGGCCAACGTCATGGTATTCCCGACGCTGGAAGTAGGTAATATCGCTTATAAGCTGGTTCAGCGCCTGGGTGGTGCGGAAGCCGTAGGTCCTATCCTGCAGGGTATGGCTGCTCCGGTTAACGACCTGTCCCGCGGTTGTTCCGTAGACGATATCTATAAGATGGTTGCCATTGCTTGTAATCAGTCTATCGGTCTGAAAGCTGCAAAGAAATAATAACAAATAACACACATTACAAACATGAAAGTCTTAGTATTAAACTGCGGTAGCAGTTCCATCAAATATAAATTGTTCGATATGACATCCGGCGAAGTGATGGCCCAGGGCGGTATCGAAAAGATCGGTCTGCCGGGCGCATTCCTGAAGCTGACCGACAAAGACGGAAAGAAAGTTGTGCTGGAAAAAGAGATTCCCGGCCATAAGGAAGGTATCGAATTTATCCTGAGCATCCTGACTGACAAGACATACGGCTGTATTAAAGAATATACGGAGATCGACGCTGTCGGCCATCGCGTGGTGCATGGCGGCGAGAAATTCGCTTCCAGCGTGAAGATCGACCAGGATGTGCTCAACAAAGTAATCGAATGTTCCGACCTGGCTCCGCTGCATAACCCGGCTAACCTGAAAGGTATCGACGCTATGGAAGCACTGATTCCGGGTATTCCCCAGGTGGCAGTCTTCGACACAGCTTTCCATCAGACAATGCCGAGCAAGGCTTATATGTATGGTCTGCCGTATGAAATGTACACGAAATACGGTGTACGCCGTTACGGTTTCCACGGGACAAGCCACCGTTATGTATCCCGTCGCGCCTGTGAAATCTTAGGTGTTCCTTACGAAGAACAGAAGATCATCACGGCTCACGTAGGCAACGGAGGTTCTATCGCCGCTGTCGACCATGGCAAGTGTGTCGATACTTCTATGGGACTGACTCCGGTGGAAGGTCTGCTGATGGGTACCCGTTGCGGAGATGTAGATGCAGGCGCTTTATCTTTCATCATGGATAAGGAAGGTATGGACGGCGCAGGCTTGTCCGACCTGATCAATAAGAAGAGCGGTGTTGCCGGCCTTTCCGGTATCTCGTCCGATATGCGCGAGATCGAAGCGGCTGTTGCTGCCGGTAACGAACGTGCCATCATGGCATTGGATGTTTACAACTACCGTATCAAGAAATATATCGGTGCTTATGCTGCTGCCATGGGCGGTTGCGATATCCTGGTATGGACAGGTGGCGTAGGTGAAAACCAGTGGGCTACCCGTCGTGTCGTATGTGAAGACATGGAATACATGGGTATGAAGATCGACGTTCAGAAGAACGAAGGTATGCGTGGCGAAGAAATGGTCATCAGTACGCCGGACAGCAAGGTGACGATCATCGTCGTGCCGACCGACGAAGAGTTCATGATCGCTGCCGATACAATGGAAATATTAGATAAATAATTATTCTAATCCTCACAGCTTACAAAACATTAGGATTAGTGTTTAGACTGCCCCGACACCGGTTGGGGCAGTCTTTTTTTGTCTGTTTGACACGTATTGTCCGTTATTTGTTTATCTTTGGGAACTTCTTATTGATCAGGAAACCATTTAAATACAATATCATACCATGAAAGCTTGTAAGTTCTTACTCCTTTTATTGCTGGCAGCATGGCTGTTGCCGGAACGTGCCGAGGCACAGCAGACGATTCCCGCAGACGATTATCCGTTGTTGGGAGCGCAGGTCTTTATCGAGCCCGGACAGACGGAGGAGGAGACGGAAGGCTGGTTCCGGACAATGCACGACAACGGGATGTCGGTTTGCCGCATCCGTATGTTCGAATCGTATATGCGTAAACCCGGCGGTTGGGATTTCTCTCTCTTCGACCGCGCTTTCCGCCTGGCGGAGAAGTATGATATCAAGATTATCGGGACATTCTTTCCACTGACAGACAAGACGGATATCGGAGGCTGGAAGTTTCCGGAGAGCCGTGCACAGTTGAATACCTTTGCCGAATATATCAAGCAGATGACGACTCATTTCAAACAGTTCAAGTCCCTGTATGCTTGGGTGCTGATCAATGAGCCGGGCGGAGGGCTGAAAGACAATGAGTTCTCGCGCCAGATGCGCCGGGAGTGGAACAGACAGCATCCGCAAGCGGAATATCTGGAAAACGGGTATCCGGTGCTGGTCGATTTGCAGGATAAACGTTTCATGAACTACATGACAACCTGGATGCTCGGCTGGATTGCTTCCGAAGTGCGCAAGTACGATAAGAATATACACCTGCATGTCAATAATCATGCTATTTTCTCGAATATAACGGAATATAACTTCCCCGAGTGGCGTCGTTTCCTGAACAGTCTGGGCGGTTCGGCCCATGCCAGCTGGCATTTTACCCTTTTCCCGCGCGAAGAATACAGCTTAGCGATGTCTGCCGACTGCGAACTGCTGCTGTCCGGCGCCGGGGAACTGCCTTGGCTGATGACGGAGGTGCAGGGGGGCAACAATACCTATAGCGGCGCCCGTGCCATGTGCCCGACAAAGGAAGAGATCACGCAATGGCTCTGGATCGTGATGGGTACGGAAGGGAAAGGCGCGATCTTCTGGTCGCTTAACCCGCGTGCATCGGGCATCGAGTCGGGAGAATGGGCTTTGCTCGACTTCCAGCACCAGCCTACGGATCGGGTGGCTGCCGTTGCCGAGGTAGGCAACTGTCTGAAACAGCATAAAACGCTCTTCTCGGAGGCGAAGAAACTGGATCCGGGGATCAGCATCGTCTATATCCGCGAGTCTCTCTGGACGGAGGATATTGTTTCGAAGGGAACGCCTGCCGCCGAAGACGGGCGTATCATGTGTATGACCAACATGCTGGGCTATTTCAAAGCTCTGTCCGGGAGTGGCATCACCCCGAACCTGAAGGCGTTTGAAGAATATGATTTCAGTCGTCCGGACTATACGGGGCAAACGATTATCCTGGCCCACCAGATTGCTGTGCCTCTTTCATACGTCCCGTTGTTAGAGTCTTTCGTACAAAAGGGCGGAAAACTGATTGTAGACGGAATGACCGGTTTCTACGACGGGGATGTCCATAACCAGATGTTGACCGGCTTCTCTCTTAAGAACCTCTTTGGCGGCTGTATCTCCGAGTTCAAACGGATCGACACTCCTTACCTGTACCGCCTGAAAGGATACGAGCAGCCTGTTCCGGGATATGGTTGGAAGGGATTTATTCGCACGGATAAAGGCGCTGAAACGATTTGCGGGGAAGGAGAGCTTCCGCTGGCATCCCGCTTTGCTTACGGGAAGGGAGAAGTTGTCTGGGTTCCGGGTCTGTTGGGTAGCGGTGCCTGGAAAGGGGACGGCGCGCCGCTTGCCGGTTGGGTGCGGCAGGAATGCAATACGGACCGCTTGCCCTGTTCCTTTAAAACCTATCATAAAGACGTCCTGATGAAGGTGTCCGAGACGAAAGACGCTTATATCGCTGTGGTCGTCAATAAATCAGGTGCTTTGCAAACGATCGCTTTACAGACAGACGGTAAGAAGCGCGCACCAGAAGTCCTTTTCGCCGATAAAAACGGTTCGATAGACGGTGATATCCTGACTGTCCATCCGGAGGAAACATTGGTTGTTTGCTGGAAAAAATAGTATTCGGACTGCGGAATTATGGCTCCCGTCCCGTTTTTTCTCGCTCCTGTCTCGTAAAATATGGCCCGTGAGCCGTCGGACAAAAGGATGCCTACCTTTTTGGAAAGCGATGCCAGTCTTTTTCAGAAGCGATGCCAACCTTTTTCGGAAGCGATGCCAGTCTTTTTTCAGGAAGTCTGTTCCGCCTCGAACTGCTCCATAAAGAGGTTTTCGCCGTCCCATACGATGTAGGAGAAAAGATGCATCCAGTCTCCGGCAATCAGGAGGCGGGACGTGCGCGAGAGCATCAGGTCGAGCATGATGTGGCGGTGGCCGAAGATAAAGAAGTTGATGTCGGGGTGCGTCCGGAGATATTCTTTTGCAAAAAGGACCATGTATTCGTGATCCTCTCCCTGGTATTCGGCAGCTTCGCTTGTCCGATGCTTCTTCAATCCGCTTTTGCGGCTACTGAGCGACCAGCCGAGGGCAAAGCCGAATGTCCACCGGGGATGGATGCCTGCATACAGCCATTGGCAGAATTTATTACGGAAAAGGGCGCGGATAAAGCGGAATCCCTTACTGCGATCATCGACCTCGTCGCCGTGTCCGAGAAAGAAACGTTTGCCTAAGAGGTCCACCGTAAGTACGTCCCGGTGGATAATCGCTCCGATCTCTTTCGGCAGGTAGTCGAACATCCAGATGTCGTGGTTGCCGATAAAGATATGGATTTCCACCCCGCTGTCCGATAACTCCGCCAGCTTGCCTAAGAAACGGACAAAGCCTTTGGGTACGACATATTTGTATTCGTACCAGTAATCGAACATATCCCCCAGGAAATAGATTGCCATCGCCTCGTCCTTGATGCTGTCCAGCCAGCGTACGAGCCTCTTTTCGACGGCAAGCGGGTCTTTATGGAAACGGGCGCCCAGATGAGCATCCGAAGCAAAATATATTTTCTTTCGAAGGGAACTCATGTCTCTGCCGGGCGTATATTATAAGAAACCTAATTCCAGTTTAGCCTCTTCGGACATCATATCTTTGTCCCATTCAGGTTCGAACACAAGGTTTATTTCCACATTGTTCACGCCTTCGACAGATTCGATCTTCATGCGGACGTCTTCAATGATAAAGTCAGCTGCCGGGCAATTGGGGGCGGTGAGGGTCATGTCGATGCGAACGTTCTTCTCATCGTCTACCTCTATATTATAGATCAGGCCAAGATCGTACACGTTCACCGGAATCTCCGGATCGTACACGGTTTTAAGCATGGCGACAATCGCTTCTTCAGTTTGGAGGAATTCGTTGTTCATCTTTGTTCAATTTGAATACAAACATACTAAATAATTTTCAATTCCTCAGAGTTTTCCTTCGTCCGAATAGCTGTAATAGCTGCCGTCGCCAATAATAATATGATCCAGCAGGTTTATGTCGACTTGCCGGGCAGCGTTTTTAAGTCGTTGTGTCAATTGGTCGTCTTCCCGGCTGGGGCGGATGCTTCCCGAAGGATGGTTGTGGCAGAGGATGATGTTTGTCGCAAGCGCACTGATTGCCGCTTTCAGAATCAGGCGCAGGTCGGCGGAAGCTCCTCCTGTCCCTCCCTGGCTGATTTTGACTTTTTCGATAACCTGGGAAGAGCGGTTGAGAAGTAAGACCCATAGCTCTTCGTGCGGAAGGTCGCAGAGTAGGGGATGAAGGAGGCGGAATGTGTCGTGGCTGCTCCGGATTTCCGGGCGTTGGACGGGATCGCTGCTTCCGCGGCGTTTCCCCAGTTCGAGTGCTGCATTGATGATGATTGCTTTTACCTGTCCGATGCCTTTGAATTTGGACATCAGCTCTTTGACGGATAGTTTACCTAAAGCGTTCAGATTATTATCGACGGAGTGGAGGATGCGTTGTGACAACTGGACAGCCGTCTCGTGGCTGTTTCCTGTGCCGATCAGGATGGCAAGCAGTTCGGCATCGCTAAGAGACGCAATACCTTTCAATAACATTTTTTCGCGCGGACGATCTTCTTCGGCCCATTCTTTTATTTTCATAGCAAAAGTTTATTTAGTTAAAAGTGGAGAGTTGAAAGGTGAAAGACTTAGATATAACTTTCACCTTTCAACTTTCACCTGTATTACCGGATACGTCCTACATAAGAACCATCCTGTGTGTTGATTTCGATCGTTTCGCCTTCTTCGATGAACAAAGGAACACGAACTTCCGCACCTGATTCAACCGTAGCAGGTTTCAGTGTGTTGGTTGCTGTATCACCCTTGATACCCGGTTCTGTATAAGTTACCTTCAACTGAACCTTTACAGGCATATCTGCGAACAGGACTGTTTCGGTCGAAGCGTCTGAAACCACGTCTACCATCTGGCCTTCGATCATGAAGTCTACACCGTTGATCAGGTCTTTGTCGATGATCACGTCGTCATACGTTTCCTGGTTCATGAAGTGATAGTGTTCACCTTCCTGATATGTGTATTGGTACGGGCGACGTTCTACACGTACGTCTTCCAGCTTTTCACCGATGTTGAAACGACGTTCGATCTGACCGCCTTTTACAACGTCTTTCAGTGTTGTACGCATAATCGTATTACCTTTTCCCGGTTTTACGTGAAGAAAATCGACGCAGAAATAGAGTTTACCGTCCAGACGGATACATGTTCCTTTCTTAATGTCCTGTGAATTAATCATACTTATGTGCTTTATATTATATATTGTTAATTTATCTCGTGATGGATTTTGGGTGCAAAAGTAGTGTTTTCCTCTTAAAGTAACAATAAACTTCTGCTTTTTTATTTGGAAATGGGTTGCAAATCAGTTTGATATGATTTGCAAAGAGCATGAGTCAGGTGATGATCTGCTTAGAATAGCGAGATAATAAAACTGATAACCGGGACGAGAATTGCCGTCATAATACCCATCAGTCCGATCGCCAGTCCGCTCAACGCTCCTTCCACGGCCCCGATCTGAATGGCAACGGATGTCCCGACGCCATGCGAAGATGCCCCCAACGCCAACCCTTTGGCAATGCGGCTCTCGATGCCTAACACCTTCATGACGAACGGCCCGACGATACTGCCGAATATCCCGACTGCGACCACGATAACTGCCGTCAGCGAAGGTATGCCTCCCGATTTCTCGGCAATACCCATCGCGATAGGCGTCGTAACCGATTTCGGTTCGAGGGTGGCGACCAATGCCGCATCTGCCCCCATCAACTTGCCGATAACGATGACGCTGACAATCCCGACGATCGCTCCTACAAAGACGGAGGTCAGGATCGATATGACATTCCCCTTCAGATACTGGATTTGTTCGTAAAGCACATATCCGAGCGCCACGACCGACGGTCCCAGCAGGAAATGGATCAGGTGGCTGCCTTTCTGGAAGGATTCATATTCGATATTCATCGTCTTCAGTACGACGATAATGACTAATATGGAAGTGATAAGCGGATGTAACAGGCTGATGCGTGTTTTCCTGTAGAGCGTCAGCGATGCGAGGTAAGTGCCGACCACCAACGTAAGGGAAAAGACCTCCGACTGCGCCAGGTTATTCATGTTTGCCGGCCTCCTTCCCTAACTTTTGCTGGATCAGAGCCACGCTGGCGATAACCAGTATCGTGCTGACGACGGATGCCGTAACGATCACAACCCAGTATTTGGAGATAATCCCCAATGAATTCATCAAGCCTACGCCCGCCGGAAGGAAAAACAATCCCATATTCTCGGTCAGGAGAGTCGAGAGTCTCTTTACTTTGTTAGGCTTGACGGCTTTGAATGCCAATGCCAGAAATAACAATACCATCCCGATTACGCTGCCCGGAATGAACCCGTCGATGAAATAACTGATAAACTCTCCTGTAAAATAGAAGAAGAGGATGTAAAATGCTTCTATTAGCATGTCTTTACTGTCTTTTAGATAACCGTTGCAAAGATAATACCTATGTCGTAAATATGTTCTACAACATGGAATATTTAACTATCTGGCCAACGTAGACGTAATAAACATGTAAATCATCATCCCGATAATGTCGTTTGTAATGGTAATAAACGGGCCGGTAGCCAAAGCCGGGTCGATCTTCAGCTTGTCGAGTGTCATGGGCACCAGCGTGCCGAAAATACTGGCAAACATCACGACGGCAAACAGGCTGAGGGATACGGATGCCGTAATGCCCCGGTCTCCTAACATAAAGAAGTTGTAGACAAATACGACCAGGCTGATGATACTGGCATTTATCAGTGATACTACCGCTTCTTTCAGGATTTGGGGCAGGATGTCGCCCTCTTTCAGGCTATTGTTTGCCAGGCCTTGTACGACGATTGCTGACGATTGGATTCCGACGTTACCGCCGGTTCCGCCGATAAGCGGAATGAAGAGTGCCATTTTGGGGTTGGCGGCAAAGTTGCCTTCGAAATTCCCTAAAATGAGGGAGTTGCCGATACCGCCTATCATACCGATCAACAGCCAGGGAAGGCGGGCTGCCGTCTGGGTAAAGACGTTATCCGAAGTCTCCACGTCTTGCGAGATACCGGATGCCAACTGGTAGTCACGTTCGTGTTGTTCGCGTACTTCATCCATGACGTCGTCAATGGTGATGCGTCCGACCAGGCGCCCGATACTGTCGACAACCGGCAGGGCTACAAGGTCGTATTTCTCGATCGTCTCGGTCACCTCCTCGATGCTGTCACTGTCGCGGACGGAGATCGGGTCTTTCTTCATCACATGCTTGATCTTCGAGACGGAAGGGTTGGTGATCAGTTTCTGGAGCTGGAGCACTCCGCGCAGGCGTTCGTCGTCGTCTACTACATATACGTAATAGATCTCGTCCATGTCTTCGGCTTGTTTACGCATCTCGTCGATGCATTTGGGCATACTCCAGTTCTCGTTTACCACGATCATTTCCGTACCCATCAAACCGCCGGCAGTGTCTTCGTCGTATTTCAACAGGTCGACGATGTCTCCGGCCTGCTCCACGTCTTCGATATGCGAAAGAATCTCTTCCTGGGTGTCTTCGTCCAACTCGCGCATCAGGTCTACGGCGTCGTCGGTCTCCATGTTGTCCACGAAGCGTTTGGCGATCAGCTCGTTCGGAAGCTCTTTCAGTAACTTGTGACGGTCTTCTTCGTCCAGTTCCATCAACACGTCCGCCGCCTTTTCGCCATCCATCAGGAGGTAAAGGTAGATCGCTTCCTGCAAGTCGAGTTCCTGATACAGTTCGGCTATATCGGCCGGGTATAACTCGTTCAGGATCTCCTTGATCTTCGCGTCATCCTTTTCATTGATGATGTCTTTCAGGTTCTCTATGTATTCTTTCGTCAGTTCAATCATTTCTCTGCCTATTTAGAAGATGAACAACTTGCTTTATTTCAAATTCCGTTCCGTTATCAACGTCAGCTCCACGAATTGTTCTACCGACAACTGCTCCGGCCGTTTGTCGAAGATCGGGAGCTGGTAATCGGGGCAATCTTTGCCTAACAGCGGTTTCATGGAATTGCGCAACGTTTTGCGGCGCTGGTTGAAAGAGGTCTTGACAACCGTTTTGAAGAGCTTTTCGTCACATCCCAATTCCGTCCGGTTGTTGCGCACCATCCGTATCACCGCGCTTTTGACCTTTGGAGGCGGATCGAATACTTTCTCACTGACGGTGAACAGATATTCCACTTCGTACCAGGCTTGCAGCAGGACACTCAGGATACCGTATGTCTTGCTGCCCGGACCGGCGGCAAGGCGTTCGGCAACCTCTTTCTGTATCATGCCTGAACAGCAGGGAATATGTTCTTTATAATCGAGAACCTTGAAAAATATCTGGCTGGATATATTGTACGGATAATTGCCGATCACGCAGAACTGGCCGGAAAACAACTTGCTGAGATCCAGGCGCAGAAAATCTTCCGCCAGTATCTTGCCTTCTAAGGCCGGAAAGTTCTGTTCGAGGTAATCGACCGATTCCAGGTCCAGCTCGACCACTGTCAGGTCGTGCCCTTTTTCCAGTAAGAATTGGGTGAGGACGCCCATACCCGGGCCTATTTCCAGTACAGGCAACTGCTTGTAGTCGGACAATGTATCCGCAATGCGTTCAGCTATTTGCAGATCTTTCAGGAAATGTTGTCCTAACGCTTTCTTTGGCTTAACTAATCTCATCCACTTCTTTGGTGTATAGTTGTGTTCGTATTTAAATATAATGCTTATCTTTGCAGGCGTACAAAAATACAACAAATAATTTAAAGTCAATCTACGCATAATGGATTTTAAAGCAATTCTACGCACGTTTCTCAAGATAATTCTCCCGCTTGCTTTCGGTTGTTTATTACTCTGGTATTTGTATAGTAAGATGGATTTTAGCGAGATCTGGAATGTGATCCGCAAAGGTGTCCGCTACGATATCATTCTCTTTTCGCTCCTGTTCGGTCTGGGCGCCAATATCGTCCGCGGTCTGCGTTGGGGGTTGCTGATCCGTTCGTTGGGCGATAAGGTGAAGACAAGCAATGTCATTTACGCCGTCCTCGGCAACTATGCCGTAAACCTTGTCCTGCCGCGTGTGGGCGAAGTCTGGCGCTGCGGTATGATCACCAAATATGACAAAATCCCGTTTACCCGCCTGTTAGGAACTCTATTGATCGACCGTGTGAGCGATACGATCATGGTCGGGCTGATCACGATGTCTATCGTCGTGTTCAATTTCGGCTTCTTCCAGAGCTTCTTTGCGAAGAACCCCGCCTTGCTGGACGGTTTTCAGTCGATGTTCAATTCGATATGGATTTACGTGGCGGCTGTAATTTTTATCGCCGGAATTTGGTTTATATTCACATATATGAGTAACTTTACGCTGGTGAAGAAAGCGAAGTCGATGTTGCAGAACGTCTGGGACGGAATGAAGAGCATCTGGCTGATGAAGCGGAAAGGTCTTTTTGTGATTCAAACGTTACTGATCTGGACAGGCTATTTCCTGTACTTCTACATCACTTTCTACGCCTTCGACTTTACCCGCGATCTGGGTGTGACAGTCGGGCTGATCGCTTTTACAATGAGCAGTATCGCTGTGGCTGTGCCCGTTCAGGGAGGTATCGGACCGTGGCATTTTATGGTGATCGCCACCCTGATGTGCTTCGGAGTAAAGGAAAACGACGCGGCGGCTTTCGCCCTGGTCGTACATACGGTGCAGACCGCATGGCTCGGACTTACAGGGCTGTTTGGCGTGGTAGTTTTGCCGTTCACGAACAAGGAAGTCCCGGTTGCTGTTAATGATAATACTATTGCATAAAAATAAAAGTAGCACAAATTAAATTAAACTTCTATGTCAGCAGAAATCAAAAATCTTTCTCCGCAGCCTGTCTGGGGTTATTTCTATGACCTTACGCAAATTCCTCGTCCGACCGGACACATGGAGGCTGTAACCCGTTTTATGGTAGCTTTTGGTAAAGGATTGGGATTGGAAACCCTGCAAGACGAAGTGGGAAACGTTTTGATTCGTAAACCGGCATCTCCGGGAATGGAAGGACACAAAACCGTAACCATGCAGTCTCATCTGGATATGGTTCCGCAGAAGAACTCTTCAGTAAAACACGACTTTCTAACCGACCCGATCGATGCTTACATAGATGGAGACTGGGTGAAAGCCCGCGAAACGACATTAGGCGCTGATAACGGTATGGGAGCCGCTTTTGCAATGGCTGTCCTTGCCGACAAGACCTTGAAGCATGGTCCGCTGGAAGCCCTTTTCACCATTAATGAAGAAGTGGGGATGGACGGCGCCGTCGGCTTGAAACCGGGTTTCCTGAAAGGCGAGATCCTGTTGAACTGCGATTCCGAAGAGGAAGGCGAACTGTTTGTCGGTTGTGCCGGCGGTGCAGACCTGAACGTGTCCATGCAATTTAAGGAAGATACATATATTCCGGAAGGCGATGTCGCTGTAAAGATCAGCCTGACTGGTTTGAAAGGCGGTCACTCCGGTGTCGATATCCACCTGGGACGTGCGAATGCCAATAAGCTGATGTTCCGTTTCCTGAAAGAGGCGGTACGCGATTATGGTGCGCGCTTGTCGTCTGTCGATGGCGGCTCGTTGCGGAATGCGATCCCTCGCGAGGCTTTTGCTGTCATTACGATTCCCGGCGACAATGTGGAAGCCCTTTGGGAATTTGTATCCGATTATCAGGAAATGTATCGTACCGAATATAAAGGTATTGAAGATAATGTCAATTTCGTAGCAGAAATGACCGATATGCCGGCGACTCTGATCCCCGAAGAAATCCAGGACGACCTGATCAATGCGATCGAAGGTTGCCAGAACGGCGTTATCAGTATGTTGGCCGATTTCCCCGGAACAGTGGAATCTTCTACGAACCTGGCGATCGTGAAGTCGTCAAACGGACTGATCGAAATCCAGATTCTGGTTCGCAGCTCTTCCGAGAGCCGCAAAGAAGCCGTTTGCTCCAGCCTGGAAAGCGTATTCGCGCTGGCAGGAGCCAAAGTTGAATATGACGGCGGCTATGGCGGCTGGCAACCGAATATCGATTCTCCGATCCTGAAGATCATGCAGCAGGCTTATCTGGACCTGTACGGCAAGAAACCGGAAGCAACCGTGATGCACGCCGGCCTCGAATGCGGCATTATCCAGGAAGCCTATCCGAACATGGATATGATTTCCATTGGCCCGGACCTGCAACACCCGCATTCTCCGGACGAACGCGTCAGCATCCCGTCCGTTGCCCGTACATGGGATTTCATTGTTACGACGCTTGCAAGAATATAATTCGATAACATAAAACAAGGGTTGGATACAGATTTTTCTGTATCCAGCTTTTTTATTTGATCACATCTCACTCTTTCTCTCCTCCTCTTTAGTCCGCACCCGCCTTTATTGCATTAAATGTGTGTTTCACTGGAATCTATTGGAAAATAGCTCGGGATGTATCTGGAATTTCCCCGGCTACTAATCTGATGTTGATAACCGTCGGCCATACGGCTGATAATTATCAGCCAACAAGTCGCTCGGTATTAATATACAAAAGAATGCTGTTCAGTGTACTGTTTGTTAGTAATTTATTCTAAATGGATATGGATGCATCTTGTTCTAAGTGGAGAGATGTATGATAAATCGAAACAGGCTGTTTTCAGATAAATATCTGCCCGAAAATGGGCTAAAAAGGGCCATCTCTAAGTGTTTCCTGCAAAACGGCGTCTTTTTGCACTTTTGGGATTTTCGTAATAGGTTGATAATTAATAATGTAGTAATTTATATAATGTACGCGTAAATAGGCTGTTTTAGGGGGTAAAATAGGGCTAAAATTGAATATAAAGCGTTGAATTTTAAAAAGATAGAGGACGGTTCCAAAATGACTAATGAAAACGTACGTTTAAATTCGTCATATTTCAGCTACAAAAATACAACTACTTTTTAAACCTGCAATCCTTTCTGCAAAGATTTTTCTTTTTCTATATTGTTTCTTATCAATTAGATAGCTAAACCTGTACGAAATTCCCTCTTTTTGACACGAACCTTCGATACCCTCCCGAAAAATGACTAAAAAAAACGTACGTTTTCTCTCGTCATTTTGGAAGAAGATCCCAAGATGGGACATAAGGAACTGAATTTCATTATATATAGTATTATTAATTAAATTATTAGATTATGAACAAAAAGTTTTCTACTCTTGTAGCAGCTGCTTTGGTCATCTCTGGTTTCGCTAATGCAACGAATCCGGATGATGCTCCTAAAGGTGCTGAAAAAGCTGAAGTTGTAGCAACTGGTAATTACTATCACATTGGTGTATCAACCGGTTCTGCAAACGAATTCCTGACTATTAAGAAAACCGATGATGGTTTTGCCTTGGTAAGAAAAGGAATCGAAACAGGTGATTTGTTAACCGCTTCTACCGACTCGGCCCTGTGGGAACCGACAGCAATTAAGTCACAGGCTCCTTCTGCTCCTGTTTATACGTTTAAAAACAAGTACACAGGAAAGATTTTGGCAGTGAAGTATGCTGGTGATAACAAAGATCAAACTGCAATCCTGGTTGATCCGGCAACAGAAGGCGCATTCTCTGAATTTACATGGGATTACAACGGTACAGACTCTGCACTGGTTGCTTATGACGCTCAGAACAATCCTTATGTATTGGATTTTGCTGGTACAACGGTAGGTACTGCTGTTAAATTTGTAAAAGGAAAAAGCTCTAACATGAATGGAGTAGGTGCTAAACCTTTTAATCCTGCAGAAATTTACATGACAGCAGACATGTTGAATGCTGAATTAGGAGGGGAGTCATTCAAACTGAATGTCTTGGGTACTTATACCGATAAGACAAAGGATCCTTTAGTTGGTGAATTTGTTGCTCACGATGTTGATGCTTTAGGAACTGCTCCTTCATTAAATTATCCTGGTGTTTATTTGCAGGCTAAAGGTAAGAGCATGGATCGTAAACTTAAAGATGCAGACGGTAATGTATTAAAGAACAATAATGTATTCTTGGTTGTCGATACTGTGTTTGTTCCTGGTTTGGGTCGTGTTGACTCTGTTAACGCAAAAGGTTTGCGTATGGCATTGGATACAGTTGCTCCTACTCATGAAGTGTGGGCTACTGGTAATACTGCATGGACAACTGACTCTGTTGCCGCAGGTAGAAGACCGGCTAACTACCGTTTCTTTGTTTATAAGAATGTAGGTAAAGTCGCTTCAGACTCTTTGATCATTAAAGTTGATACTATTCCTTCTATTGGGGAATCCGGTAAGGCTTTCTCTGATGGTGCTTTAAGTACTACTGTAACTCAGGGTGCCGGTTACTTGGCTAACTATGTAATTGGTTCAGGAAATACTCCGGTTCTGACTCCGCTGGATTCTACTTATTTGTTCTCTCAGGATGAATATCAGTTGCCGTTCTTCTCTTTGGAAGATGGTACAAAGGCTAATTTGCCGGAAGGTATCTATTCAATTCAGCAGAAGAATGGTGGATTCTACCAGGCAGTTGTTGTTGAGGCTGGTGCTGTTGCTGATTATGATTCTTTAGGAACTGCAGCATGTAAGGAAGTACCTTATACTCAGTGGAGATTTGCAGGTTCTAATGGACGTTATAGCATTGTAAACCGTGAAAATGGTATTAGATTCAAAAACTATACGACGTTAAAGACTCTTTATACAACAGATAAAGAGAATGAATACAAATATGGTGAAGAAACATTGGTTATCAAACCGATCGCTGATGTAGACGAAGAAGACACTTATCTGGGTTACAAACACTTCACAGCTGAAGAATTGGACAACTTGGCAGTTCGCCTGCGTTTTACTGCATTTGGTGGTGTTGAAAACTTGTATGTAGTTGCCGACAAAGCTGACTCACTGCTTCATGTTCGTCAGATTGCTGATGTTGAAGATGCTCTCGAATTCAAATTGGTTGCTGTAAAAGATAAAGATGGACAAGATAAAGACGTTAAATATAACGCTTCTGAAGGTCTGAGCCGTCGTGCTTATCAGTTGATGGTTAACAACTACGGAGATGATAGCGTAGAAGAATATTTGGTTTGGAATGATCATGCATTTGCATTGAGTGACTTTAAAGATCGTGGTGATAATGCTGTTGCCGATAGCGCAGCTGTAGCTGTTGTCTTCCGTCAGAATTGCGAAGGTGCATATCAGATCCTTCCTGCAGATACGGCTATGATTGGTACTTTACATTCTGGTTTCAAGGCTGATAGCTTGTGGGCACTTGGAACTCAGATGACTGTAATCGGTTCTAACGACTTGTTGGTAGGTTCTCCTGTTAGTGCATTACCTACTGGATACTTCGTACTGGATGTTCCGGAAGCTCCGAAGTATGCATCAGTAGAAACTGGTCACTATAGAGTACAATCTGTAAACAATACATCTTTGGCTATTACTACCAATGTAGATGGTGCTGCTGTATTGCGTGGCGTTGGTGAATCAATGCTGAAGGCTGATCCTGCTTATGCTGCTGATAACTTTGTTCTGTATATCGATTCAGCTTGTACACATAACGTTGCAATGCCGACATATTATATTTCTACGACTCAGGCAACAGCCGGCGTTTTGACTCCGGAAGATACGATTGCACATGCTCGTTACTATATGATGAATACTTTGGCTGCTGATGGTAAGGCAAATGCTGCTAAACTTGTATTTGCTAAGGCTAAACAGCCGTTTGCAACAGGTGATACATTGGTTGTTGCTCCTTATGCTAAGGCTGATACAATGGTTATCGGTGGTACAGACGGTGCTCAGAACCGTGCTGCATTTGCATTCCAGACTACTGCTACTCCGGGTGAATTCAAGATCCAGAATGTTGCAACTGGTTATTATGTAAAACAGGTTAACACTGTTATCTCATTGGCAGCTGGTTATGCTAACGGTAACAACTTCACTTTGGAAACTCAGGAAACTCCGACTGCTAACGAAGCTGCTCCTTCTGTATCAGAAGTGAAGGTTATCGCTGCTGACGGTGGTGTTCAGATCGTAGGTGCTGCTGGTAAGAAAGTTGTTATCACTAACATCTTGGGCCAGACAATTGCTAACACAGTAATCACTTCAAGCGACGCAACAATCGCTGCTCCGGCTGGTGTAGTTGTTGTAGCTGTTGAAGGCGAAGAAGCTGTTAAAGCGATCGTTAAATAAAAACAGACATTAGGTAGAGGCGGAGTACCACTCCGTCTCTCTAATCATAAATTCTAAATTTACCGTGCAGCCTTCGGGCTAATTATCCCGCGACGGGTGAACAGGCGGTAGATATTAATACTAAAGTAAAAAATTTAAAAGTTCATCTGCAAGTATCCCTGTGAAGAGAAAACGCAGACACAAAATGAAACCTCCCTGGCGGTAGTATCGGGGAGGTTTTTTTGGCAACAGGCTGTTGCCAAATTAGAAGCATAAATACAAATAGTAGTAAATAATCGTAAACAGGTTGCAGGGTATGCTAATTGTTTCGTTTTTTTCTTACTACCTTTGCGCACTACATTAACACATGGAAAAGATAGTTGCACATAACGATAATATATTGGGGAATTTCAATTTTGATTCTCTTGCACAGTGTATCTCTCTGATCCACTCCACCTTGCAAACTTCTGCTGCGAATTCGGTTAATAGGTTTGCAACGGTTAGAAATTGGCTTTTCGGTAGATATATTATAGAGTATGAACAGCAGGGCAATGACCGCGCTCAGTATGGAGAAAAGTTATTGCATCGTATAGTTGATAAATTGAAAATCAAAGGCGTAAACACAACGCTTTTAAAGAACTCACGCAAATTCTATTTGACTTATCCGCAGCTAAATGAAGCGATTGTGGCAATTTGTCCGATGTTGTCGGACAAATTGAGTGCAATGCCTTTTCTTTTGGAAATAGATGTAGTATCAGAACCTGCTATTACAAAAAGTCCGATGTCGTCGGACAAATTCATGACTGCTTCTGATACAATTATTACGCGCCTTTCTTTCTCGCATATTGTTGAACTTTTAACAGTTGATGATCCTCTAATCCGCTTCTTCTATGAATTTGAGTGCATCAGAAATGTTTGGAGTGTGAAAGAATTGCGCCGTCAGATTTCAACCAATCTTCATGTTAGGGTCGGATTGAGTAAGTCACCCGAAAAGATAATGGCTAAGTTGGCTGAAACAACGAAGCTGCAAACCACCGTACTTCAACTGAAAGACCCGGTCACATTGGAGTTCCTCGGTTTAGACACCAAGGATTATGTGAGTGAAGACAATTTGGAGAACAGTCTTATACTACACCTCCAAGAGTTTATGCTTGAACTCGGTAAGGGCTTTTGTTTTGAGGCAAGACAAAAACGTATGATTATAGACGATCGTTACTATTTCGCAGACCTTGTTTTCTATAATCGTTTGTTGCACTGCAATGTACTTATCGAATTAAAAAATGATGAGTTTAAGCACGGCTATCTCAGTCAACTTAATGCATACGTATCCTATTATAGGGAAAACGAGATGCAGCCTGGTGACAATCCGCCCGTTGGCATTTTGTTATGTACTCGCAAGGGTGAAAAAATGGTTGAATATGCACTTGCAGGAATGGATAATTCTCTCTTCGTTTCGACTTATCAGCTTTGTTTGCCCGATAAAGCGCAACTGCAAAACTTCTTGAAAAGAGCGGAACAAGAATAATAAGAAAAAAAATTGTACTTTTGTAGGCTACATCAATACGTATGGACGAATGGCTAACGATGAAATGAAACAACTTTGGAAAGTACCGGAGCCGACGCTCAGGAGGCTGCCTTGGTATCTTGCCTTCTTGAAGTTGATGAAGGGGAGAGGGGAGACTTTTGTATCATCTACGCAGATTGCCAAAGAGATAAATGTGGACCCCAGCCAGGTGGCGAAAGACCTCTCTTTTGTGAATATTTCGGGGAAGACACGTGTGGGATATGAGATATGTACGCTGGTGGACGTGTTGGAAGATTTCTTAGGGTTCACGGCACAGCATAAGGCATTCCTGTTTGGTGTCGGTAGTCTGGGTGCAGCCTTGTTGCAGGATTCCGGTCTGAAACAGTATGGGTTGGAGATTGTCGCCGGCTTTGATGTGCGCCGGGAGCTTGCCGGAACGCAGATCAACGGTATCCCGGTTTATCATCTGGACGATTTCCCGGCCAAGCAGAAGGAGTTCGGAGCGACAATCGGTGTGATCACCGTCCCGGTGGATAAGGCGCAGGAAGTGACCGACCATATCATCACCGGAGGCATTAAGGCGCTCTGGAACTTTACCCCTTTCCGGATACGCGTTCCGGAGGATATCGTGGTGCAGAACACCTCCATGTACGCCCACCTTGCCGTCATGTTCAATCGCTTGAATTCAATCAATCACTGACATAATGAAAATAATAGCCGTAGGAATGAATTATGCCGCCCACAATAAAGAGCTGCATCATTCGTTAGAATTATCGGAGCCTACTATCTTTATGAAGTCCGACTCTTCGTTGCTGAAGGACGGCAAGCCGTTCTTTATACCCGATTTCTCTTCGGAGATACACTATGAGACGGAGATTGTCGTAAAGATAGACCGGCTGGGAAAAAACATTGCCGAACGTTTCGCCCACCGTTATTACAACGAGGTGACGGTAGGGATCGACTTTACAGCCCGCGACCTGCAAAGCAAATTGCGTGCGCAAGGCCTGCCCTGGGAGATCAGTAAAGCGTTCGATAATTCGGCTGCTCTCGGGACGTTTATTCCCGTGGAGCGTGTGGGCGATATAAACCGCATCCCTTTCCACCTGGATATTAACGGGACGACCGTACAGGCGGGGAACACACAAGATATGCTTTTCCCGGTCGACAAGATCATCGCGTATGTCAGCCGTTTCTTTACGCTGAAGATAGGCGACCTGATCTACACCGGAACCCCGGTAGGCGTGGGGCCGGTCAAGATAGACGACCACTTGCAGGGATATATCGGCGAGCAGAAGCTGCTGGATTTCTTTGTGAGATAACACGGAAAAAGAACATATGAAGAGAATCTTATATACCCTGCTGCTTGTATTCGGTCTGCTGGCTTCTGCCTGGGCGGACGGTAGCCGTTATGCTTCCCAATCGGTGCTTAGCTCCGGTAAATGGGTGAAGATACAAGTGGCAGAAGATGGTATCTACAAGCTGACGCTGGCCGACTTGAAGAAGATGGGCTTTTCGAACCTCGACAAGGTTGCTGTCTATGGGTATGGCGGTTGGCCGCTCAATGAAGATTTCTCTAAGACTTATGTGGATGACCTGCCGGAAGTGGCGGTGTGGAAGAATGCGGATTATCTCCTGTTCTATGGGAAAGGACCGCGGAAATGGGAGTATGCTTCATATACGGAGAACAGGGAAACGAAATATAGATTTGAACATACCAATAACCCTTATTCAAACTACGGGTATTATTTCGTGACCGAAAAGGAGACTGCTGGGCGGACGATGGAAAAGGCCGCTTCTGCCGACGGGGCGACATTGCAGGTGACGACCTTCGACGACTATATGGTGAAGGACGACGACGTGGTGTCTGTCAATAATTCGGGCCGTGAGTTGTATGGCGACTCGTTCGAGTCTACCTTGTCCCGCTCTTACACGGTCACGATTCCCGGCATTACGAACGATGCAGGGAAAGCCACTCTTTCGTTTATTGCACGTGCGAGCGGCAATACGGGAGGCGTTACGATGAGTGTCGATAACAACCAGCTGATTTCAGGAACCTTTTATAGAACATCCGATGAATATGTCGTAGCGACAGAAGTCTACGAGACGGTAAACTGGATGGCTGATAAAAACGAAAAGGTAAGCATAGACATTCAATATAATACAACCGGGCATAAGAACGTGCGCCTGAACTTTTTCCGTCTTCAGATGCAGCGGCAATTGAAAGCGTATGACGCCTATACATTCTTCCGCAGTCTTGCTGCAAGAGGGAACGCCTCTCGTTTCATTATTCAGGGCGCAGATGCAAGCACATTGGTGTTTGATGTTACCGACGGCATCAATCCGCAGCAGATGGAAACGACCTTGAACGGGACGGACTTGTCTTTCTCTATTCCCGCCTCTGCCGAATTGCGTGAGTTTGTAGCGGTAAAGCCTTCCCAGATAAAAGCGCCCGTAACGGTTGGCGAAGTGAAGAATCAGAATCTTCATGCTTTGACGCAACAAGACATGATTATAATAGCCCAGCCCGGGTTAACCGCCCAAGCAGAGCGTCTGGCTGAAGCGCACCGGACAAAAGACAACCTGACAGTCCAGGTCGTAACTCCGGAAACGATCTATAACGAGTTTTCCAGCGGTACGCCCGATGCAACCGCCTATCGTCGTTTTATGAAGATGTTCTACGACCGCCGGACTTCGGAAGCCGACGCTCCCAAATATCTTCTGCTCTTCGGGGACGGTTCGTATGATAATCGACAGCTTACTTCCGCCTGGAAATCGGTTGATATGAGTAATATGTTGCTGACGTATCAGACTGTCAACTCGTTGAATTCTTATTCGTATGTAGTGGATGATTATTTTGCATTTCTGGAAGATGCAAATAAGCCGGATACATCCGACAATTTAGCTAATCTTAGTTCTAAAAAAATGAGTATAGGAGTCGGGCGTTTCCCTGTCCGTACCGTATCCGAGGCCACAATTGCGGTCGATAAAGTTATTTCTTATATGGATAATGACGGGGCAGGTTCCTGGAAGAATAATGTTTGCTTTATTGCAGATGACGGTAGTAATGCTGATTCTTTTGATGTCCGTCATCAGAACGATGCAAATAAAATTGCCGATATGATAGAGGACACGAATCCGTCCTATGTCGTCTCCAAAGTGTTTTTTGATGCTTATAAAAAGAGTTCTTCCGGAGGACAAGCATCCTATCCGGATGTAAACACGGCGATACAGAAGAAGTTAAAGGACGGCTTATACCTTCTCAACTATACTGGTCATGGAGGTACGACTGCTCTTAGCGATGAGAAAGTTATTACCCAGAATGATATTATGCAGGCGGACTACTCCAGCTTGCCGATCTGGATAACGGCTACTTGTGATTTTTGTCCGTTCGATGCTTCTGCTACTTCTGCAGGAGAGTCGGTTTTTTTGAATAAAAAAAGCGGAGGTATCGCATTGTTTACCACGACGCGCGTAGCCTATACAGGATCGAATAATGATATTAATACGCAGTTGATTCGTTCTTTATTCGAAAATCGGGGAACCTCGGAGACATTGGGCGGCGTTTTGAAAGATACGAAAAATGCATTGGGTTCCTCTTCCCGTAAGCTCGGTTTCAGCTTGATCGGCGACCCGGCTTTGCGTCTTGCATATCCTAAATATCAAATGGCGGTAAGCACGGTTAATGGAAAGGATGTTTCGGAAGGAACAATCACTCTAAGGGCTTTGGATAAGGTTGTTGTAAAAGGAAAGGTCTATTCGGTTGGAACTCCGCAATCGGATTTTAATGGAACTATGTATGCAACGGTCTTTGATAATCGTACATCGGTAACGACTTTGGGGAATAATACGGTTCAGTCGGGGAGTGAAACAGTCGTCAGAAAGGTTACTTATAATGACTACCTGAATGTGATCTATAAAGGAAATGGGGTGGTAAACAACGGGGAGTTCGAGTTCTCGTTTGTTGTGCCTAAAGATATCTCTTATTCTACTGAGAACTTTGGTAAAATGAGCTTGTATGCTTTGGATGAAACAACCGGTAATGAGGCGCAGGGTGCTTTTATGGATTATGCGGTCAGAGGTACTTCCGATAATCCTGAGGACGATAAGAATCCACCGGAGATAAGAGCGTTATTTCTCAATGATTCGACCTTTGTCGATGGCGGACAAGTGAATAGCTCCCCCTATTTTTATGCAAAGGTATGGGATGAGACTGGTATCAACATAACAGAAAGTAGTGTCGGGCATGACATTACATTGGTGATCGACGGAAACCCTATTACGACATACGTTTTGAACAGTTATTATGAAAACTCGACGACGGTGGCGGGAGAAGGCTTTGTCGGTTTCAGCATTCCGGCCCTTAAACCGGGAATACATACCGGAGAGTTTAAAATCTGGGATGTGATGAATAACGCCCAAACGGTAAACTTTACCTTCGAAGTCGTTGAAGGCCTGAAACCCAATCTGGTCGATGTCGTAGCAACCCCAAGTCCCGCACGCGGGCAAGTGACCTTCCATATCACACATAACCGTCCGGAAAGCCGGATGCGTGTTGGCATCATGATCTATGACCTGGCAGGCCGTCTCTATTGGAAACATGAAGAAAGCGGTACGTCCGACCTCTTCAACGCCTATTCAGTCACTTGGGACCTGACCGACGGAGCCGGTGCACGTTTGCGCCCCGGCGTCTATATCTACCGGGCGGCTATCAGCACCAATAACTCCAAAGAGGCTACGACTGCGAAGAAGTTGATTATATTAGGAGAGTAAATCTTTTAATTTTTAAAATAAATCGGATATGCCGATTTTATAAAGGTAAACAACTGCCGAATCTCGTGATTTTTATTTAAGTTTGTCAGTCCGTTCAAGGATACGATTCTAAAACCAATATTATAAATTAAAATACAAACGCTATGGCAACAACTCCTTTTAAGTATCAGGCTCCATTCCCATTGGGCCCGGATACAACAGAGTATTATCTGCTTACAAAAGATTATGTTTCGGTTTCCGAGTTTGAAGGAACACCGATCCTGAAAGTAGCAAAAGAAGGTCTTACGGCAATGGCTAACGCTGCTTTCCGTGATGTCTCTTTTATGCTTCGCCGTTCGCACAACGAACAGGTAGCTAAGATTCTGAGCGACCCGGAAGCAAGTGATAACGATAAATATGTAGCGTTGACTTTCCTGCGCAATGCTGAAGTTTCTGCCAAAGGCGTTCTGCCTTTCTGCCAGGATACCGGTACGGCTATTATCCACGGCGAGAAGGGACAACAGGTGTGGACCGGCTACTGCGACGAAGAAGCATTGTCTTTGGGTGTTTATAAGACATATACGGAAGAAAACCTGCGCTACTCGCAGAATGCTCCGCTGAATATGTACGACGAGGTAAACACAAAGTGTAACCTGCCGGCCCAGATCGACATCGAAGCTACCGAAGGCATGGAATATAATTTCTTGTGCGTAACGAAAGGCGGCGGTTCTGCCAACAAGACATATCTGTATCAGGAAACAAAAGCGATTCTGAATCCGGGCACTTTGGTTCCGTTCATCATCGAAAAGATCAAGACATTGGGTACGGCTGCATGTCCTCCTTATCATATCGCAGTGGTTATCGGCGGTACTTCTGCCGAGAAGAACTTGCTGACGGTGAAGTTAGCTTCTACTCATTATTACGACAGCTTGCCTACGACGGGTAATGAATATGGCCGCGCTTTCCGTGATATTGAACTGGAAAAAGAAGTTTTAGCTGAAGTTCACAAGATCGGTTTGGGTGCACAGTTCGGTGGTAAGTATCTGGCACACGATATCCGTATCGTCCGCCTGCCCCGCCACGGCGCTTCCTGTCCGGTTGGTCTGGGTGTAAGCTGCTCGGCAGACCGCAACGTGAAATGTAAGATCAATAAAGACGGTATCTGGATTGAAAAGTTAGACAGCCATCCCGGCGAACTGATCCCTGAAGAATTGCGTCAGGCAGGTGAAGGCGATGCTGTTAAGATCAACCTGAACCAGCCGATGGCTGATATCCTGAAAGAATTGGATAAATATCCGGTTGCAACCCGTCTGTCGTTGAACGGTACGATTATCGTAGGCCGTGACATCGCTCACGCTAAACTGAAAGAACGTTTGGACCGCGGTGAAGACCTGCCTCAGTATATCAAAGATCATCCTATCTATTACGCTGGTCCGGCTAAGACTCCGGCTGGTATGGCTTGTGGCTCTATGGGCCCGACGACTGCCGGCCGTATGGACTCGTACGTCGGTCTGTTCCAGAGTCATGGCGGTAGCATGGTCATGTTGGCAAAAGGCAACCGCAGCCAGCAGGTGACGGATGCTTGCCAGAAATATGGCGGTTTCTATTTAGGAAGTATCGGTGGTCCGGCTGCTATCCTGGCACAGAATAATATCAAGAGCATCGAATGTGTGGAATATCCTGAATTGGGTATGGAAGCTATCTGGAAGATCGAAGTGGAAGACTTCCCTGCGTTTATCCTGGTTGATAACAAGGGCAATGATTTCTTCAAACAGATTAAGCCGCGTTGCACTTGCGGTAAGTAAGACTTTTGTCTATATTGTATTATAAAGAAGGCGGCACCTGGTATCACACCGGATGTCGCCTCTTTTTTCACCGGAGTGTGTCTTCCGATGTCATAAATGTTGTTATGGGTTCTGGTCTGTGCTTGGATCCAAGTTCGGATTGGCATCAAATTCTGACATTGGCAACATCATAATCGGTTCCCAGGAATCTGCTTCCAGATCGAAGATGGCATATTCGTTGTGGTTGTTGTCTTCCGGCATTGCATAGTCACGTACCATCGGAGCTTTCAGGCGTTCGATGTCCAGTACGCGGAAACCTTCTCCCCAAAGTTCGATACGGCGTTGCAGCAGGATCTCGTCCATCAAGGTATTGACATCCATGCTTTCGGACGATTTTAATGTCTGTTCTTTACTGTCCGATACTTTTGCCAGGCGTGCGTCGAAACTGCTTGGCGAATAACGAGGTTCGCAAAGTTCTTTCAATGTAGCGCGTGCTTCGGCATAACGTTCTAAGCGGCAAAGTGCTTCGGCCTTGTTCAGGTACATTTCCGCACCGCGCATATACAGGTAGTCGGCAGTCCAGGAAGAACTGGATTTAACTTGATATTTCTTTTGGCAATAACTAAGTTTCTGGCCTGTCTCTTCTTCCTCTTCCGCAGGCATGGGAGCTACGAACCAGGCTTTACGGACATCGTCGTCGTCCATCATGGCATACAGCCAGCTGCTACAGCACATACGTGCGTTTTCGGCATAACCACTGGCTGTCGCATCCATCAGGTTGAAAAAGGAGGCCCAGCCTGTTCCCTGCGATTCGATGACTTCGGCTCCCCACATCCATTCGGAGTTGGCTGTGCTGTTGAATCCGCTGGTCAAGGTCTTGTTATCCATCAATGTCAATCCCGGTTTTTCCAATGCGGCTGAAGCTGCACTCAAGGCATCTTCCCATTTGTTCTGTACCAGGGCTACGCGCGATTTGATGCCGTAGGCCACATACAGGTCGATGTGGGAAATGTGTTCCTGGCTCATGTCTGCATCCTTGAAAAGCTGGATGGCTTCGTCGAGATCCTTGTTGATCTGCGTATAGACATCTTCTACTGTTCCTCGTCCTTTCCCTTCGGTCTGGCTCGTTGTCGGCTCCAGGTAGAGGGGAACGCCGGGATCTTGTTCGTGTCCGACGTATGTCCGCTGGTAATAGCAGATCAGGCGGGAATAAGAGAAAGCACGCATGGTCAGCGCCTGTGCTTTTACATTCAGGCGTAGTCGGTCGTCTCCTTCTGCGTCATCAATGGTAGCCAATATGTTGTTGGCGTTGTTGATCATCTGGTAGTAGAAGTTCCACAGCCCGTAAGGACGGTCGCTCTTGTTGTTGATTTCCGTCCGTATCCAGTAGTAGTAATCGTAAGCGAACCAGTATGAACCCGGCTCGTGCTGGATGAAATCTTCTCCCATTAATTCGTCCATCAGGTTGTGGGCGCAGATACCGAAGTTCTCAGTCTCATATCCTGACCATTCGTAACGGTAGCATGCGCGGTAGATCCCGTTCATGGCAGCCATTTCTCCGTCTACGGTCGAGAGCATTTGTTCGCTGCTCACTTTGTCGGTCGGATTTGTGTCCAGATCACAGGAGGTCATGTTGGCCAGCATCAGGCTGGATAATATAGCTATTCCTATCTTTTTCATGTTCGTAATTGTTTTTAGAATTTAATATCGACACCTAAAGAAATTGTTCTGATCGGTGCATAACGGTAATCTTGCGTACCGGTAAAGTTATACTGCGGGTCCATACCTTTCTTGGATGAAATCAGGAAGAGGTTGTCGCCGGTTGCGAATATGCGGACATTGTCCATGCCTGCGGATCTCATCCATTTTTTCGGCAGATTGTAACCGAGGTTGACGTTCTTCAGCGAGAAATAGGATGCGTTTAACAGGAGTCTGTCGTCAAACTGGCTGTTCCGTCCTGCCTGCAGGCGGGGAACATCTGTTATGTCGCCCGGTTTCTGCCATCTGTCCAGCATGTCGACGCTCCATGTATATCCCAGGTTTCTCATGTCCATCAAAGTGCCATAGGTCGTATCGTAAATCTTTCCGCCGATAGAGAAGGTTGTCAGGATGGACAGGTCGAAGTCACGGTAGCGGAAGCTATTGCTGAAACTACCTGTCAGGTCAGGAACGCGGCTGCCGCAGATCTGGCGTCCGTTTGCTGTTGCGTTGCTATAGTCGGTAGTCAATTCCATTACTTCGTTGCCATTTTCGTCTTTTCCCGGTATCCAGTATTGCATCAGCCCGGTTTCCGGGTCTACGCCGGCTGTTTTCGGCAAATAGAAAGAGTTGATGGGTTCGCCTACTTTCAGGATTGTGGAACTTGAAATGATCTGGTCCGAACCATTGTCGCTCAGTTTCGTGATTTTGTTCTTGAATGTACTGAGTAGCAAAGAAGAGCTCCAGGTGAATTTATCGTTACGGATGATGTCTCCGCTAAACGTCAGGTCGACACCTGTGTTACGCATATCGCCGATGTTGTCATAATAACCGTTGAAGCCTGTTGCGGTCGGCATCGGGCGGAGCAGAAGCAGGTCGGATGTATTCTTTACATAAAATTCGGCTGATACACTTAGTCTGGAATCGAACATATTGGCTTCGATACCGACGTTCAGGTTTTTGTTCTTTTCCCATTTCAGTTCCTTGTTCTCAAGTGAAACGAGGAAAGCACCGGAAAGGTTGGCATTCGGGTATGTCATGTCATATAGTCCTTGCCATGCGTAGTAGTCGGCATAGCTGTCCTGGTCGAGTATATTGTCGTTGCCCTGCATACCGTAGCTTGCTTTCAGTGTCAGGTTGTTTAACCAGCCTTTTGTGTTTTCCATGAACGCTTCCTGTGAAATTCTCCATGCTCCACCGACTGACCAGAAGTTACCCCAACGACTGTCGGTATAGAAACGGGAAGAACCGTCTGTACGGTAGCTGCCCGACAGGTAGAAGCGGTCGTCGAAGTCGTAAGTGATACGGCTCAGGAAGGATTCGATCTTGTAGGTGTCTTTGTATGAAGTCCCGTCTGTGATCGTAGAACCATTAGCCAGTTCGTAAATGCCGGAGAACGGAAAGTTCTGGCGTGCAGCGTAGACAGACAGATTGTCGTACGAATAGTATTCGTGCCCGACCAGGACATCCAGGTTATGTTTGCCGAAGGCGCGGTTGTAGTTGAGCAACTGGTTGAACGTGAAGCTTAACATGCGTTCGCTCGTGCGTTCGCTTGTTCCGTTTACGGCAGCCGAATTACCTTCATCCGGATTCTGGTATACCAGGCGGTTCATGTTGCGGTAGTCTGCTCCCAGGTTTACAGTCAGTTTGAAATCTTTGAAGAAACCGAGTGCTTCGTTGTTTTTGTCTCCGATTTCAATATAGGTACGTGCGCTCAGGTTATCGCTTTTGCGTTCTCGCTTATCGTCCATCAAGGCTGCCACCCAGTTCATATTGTTCATGGCCGGACGGGTTGTTCCGTAGTCATAATTCTTTTCTCCGTTTAGGTAATTACCGGATTCATCACGTTTGTAAACGGGATAAATAGGGGCGACCATGGTTGAAGAATACCAGATGTTGTAATAACCGGTACCTCCGGTTTGCATATATTGCTGGTTAGTCATGGAAAACTGTGAAGACAGTCCTGCTTTTAACCAGCTTTTTAATTTCGAGTCTGCATTGATTCGACCGGAGTAACGGTCGAATCCGGTATTGATTGCCAGACCTTTCTCATCCAGGTAACCCAATGAGAACATATAGGTAGTCTTGTCGTTGCCTCCATTTACGGAAAACTGGTATTCCTGTCTCAACGGATTGTCACGGGTAGATTCGTCAAACCAGTCGTCATGGTATTTCAGTTGGGCGTTGGCTGCAATCTTGCCGGTAGAGGGGTCGATTAATGAGGAGGAAGCGATATTGAACGGGTTGTATTGCTCTCCTCCCAATCTGCTCATGTAGTTGGCTAATGCTCTTTCCGATGCCTCTGCTTCTGAAAGTCCGGAAGTATATATATAGCTGTTTTTAACTGCTTCGTAAGCCAGCTCCATATATTGTGATTCATTTACACGATCGTAAACAGGAAATGCGCGGGAGCTGAAGCCCCATGTCGCTTTCAGGTTGATGTTTAAAGCTCCGGATTTTCCCTTTTTGGTCGTGATGATAACGACTCCGTTTGCACCACGGGCACCATATAGAGCGGATGCAGATGCATCTTTCAAGACAGACATCGATTCGATATCGGCAGGATTGATAGCGCTGATGTCACCGTCATAAGGAACACCATCCAGTACATACAGTGGATCATTGTTCGCATTGATGGAACCGAAACCACGGATAACCAATTTGGCTCCGTCGCCCGGCTGACCGCCTCCGGAAGTTGTTTGTATACCGGCGACAGTTCCTTCAAGTGCTTTCGATACGTTAGCTACCGTACGGGCTTCCAGTTTCTCGTTCTTGATCAAGTCTGCCGATCCGGTAAAGGATGATTTCTTGGCTATACCGTATGCGACGACCATCACTTCGTCAAGTGTTTCCGAGCTGGAATGCAGGATGATTCTCATTTGCGGTACAATCTTTACTTCTTGAGTCTCCATTCCAACGAAAGAAACAATCAGGGTTTTTACATCAGAGGGAACTTCTAAAGAAAAACCTCCGTCTACATTTGTCACAGTTCCGATTGTTGTGCCTTTCACGACAACTGATGCCCCGATTACAGGTTCCCCATCTTCTGCAGATGCCACTGTCCCGGAAATCTTTTTCGTCTGAGCAAGTATAAGATTAATACTTGTAAAAAGACATAACAACATAAAAGTCCACTTTTTCATTGTTCTTTGTGTTATTAATTGTTTGTAAATAAGTGCATTTGTAATGCTTGTACAGGTAATAGGATTGTGCTTGGTTCTTTCAGAACTAAGATATAAAGACACTGTATATGATACTTAAACCTTTCTATTAGACACATTCTATTACTAAAAAGCAATTTGTAATTATTAATACTTCTACTTTAAATACGAATTAAACATTAAGCAGTTCGGCTATTGTCATTCAACGTTATAAATAAAAAGATTTTCTCCCTTCCCTTTGACATAGTTCTGAAAGAACTATAGTATTTTTCAACTTGCTTAATCTTATTAAAGTTAAAGTTATAGTATTTTTCTTACTATGGACGCAAAGATATATATAAATTTTATTTGCACAACAAAATATGTAACAAAAAGAATGTATTATGCCCTATATTGTGCTCAAAGTGTTATTTTAATAGGTTTTTGCTGGATCAAATGTGTGATTTACCCTTTGAGCCTTTCATTTTGTAATTAGCTTTGTTCCGGAAAGAAGATAAAAGGTTCTTGATTGCAGTGCATAAAAAAGCCTGTCTTCAAATATGAGGACAGGCTTATATTAATGTATAGGAATTATTCCTTAGTCTCTATATTCCCGGCGCGGTCCGCGATCTCCACGATCCTGACGCGGTCCACGGTCACCACGGTCTTGGCGAGGTCCGCGGTCGCCTCTTTCCGGTCTCGGCGGACGTTCTTCGTAACCTTCCGGTTTCGGCAGCAATACCTTGTGAGAAAGTTTGAACTTACCGGTCTTCTGGTCGATATCGACCAACTTAACGGAGATTGTATCGCCTTCTTTCAAACCGGCCTGTTCAACTGTTTCCAGACGTTTCCAGTCGATTTCAGAGATGTGAAGCAGACCGTCTTTACCCGGCATGAATTCAACAAATGCACCATAAGGCATTACTGATGAGATCTTGCCTTCGTATACTTCTCCGACTTCAGGAACAGCAACGATGCCTTTGATTGCACGGATTGCAGCTTCGATCGTATCTTTGTTTGTTCCGGAGATTTCGATTTTGCCAACTCCGTCTTCTTCTTCAATCGTGATCGTAGCACCTGTTTTTTCCTGGATACCCTGGATAATCTTTCCACCCGGGCCGATGACTGCACCGATAAATTCTTTACCGATAACCATCGTTTCGATTCTCGGAGCATGCGGTTTCAACTCGGTACGAGCTTCAGGCTGTGCTTCCATGATCTTGCCTAAGATGTGCATACGGCCTTCTTTTGCCTGAGCCAATGCGTTTTCAAGGATTTCGTATGACAAACCGTCTACCTTGATGTCCATCTGAGTAGCGGTGATACCGTCTTTCGTTCCTGTAACCTTGAAGTCCATATCGCCCAGGTGGTCTTCGTCGCCCAGGATGTCCGACAGGATTGCATAGTTCTGACCTTTGTTCTCGGAAATCAGACCCATTGCGATACCGGATACCGGTTTCTTCATCGGAACACCTGCGTCTCTCAGTGCGAGAGTACCGGCACATACGGTTGCCATGGAAGAAGAACCATTGGATTCCAGAATATCGGAGATTACGCGGATCACGTAAGGATAGTCTGTCGGAATCATACGTTTCAATGCACGGTGAGCCAGGTTGCCATGACCTACTTCACGACGGCCTACACCGCGGGATGCTTTTGCTTCGCCAGTGGAGAACGGAGGGAAGTTGTAGTGTAACAGGAAACGTTCTTTACCGTGATTCAGTACGTCGTCGATCATCTTTTCGTCAGACTTCGTGCCTAATGTAACAGTAGACAATGACTGTGTTTCACCACGTGTAAAAATAGCAGAACCGTGAGGGCCGGGCAGGCAGTCTGTCTCGATCCAGATCGGACGGATTTCAGTTGTCTTACGACCATCCAAGCGCTTTCCTTCATCGAGGATAGCACGGCGCATAGCTTCTTTTTCTACATCGTGGTAGTAACGGCCGATCATTTCAGCCTTTTCGTCGGTCAGCTCTTCTTCTGAGAACTGGGCCTTATATTCTTCAACAACAGCTTCGAATGCTTCGGCACGCTGATGCTTGTCAGTACCGGATGTGGCAACGGCGTATGCTTTTGCATAACATTTTTCGTGTACATCCTTGCGCAGTTCGTCGTCGTTAACTTCGTGGCAGTATTCGCGTTTTACCAACTTGCCGCATGCTTCGGACAGTTCGAGCTGTGCCTGGCACTGTACTTTGATAGCTTCGTGTGCCACTTTGATAGCTTCCAGCATTTCTGATTCCTGAACTTCGTCCATTTCGCCTTCCACCATCATGATGTTGTCGATAGTAGCACCCACCATGATATCAATATCTGCTTTTTCCAATTCAGAGAACGTGGGGTTAACTACATATTTACCATCGATACGGGCAACGCGACACTCGGAAATCGGTCCGTTGAAAGGAATATCCGATACGGCTAACGCAGCAGATGCTGCCAGACCAGCCAATGCATCCGGCATGTCTTCACCGTCTGCGGAGAATAATATAACGTTTACATATACCTCTGCATGATAATTATCAGGGAAGAGAGGACGAAGGGCACGGTCAACCAAACGGGAAGTCAGGATTTCATAATCGGAAGCCTTACCTTCTCTTTTTGTAAAACCTCCCGGAAAACGGCCAAATGCAGAGAATTTTTCTTTGTACTCTACTTGTAACGGCATGAAGTCAACACCCGGGTTTGCATCTTTAGCGGCGCAAACAGTAGCCAGCAACACTGTGTTGCCCATACGCACGGTAACCGAACCGTCCGCCTGTTTTGCCAATTTCCCGGTTTCGATGGTGATGGTTCTTCCATCAGCCAATTCGATCGTCTTGTTAATTGGATTAAGCATAATCTTTTTCTTATTTTTCTATCTGTAAAAATTGGTGCAAATGTAATGAAAGTTTATCTGTAAACGTGTGAAAATGAAAATAAAAAACATCAGAAAAGTTCTTTTTTTGAAAAATAGCGGGAAGATTTAGCGAATAATAGTGCCACAATTGTAAATTAATGTATATTTGCAGCGGATTAAAACAAGAAGTAAAGAAATGAAGAAACAAATATCCACACGATTGTTGGCTGCATTAGGACTGTGCATGTTCTTATTCTCGGCTTGTAACAACTCTTCCGAATTTACCGTGAAGGGCGTTGTTTCCGGGGCGGATGGTCAGCTTATGTATTTAGAAAATGTCGGAATATCGAATGTCGTGACGCTTGACTCAATCAAACTGGCTCCCGGAGGGAAGTTCAAATTTACGGAGAAACGTCCGGAGTATCCTGATTTTTATCGTTTGCGTTTGAATAACCAGTGGATCAATTTCTCTGTAGATTCGACAGAGACGGTTTCCTTTGTGGCGGATGCCGGTGCATTTGCAACATCCTATTCGGTGGAAGGCTCTGAAAACTCAAAAGCGATCAAAGCGATAACGTTGGCACAATTGGATGCGAACCAGGCTATCAGCCGTCTGCGTAAAGATTATGAAGATAAGATGATTTCGGATACGACTTACCGTTCCAAAGTGTTGGCCGCCGCCGATGCTTATAAGGAAGTTGCCCGTAAATATATTTATTCGGCTCCGATGTCTACGGCTGCTTATTTTGCACTGTTTCAGCAGATCGACGGCTTGTTGTTCTTTGACCTGTACGATCGGAATGATGTAAAAGCCTATGGTGCCGTTGCTACCAGCTATGACCATTATTATCCGGAAAGCCCGCGTTCCAAACACCTCTATAACCTGACTTTACAGTCGATGAAGGTGCTGCGTGCCCAGCGGCCAGTTGACTATAGCAATGTGGAAACCAAAGAAATATCCTTCCTGGATATCGAACTGCCTGATACCCGTGGAGAAATGACGAAGCTTTCTGATATCGTTTCGGGTAAAGTTGTTTTGATAAACTTTACCGCTTACCAGACAGAGTGGTCACCGGCATTGAATATGACATTGGGTGATTTGTATACAAAATATCACGACCGGGGGCTTGAAATCTATCAGGTGTCTTTGGATAGCGATTCTCATTTCTGGAGAAACGGAGCCTCTAACTTACCGTGGGTTTGTGTTCGTGACCCGCAATCTGTCTATTCCCAGGTGGCAGGTCTATACAACGTAAAGCAACTGCCCGCAATTTTCATTCTTGACCGCAAAGGAAATCTGGTTAAGCGTGTCGACGATGTGAGAAAACTGGAAGCGGATGTGAAAGCTGTACTTTAAGGTACGGTTGCTAACATTCAGATTTATATGTTATAAAGCATTTTGTAAAGGTTGTTGATATTAAAAAGATCGCTTATCTTTGCAAAGTCTGAAAATATGAGAAAGAGGAGTTCCGGCCAAGTTGTTGGTCGGGATTCTTTTTTTATTATGTGGTAATCAATAATAACATTTTAAAGAAATAGGAGGATTTAGTATGGCAGTAAGCTATATGACGAAAGATGGTTATGATAAGATTTTATCTGAAATCAATTATCTGGAAACCGTAAAGCGTCCGGAAATATCTGCCCAGATTGCAGAAGCCCGTGACAAAGGTGATTTGTCTGAAAATGCAGAATATGACGCTGCAAAAGAAGCACAAGGTATCATGGAGGCGAAACTTGCTCAGTTGAAAGGACTGATCTCCAATGCTCGCCTGATAGACGAAACTCGTGTGCAGACTGACGAAGTTCAGATTCTGAACAAGGTGAAGATCAAGAATACGAAGAATAATGCAGTTATGACATATACATTGGTTTCTGATTCGGAAGCGAACCTGAAAGAAGGAAAGATTGCAGTCAGTACTCCGATTGCACAGGGGCTGATGGGCACCGAAGGCCCCGGAGCAAAGCTCCGGGGCCTTCGGCATCCGTTCGGCACATCTGTGTGCTATACTGTCATGGAAAGGGGGGACAGCCGTGGAGGCGCACATTCTGGTGGCGGAGGACGAGGCGCGTCTGCGCACCATCATCCGGGACTACTTTACCGCCCACGGGCTGACCTGTGCGCTGGCAAAGGACGGAGAGGAGGCCCTGGAGCGGCTGCGGGAGCGGGACTATGACGCGGTGCTGCTGGACGTGCTCATGCCCAACCTGGACGGATTTGCAGTTTGCCGGGCGGTGCGGGAGGGCAGCGGCGTGCCCATTCTGTTTCTCACTGCCCTGGGGGGAGAGAAGGATGTGCTCCGGGGGTATGCCCTGGGGGCGGACGACTATGTGACCAAGCCCTTCTCCCTGGCGGTGCTGCTGGCCAAAACCGAGGCGCTTATCCGCCGCAGCCGGGGAGGGGGCGCGGAGACACTCGCCTGCGGGGCGATCACCCTGGAGCCGGGCCGCCGGGCCTGCACGGTGGGCGGCCGTCTGGTGGCCCTCCCGCCCAGAGAGTACGAGCTGCTGCTCTGCCTGATGCGCAACAAGGGCCAGGTGCTCCGCCGGGAGCAGCTTCTGGACAAGGTGTGGGGCATCGACTTCGAGGGGGGAGACCGGGCGGTGGACGGCCGGATCAAGGTCCTCCGCGCCGCCCTCGGCCCGGCGGGAAAACAGATCAGGACGGTCTTCAAGGTAGGCTACAAGCTGGAGGGGGAGCAGCATGGGGCGGATTAGACGGTTGTTCAAAGGGACGCTTCCAATGTTTTCAGCCCTCTGGCTTGGGATGATGCTGGTGCTGCTGTGGCTCAATTCCGAGGGGCAGAGCGCACGCATGGGGGCATCTATGCAGTCGTACCGGTGGTCTGTGGAGTACCAGTATTCCGAGATCTGGAATGGATCTGCGGCGGAGAAAAAAAAGCCGGTGATTTTGACTTGGCGGCTGATGGAAGAGCCGCTGTATTCCATCGGCGGTATCACGCAGACACGGGTGTATGATCGTAGGGGCAGGGAGCTGGCCCGGCGGCCCATGGCTATGGGGACAGCCAGTCCCATTGGGACGGGGGTTTATACCTGGAGCCTTCTGTTGGACCCGGTGCTGAGCGAGGAAGAACAGCTCTCGCTGGCTGAGCGGTTGCGGGCCGAACCGGGCCTTGGAAATTTTTTTGGCACAGCCGGTGGATTCTATGAGGAGCTGGAGACCGGGGGACTCTACTGCGAGGTGGTGGGGGTGGTGGACGAGAAGCGGGAGGTCATCTATCCTCAGAGGCTCACCTACTGCTATGCTGACCGGGAGATCACCTTGGTGGACACTGACAGCGGATTTTTCGACGGTAGGGAGTTAGTTACGCTCCGGTTCGACGGGGTTCAGTTGAATTCTGCGTTGGTAGGCGTGTCGGCCTCCCCACGGGAGCTGTTACAAACCTTCCGGGCGGCAGAGACAAGCCTGGATGCGCTGCTGGGCGGCGACACCCCCACAACGAGCCGTGTTTCCATATCGTCTGACGGCAGTGAGTGCGCCCCCATGAGTGATGGGGAGATCATCGTCGCCACCGCATATACCTGCAATCCTCTGCGTGTAGCCCTGAGGGGGCAGGGGCCCACAGCAGTGCTCACGCTGCTGGCAGCGGTGGGCATGGCCGTCTTTACGGACCGCCGCCAGCGGGAAACGTTGGAGCGGGAACGGGCCTTCACCCGGGCGGCGGCCCATGAGCTGAAGACCCCCCTTGCGGTGCTCCGCACCCACGCGGAGGCGCTGAGGGAGGACATTGCCCCGGCCCGGCGGGGGGAATACCTGGATGTGGTGCTGGACGAGAGCGACCGCATGGCCGCTCTGGTGGGCAGCCTGCTGGAGCTCTCCCGCATGGAGGAGGGCGGGGCGCTGCACCGGGAGGTGCTGGCGATGGACGCCCTGGTGCGGGCGGTCTTTGACCGGCTGGCCCTCCCACTGGAGCGAAAGGGGCTCCACCTGAAGCTGAATCTGGAGCCTGGACAGGTATTCGGCGACCGGGCACGGCTGGAGAGCGCGGTGGAAAACCTGGCCTCCAATGCCCTGCGGTATACGCCGGAGGGGGGCGCGGTGTCGGTGCGGCTGGAACGGGTAGGCGGCTGGCTCCGCTTGGCGGTGGACAACGACGGCCCCAGTCTCACCACCCGGGAGCTGGCCCACCTGTTTGAGCCATTCTACCGGGGGGATGCGGCCCGCAGCCGCACTACTGGGGGTACGGGGCTGGGGCTGGCCATTGTCAGGACGGCGGCAGCAGCCCACGGGGGGACCTGCTGGGCGGAGAACCGGGCGGGAGGCGTGCGGATCTGGATGGAGCTGCCGGCCTTGCAATCAGTCTAGCGGTATGATATGATATCTTCACAAATAAAATGAGAATGTGAGGGATCGCGATGGGCTTCAACCGACCCGAGGCGAAACGGCTGGCCAAGGCAGCCATGCGGAATACCAACCCCAACCCCATGCTGGTGACCCTGGTCTTTGTCCTGTTGACCACTGGAGTGAGCTATCTGGTGGGACTTGTGCTGACAAACCCGATCTATGATGCGCTCTATACGGCATATCTGTACCTGCTGGACGGGGCCTACGACCCGATGTTCATCTTCAAGAGTCTGCTGTCGCCCGGTATGGTGGCAGTGTATATGCTGGTTTCGCTGCTGCTCAATGTATACTTCTGGGTGATGAACTTCGGCTATGCATCCTACGCCCTGCGGATGGCGCGGGGGGAGCAGCCGGGCTACCGGCGGCTGTTTGACGGCTTTGCAGCCCTGGGCCGGGCTATTCTGGTCAGTCTGCTGACCTCCATTTTCCTCAGCCTGTGGGGCCTGCTGTTCATGGTGCCCTATATGGTGGTGATGATCCTTGCCGCCCTGCTGGGGAGCATGGGGCTGATGATGCTGGCCATCCTTCTGCTCATCGGCGGTATGGTGATGATGGTCATTTTCAGTTACCGCTACCGCCTGGCCACCTATTTTCTGCTGGATCACCCCGAGATGGGCGCATTGGAATCCATCACTCAGAGCAAGCAGGCGATGAAGGGGTGGAAGGGGGAGCTGTTCATTTTAGACTGGTCCTTTTTCGGCTGGCTCCTCCTGGTGGCGTTGGTGGAGCTGGTGGGGATCGGCCTGGGCACGCTGTTCAGCCCCGCTCTGGGCACATTGCTGGGTACGGTGGCTGCGGGGGCGTTCAGCCTGTGGCTCAACCCCTACATGAACGGCACGGAGGCCAACTTCTACGACTGGGTGACCCATGGCTCCCTCTCCTACCGGGAGAACAACGGCCCAGGCGGCTACCAGAGCCCCTACGGCAACAACACTCCGGAACTATAATCAAAAGCTCCCTCGGGGTTTGACCCCGAGGGAGCTTTTGGTTATTCCAGAACGGCGCCCCGGGCGGCGGAGGTGACCAGTTTTGCATACCGGGCCAGATAGCCGGTCTTGATCTTGGGTTCGGGACAGATCCACTTGGCACGCCGGGCGGCCAGGGTGGCCTCGTCCACCTGGAGCTCGATTTTGCAGGCGGGGATGTCGATGGAAATGATGTCCCCCTCCTCCACCAGGCCGATGGGGCCGCCCTGGGCGGCCTCGGGGCAGACGTGGCCGATGGAGGCCCCGCGGGTGGCGCCGGAGAAGCGGCCGTCGGTGATGAGGGCCACCGACTCGCCTAGCCCCATGCCGCAGATGGCGGAGGTGGGGTTGAGCATCTCACGCATACCCGGGCCGCCCTTGGGGCCCTCGTAGCGGATCACCACCACGTCGCCGGGGACGATCTTCCCGGCGTAGATGGCCTCGATGGCCTCCTCCTCGGAGTTGAAGACCTGGGCGGGGCCGGTGTGGAGCATCATCTCAGGGGCCACGGCGGAGCGCTTCACCACGCAGCCCTCGGGGGCCAGGTTGCCCTTGAGCACGGCGATGCCGCCGTCGGCGGAGTAGGGGTTCTCGATGGGGCGGATCAGCTCAGGGTTGCGGTTGACCACGCCCTCCAGGTTCTCGGCCAGGGTCTTTCCGGTGCAGGTGAGCACGCTGGTGTCCAGCAGGCCCTTCTTCGTCAGCTCCTTCATGACGGCGTACACGCCGCCCGCGCCCTCCAGATCCTCCATATAGGTATCCCCGGCGGGGGCAAGATGGCACAGGTTGGGGGTTTTGGAGGAGATCTCGTTGGACAGATCCAGATCCAGCTCGATGCCGCACTCGTGGGCGATGGCGGGCAGGTGGAGCATGGTGTTTGTGGAGCAGCCCAGGGCCATGTCCACTGTCTCGGCGTTGTGGAAGGCGGCGGGGGTCATGATGTCCCGGGGGCGGATGTTTTTCGCCACCAGCTCCATGATCTGCATACCGGCATGCTTGGCCAGGCGCAGCCGGGCCGACCACACGGCAGGGATGGTGCCGTTGCCCCGCAGGCCCATACCGATGGCCTCGGTGAGGCAGTTCATGGAGTTGGCGGTATACATGCCGGAGCAAGAGCCACAGGTGGGGCATGCGTTGTTCTCATAGTCCTCCACGCCCGCCTCGTCCAGCCTGCCAGCCTTATAGGCCCCGACCGCCTCAAACATGTGGCTCAGGCAGGAGCGGCGTCCGTCCTCCAGCCGCCCGGCCAGCATGGGGCCGCCGGAGCAGAAGATGGTGGGGACGTTCACCCGTGCGGCGGCCATGAGCAGGCCGGGCACGTTCTTGTCGCAGTTAGGGATCATCACCAGCCCGTCGAACTGGTGGGCGATGGCCATGGCCTCGGTGGAGTCGGCAATGAGATCCCGGGTGACCAGGGAGTACTTCATGCCGATGTGGCCCATGGCGATGCCGTCGCACACGGCGATGGCGGGGAACTCCACCGGAGTGCCTCCGGCGGCACGGACGCCCGCCTTGACGGCCTCGGCGATCTTGTCGAGGTTCATGTGGCCGGGGACGATCTCGTTGTAGGAGCACACCACGCCGATGAGGGGGCGCTCCAGCTCCTCCTTGGTGTAGCCCAGGGCGTAGAACAGGGAGCGGTTGGGGGCGCGCTCCACGCCCTTCGTCACGTTGTCGCTGCGCATAAGTAAAATCTCCTTCGCAATTTTACGCGGTAAAGTATAGTGGTATTATAGCACAAGGGCCGGGCGGTGACAACGCGGAATTTGTGCGGCCCCCCTGCCGCAAAAAAGCAACCCCGTCCGCAGGGCGGACAGGGCTGCTTTTTGGATGTATGGAAGGACTTAGTGAGGGATGCGCTGGCACTTCTTGGGGGTCACGCAGGTACCCTCGGCCACGGCCACCACGATGGGCTCAGCCAGGAAATCGGCGGCGGAGTCGCTGATGTCAGGGCGGGGCACGGCCACCTTGCGGGCCTCAAACTTCATCTTGCGGGAGGTGTTGCCGATGTGGGTGATCTCACCGTAGGCCTCGATGAAGTCGCCGGCGTAGACCGGGGCCTTAAACTCAATGTTGTTGTAGGCACAGAACAGGCCCTCGTCGCCGTCACACTGGATCAGCAACTCGGTGGCCACATCGCCGAACAGGTGCACCATATGCGCGCCGTCCACCAAGTTGCCGCCATAGTGTGCGTCCTTCGCGGACATGCGCAGGCGGATCAGCGAAGTATACTTCTTCTCTTCCATGTCAATTCCACTCCTAAACGTATTTTGTGAAAGAAGACGAAAAATGGAACCGGAATTCCCTACCTATTGTACGTCCGATCGAGGGGCTTGTCAACAGCGGGTTTCCCGAATGGAGGCTCACTCCAGGCGGAGATGGGCC
>OGZX01000154.1_pt1 | contig 81931 bp, 67 predicted proteins | sample 1576881 | NCBI WGS metagenome assembly OGZX01 (sample SAMEA3541542, study PRJEB24748) | human gut metagenome | biome: human gut; feature: human-associated habitat; material: faeces | place: China | collected 2012 | reverse complement strand
ATTCCATTGTAAAAACCAAAGGTGATAGAGTTTACATTGAAAAAGGTAATATGACGAAGCTTGGTGATGTAAAGTATTTTACATTTGAACCGCACATATCATTTTCAGATTCAAAGTATGGATATAAGAAAGAGAATATTTATTACTTTGTTGAAAACGGGCTGATGGAACTTTAAAAGAAGGTAAAGAAAATGAATGTTATTTTTGATATGGATGGACTGATGTTTGATACAGAGAAAGTGTTTATAAAGGCTTGGGATTATGCCGGTGAAAAGATTGGAATTGGAAAAGCCGGATATATGGTCTATAAAACTTTAGGTATGAGCATTGTTGCCTCTTATGAGATTTGGAACGAAGAGTTTGGTGATCGGTATAATCAGGAAGAATTGCGTAAATACACAAAAGAATTTCTGAAAAACTATTATGAAAATAATAAAGTGCCTGTAAAGCAAGGATTGTATGTCTTGTTGGAGTATTTGAAAAATCCAAATGCCAAGTTGGCAGTTGCTTCTTCATCACCGCGTTGGGAAGTGGAAAAACATCTAAATGATGCCGGAATTATAGATTGCTTTTCCGCAATTATTTGTGGAGACATGGTTGAGAAATCTAAGCCAGCGCCGGACATTTACATAAAAGCCTGTGAAATGTTAAATGAAAATCCTGAAGAGTGTATAGCTCTTGAAGATTCAAAAAACGGATTACTATCGGCTTACAGAGCGGGATGTAAGCCAATCATGGTTCCGGATTTGTGGCAACCGGATGAAGAAATATTGCAGATAATAAAGGGCAAGTATTCCGATTTGGAACAGGTGAAAAAGGCGTTTGAAAGTGGTGAAATATAGAAACAAGGGAGACACAACAGTGAATATTCTAGTTATTGGTGGAACACGATTTTTTGGTATACATATGGTTAATGAGCTTTTAACCGCAGGTTATGATGTAACAATTGCAACACGTGGGAAGGCATCAGATTCATTTGGGGATAAGGTTAAAAGGATATTTCTGGAAAGGACTAAGGAAGAAAGTGTACGAGAGGCATTAAGCGGTACTCATTACGATGTAGTAATTGATAAAATTGCATATTGCTCAAATGATATTAAGTATGTGATGGATGTTATAGATTGTGATAAGTATATTTATATGTCAAGCACATCTGTGTATAACCCGAAACATATCAATACCGTTGAGGCAGATTTTGATGGAATTGAAAATGAACTGATATGGTGTGATAGAAAAGCATTCCCTTATGAGCAAATAAAGCGTCAGGCAGAGTGTGCGTTATGGCAGCAGTATCCAGAAAAGAATTGGATTGCCGTTAGATATCCATTTGCCATTGGAAAGGATGATTATACAAAAAGGCTGTTGTTCTATGTAGAACATACTATGAAATCCATTCCAATGAATATTGACAATGTTGATTATCAGATGAGTTATATTCGCTCCGACGAAGCAGGAAAATTCCTTGTATTTTTGGTGGATAAAGATGTTAAAGGAGCAATTAATGGTGCTTCGGATGGTACGATTTCTATAAAGGAAATTATCGAATATGTTGAAGAAAAGACGGGAGCAAGAGCGATAATTGATAATTCTGGCGATGATGCACCATACAATGGGGAACCGGAATATAGTATTTGTACGGATAAGGCGAAGGAATTAGGTTACCAATTTACAGAATTGAAAGATTGGATATATGAGTTGCTGGATTATTATATTCAGGTAGTCGAAGAAATGGATAAGGTTGATAATGGTAGATTTCATTAGAGTGCGAGGGAGAAAATATGCCACATGTGATTGTAAAACTATAGCCGGGACGAAACGATGAAATCAAAAGTAACTTGGCAAAGAGAATAGCACATACTGTTGCAGGAGAATTGAAGGTGGATATGGGCGATAAGCTGGTTGGCAAACATGAACATTGCTATGTGGAGAAGAAATTCAAGGGCAATCAGCGTGCGGATAAGAAGTAGTGAGGAATAGATGAATACACGATATTATATGGTCATTATCAAGGGTGAAATAAAGACATCCGAAATAATGTCATGTGGTTACAATAGAAATAACCAAAAATGGGATGTAAAATTCAATAATGGAAAAACATACTCGTATGCATATTTGAATGTGGAAAAGTTGACTGATCCGGAGGTTTTGAATCCTAACATGTATCGGATTAGCAGAGAAGGACGAGAGTTCTTTGATGTTAATGCAATATATGTGTTTAGAAGCAGATATGAGTCTTATTGGCATATTTGTTTTGGCAATGGGAATGAAAGAGATTATCATCGCAGTGAGATAAATATTGTGGAATCATGTCTTACTCAGAGTCAGTCATCAAATGTATTTGAATATATAAAGCAAATTGCCGGGCTGAGTAATATTAGGAATGAAGAAACTGGTGAAAAATTATTGTCTAAGAGATTTGACAAGATTTCTTTTGTGGGTAGTGATGTAGCTTTAGCAAAGTATTTGAATCCATCATCATTGCAAGGAAAAAGAACAGGACGCGAATACAATCCAATTTTTCCATTTGGATGCAATAACAGTCAGTATAAGGCTGTAAAAAATGCCATGGAGAATCAGATTAGTGTTATACAGGGACCTCCAGGAACGGGGAAGACACAAACGATATTGAATATTATTGCCAATATATTAATGCAAGGGAAAACGGTACAGATAGTATCCAATAATAATTCGGCAACGGAAAACGTATATGAAAAATTATCTTCACCCAAGTACAATTTGGGTTTTGTTGCTGCAACATTAGGAAGTTCTAAAAATAAGAAATTATTTGTTGAGCATCAGAACGCCGCTTATCCCGATTTTTCGTCGTGGAAAATGGGAGAAGATCCAGGTGCTTTGCAGAAGGAAATAGCAGAGCAATCCAGTCAGTTAAAAAGTGTTTTTGATAAGCAGGAAAAACTGGCGTGTTTAAGGCAGGAACTTTCACAGTTGGTTACTGAGCAAGAATATTTCAATCAATATGTTAAAGAATCAGATGTTCATACGGATAGCATTAAGCTCAAGAAAAAACTATCTTCAAAGCAATGGATGGTATTGTGGCAGGAGTGCCAGTTGGTTTCAGAAGAGAAAACGGCAATAGGATTTTGGTTTAAGATAAAAACCTTATTTAAATATGGAGTAACCGATTGGAGTATTTATAAGCAGGATATTTCAAAGATAATTACAACTTTTCAAACAATGTATTATCGTGCGAAGCAGGCGGAGTTGTCTGCGGAAATTGCAGATATTGAAAAGTATTTAAATGGTGTTAATAGAAATTTGCTTGAGGATTTGTGCAATCAGTCAATGGTTGTCCTAAAAGACAAACTGGCAAGGAAATATGAAGATAACAGTAGTAGAAAAACTTTTAGTGAAGATAATCTGTGGAAGGAACCATACGATGTATTGGCTGAGTATCCGGTTATATTAAGTACAACATTTTCATCAAGAAACAGCCTGAATTCAGATGTGGTGTATGATTACCTTATCATGGATGAGGCGTCGCAGGTAGATATTGCAACTGGTGCGTTGGCATTGTCATGTGCAAGGAATGCTGTTATTGTGGGTGATACCAAGCAACTTCCTAATGTTGTTACAGATGATATAAAGGCCAAAGCAAAAGCTATATTTGACAGTTTTAATGTGAGTGAAGGATATCAGTATACAAACAGTTTTCTGCAATCCATTTTGGATGTTATGCCAAATGTAACACAAACATTGTTGCGGGAACATTATAGGTGTCACCCCAAAATAATCAATTTCTGTAACCAGAAATTCTATCGTGGTGAATTGATTATTATGACAACGGATAAGGGTGAAGATGATGTTTTATCGGTAGTAAAAACGGTAGCGGGAAATCATGAGCGTAACCATTATAGCCAGCGCCAGATAGATGTTATTAAAAATGAGATTATACCAAAATATGTTTCAAATCCGGAAGAAACCGGAATTATTGCACCGTACAAAAATCAGGTAGAAGCATTAAGCAAGGAGATAACAGATATTGATGCTGCTACAGTGCATAAGTTCCAGGGCAAGGAGAAAGAGAATATTATTATATCTACTGTGGATGATGAAATATCTGATTTTGCAGATGATCCATATTTGATCAATGTTGCTGTATCAAGAGCCAAAAAGAAATTGATGTTGGTTGTAACTGGAAATGAGCAATCAAAAGAGCACAATATAACAGATTTGATTGATTACATTCAGTATAATAATTTTGAGGTTACTGAAAGCAAGATTTATTCGATTTTTGATTACCTTTACAAGCAGTATGCCGACGAAAGAATGACATATTTAAAGAAGCATAAAAAGATATCAGAATATGATTCGGAAAATCTAATGTATTCATTGATAGAGGACATTATCTCCGCTAACAAGTATTCAAGCTTGGATGTTGTTTGTCATTTTCCATTGAATATGTTGATTAAGAATCCAGAACTATTAAATGAGCAGGAATGTCAGTATGCAATGAATCCAGCAACACATTTAGATTTTCTGATTTATAACAGAATTGGTAAAAAGCCTGTGTTGGCGATTGAGGTTGACGGATATGAATACCATAAAGAGGATACTGTTCAGGCTTCAAGAGATTTGTTGAAAAATCATATTATGGAGTTGTATGAAATTCCATTACTGAGATTTATGACTAATGGTAGTGGCGAAAGAGAAAAGATTGTAGAGATGCTAGATAAGTCGGTTGGGTAACGAAAGGAAAGCTGTGTATGGAGATTATAAGAAGGGACGAGTTACAGGAACTTTTAGATGTTGTCAGGATGAAACCATATGGCAAAATCTTGATAACAGGTGCGGCAGGAAGTGGTAAAACTTTTTTGTTAAATATAATTGGAAAGATATTAGAGGAACAAGGAAGAAAAATCTGGTATGAAACGATAGTTTTTTCACAGATGGGAAATAAAATATGGAAACATTCATCTGATTTTACAGATGTTGTTTGTTTAGTGGATGGTTTGGACGAAATATATAGATATAAACAACAAATGGTAGAGAACATTAAAAATGCTAGAGGGTGTTATATATGCACTGCTAGAGAAAATAAGTTTGATATAAATTTTGATTATGAAATAAGGTTAAAGCCATTAACAGATAAACAGATATTATTGTTTATTAGTGATTATCTTGGTGCCCGTATCTCGAGTGACAGTATTGTAGAAGGTATTTTTAAAGAACTTGATAAGCAAAATTTAACGCCTAGAACGATAGCTGAAAAGCTTCATACAAAACTAAAGGGCGAGGGGCTTAACGAATATTTTCTTGATTTTGAAAAGGATATACATCAAATATATACATATAAAGGTGGTGTATCTCTACAACATCCAGAGATAGTTGTTCCAGAACGAAAAATTATTAGAGTACCAGACGAAATAAAAAATGATATAAAGGTAGTAACACATTCGCTTGTGGATAAAGTTGCATTAAGACCAGAAATACTTCAAGAAATTACTCCTAGACAGTTTGAGGAACTGGTTTGTGAATTGTTTGAAAGAAAAGGATATAATGTGCAACTTACGAAACAGACAAGAGATGGTGGTAAGGATTTGATTGTTCTTAATAATTCAGTGTTAGGCGATTTGGTGATTTATGCTGAATGCAAAAAGAAAGCGCCTAAGCATCCTGTGAATGTTGGACTTGTTAGACAACTATATGGAACTGTTGAAGCGGACAGGGTTACAGCAGGAATAATGGTAACTAACTCATATTTCTCAAAGGATGCTCGTAGATTTCAACAGACGATAAAAAGTAGAATGAATTTAATGGACTATTCAGAGTTAATGAAACAGATAATGGATTGCAGGTAGGAAATTGATAATTATTGAAGGTGAATGGAGACATTGTTATGGCAGTATCATACAATAAATTATGGAAACTATTAGTTGATAAAAAAATGAGTAAATCAGATTTGCGTAAGAAGGCAGAAATTGCTCCTAATACAATGACAAAGCTTCGCCGTGATGAAGAGGTGAGTCTCACGATTCTTAGCAAAATCTGCAAAACTTTACATGCAGACTTTGGGGATATTGTGGAGTATGTGCCGGATGCAGAAATTTGGGATTTGTATAACGAGAATAGAGAGCTTCTGGGAAAAGATCATGTCAGGGGCGAACAGTTACCGATAGATGGCTACCATTTGGTGGTGCATGTATGGATTCGAAATTCTAAGGGAGAGTACCTTATCTCGCAGCGTTCCGCAAACAGGCCGACATACCCTTTGATGTGGGAATGTGTAGGCGGTTCGGTTGTAAAAGGTGAGGATAGTTTATTAGGAGCGATCCGGGAGGCAAAGGAAGAGGTTGGCGTTGATTTAATGCCGGAAAATGGACAGGTTCTTTTTACAAAGACACGAAAAATCATTGAGGGAAAAATCTTTAATGATATTATGGACGTTTGGCTGTTTGAATATGATGGAGAAGTTGATTTGGGCAATGCCACAACGGATGAAGTTGCACAGGTTGCTTGGATGAATCGGGAGCAAATTAAGGAACTGTTTGAACATAATATATTTGTGGAGACACTGGAATACTTCTTTATGGAAGTGGACAAGTAGTAATGAATTGTTTGTCAAAAGTGTTGGTTCATGTAAGAGACTGTTGGAAAAGCTTGTAGTAAAGCGGAGAGGAGAAATTTTAGCAAGTAGTTTGTTAAGAGAAGAATGGAAATGTTATTGATTGAGCCTATAAGCGCAATTACATCTTGGGAAGATTATGAATATCAAGGACATGTAGCTTTGTATATTGCGTTAAAAAGTATATTGGATTTATTGCAAAACGGTAAAAGTATTTCTGGTTATGATTTACAAATTGAAGGTGAAGAAGATTTTTCTATAAGAAAAGATTCTAAATACATTTCATTGCATCAAGTCAAGGCAGGTGCAATAAGACTGGAACAAAATGATAAATTTTCATTCGTAATTGAAATTCTTCAAAATGAAGCGGAATATGGGTATTTTCATATAGCAAATGGAAAAAGAATCCCGGTAGATTTTGTTTCATCAACATTGACATATACTAGTATGCTGAAGAATCAATTAAAGAAAAAAGTAATAGAAAAAAAGGATATTGCGGATACAGATAAAGAAGATGATTATATTGTTCTGGACAAAGTGTCAGGAAATCATAAAAAGGCGGATGTGTATAGTTTAATAAAGTATGTATCTAAAAATTCAAAGGATATAGCTAAGATACAGTCAGTAATTATAGAGATTGATAATGCATTAGATACATACAAAACTATCATAGAGAAGAAAATAGAAGAGTTAAAAAAGGATAATCCGTTATTATGTGATGATGAAGCGTTCTTGTGTGCATATGATGAAAAATACGATAATGTAAAAGAGATTCGCTTAAAAGCATATGGGGTGATAGTTGAAATATTAACGATAAAATGTCCGGAGTATACGTTTGTTGATGTTGATTATGCAGCATTGGTCTATGATCAGCTGTTACTGTACATGAAAAATAGAATTACGGACTTTTATATTGAAAACAGCAAGATTGGAAAATGTATATTGACATTTAGTGAGATGGTAGAGCAGATAATAGTAGATTATCACGAAAGAATAGATACTGTTGCATATCAATATTTTCAGGTGTTAAGAAGCATTCGAGATGCGTATGCAGAGTATCCAAATGAGCCATGGAATCATTGTACTGAAAGCAATTGTAAAGATTGTAATGGTTCTGATGCTTGCAATTTGTTTAAGCAAATTAGTATCTTGAATGAAAAAACGGAAATTGATAAAAATCAGATTATTCATAATTTAATATTAAAAACACCTGTAGTAGGCAAAAACAATAATTTGCCACAAGATAGTTTGGTTTCGCATTTATTTCTTAATCTTTTGGATGAAATCAAAACGTTAGGGCTTGAAAAAAATAATGCATATCAGACAGTAAAAGATGGTAATAAGACATATAGGTTAACATTGGATAGCAGTTATGACATAAATGAATTCCAAAAGAATTTGAGAAAAGAATTGGGAAAAGAATCAGATAGGTCATTACTATACGAATGTGATGTTTTAATTACAGATCGATTATCTGAAGAATCTCTATTTTTTAATGGCGGGGACATAAGTGTGTTAACAGAAAAAGAATTAAAAGAGATAAGTGGAATGACTTCTTCTACAATTGACAAGATGAAGAAAGATTGTAACAGACCTAAAGTTATTAGACTTATAGATAGAAATAAGGCATTAGGAGAATTGAAGTAATGAATGAGATAATGAATAAATTGTTTGAACAATATAATTTTGCTAAAACATGGGAAGAAGATAACAGAATGTTTTATGTTAATACTGATAAAAATGTTGTCAGCTATTTTATCTTGAATTTTATTGACTGTACTAACATTTCAGATAAAGAGGAACTCATAAGAGCAGAATTGGACAAATTAGAGGAAGAATATATTGATGCAGAAAGTGATAAAAAAGGAATAAAGTACTCAATAATTAATTCTTTTAAAACTGTGCAAGAAATATCACAGATTGATAAGAATACATCAGCCATATACCTTGTTAATTTTTCGGAAGAAAATATGTTGACCAAGTACAGAAATTTGATTTATTCAATTGAAGAGTCACCGAATTATTTTAAAAGATATATTTTACCATATACAGAAAAGCAGGTAGTTGGATTAAAAAATGTCTTATCTGATTATAGTGACAAAAATATTGTTGAGATACTTTCAGAGTTGGCGGATGTTGAGGAAAATTACTATTCGCTTATGAATGGTACAAATTATAATAGCGTCTATGAGCTTGTAATTAGACTGTTTTCAAAGATTCCATTTTTACAGTACAAATTCAAGGCAACTTCGGATGATATTTCTTTGGAAAAGATGGTTAAGGATGCATTAGCTAATGATTTGGTAAAATATGATGAAGCAATTAAAGCAAATAAGATTGAAATAGAAGATTTGATAGAACTAGAGGAGATTGCTATCACAGAAAAGGAAATTGATGTGATCTTAAACAAACTAATGGAGGAGGCGTAGTAATGCAGTATAAAATTGTAAATTTACGTGTGAAAAATTTCAAGTGCTTTGATAATGCGCAATTTTATGAATTTCGTATTGAATATGAAAAAAATCCAATTATTTTGTCTGGACCCAATGGTTTTGGAAAAACTACATTTTTTGATGCGATAGAGTTGATATTTTCAAAGAATATTACACGTCTTGATAAAGGAATAGAGAAGAAAACCACAAATTTGGGCAAGAATATTTTGCTTAATAAAGCAAATGAGGATGGATATGTTGTTTTGACTTTAAGGAATGAACAAAGTGAATTCCTTACTATATTTGCGAAAATATTAAACAATAATCATAAATTAGAGGTTGAAGATTCAATTTATTATGGCGAAATTAGGGAGTTTATTTCCGCTGACAAATTAGATGGTTTTCTTGGTAGTTATGATCATTGGAAAGATGCTGTAGATAATGAGAACTTAATAAAATATAGAGCAAAAAACTTTAATGTATATTATTATGTTTCACAGGCCGAATCTGTACACTTTTTAAAAAGAACAATATCTGATAGAAAAAATGCTATGAATGTTTTGTTAAATACGGGTTTTATAGACGACAGAAAAAAAGTAGTAATAGATCTTATTGGGAGTAGAAATGGGCTCAGTGGTCATCTTATTAATGATGAGATTATGACACTGGATAGTGAATTGAAAAAGAAGGCGGCAATACTAAAAGCATTATTGAAGAGTAGCATACAAGCTGAGGTTGAAAAGATAGAGTATGTAGATTTAGGCTTGTATAATAAAGATTCAAATTTATATTTTTGGGATAGTGCAAGTATTGCAGAGTTAGATAATTCTGAGATTAAGAGAGGAATAAATATATTAGAGAGTATAATTTCATTTTGGGAGAATGAAGATGATTATAGAAATTATCGTTGGAATGAAGATATATCAAAAGTACTGAAAGGAAATTCGATACAAGATTATATAGATTATAGAGAATATATAATTAATAATTCGGTGTCAATGCAAAATGTAGAACAGCAGTTGGAAAAGTGGGATTCCACAATACAAATTTATAATTGTACTTTGTTATTTAGACAGGAAACTCCTGAGGAGACTAGCTATAAAGAAGAGGATATTATTGCGTTAAAAAAATTAATTCCGAAATTGGAGAAATATGATTTTTCATTAATTAAAAGCATTACAGGTGAAATTCTTAGTTTAAGAAGTACTTTTTCTACAAATCAAAAAGTAATAGACAAATTAACAAACGCTCGAAATGCTTTGAAAAATGCAAAAAATGAGTATGACGAACAAGGAACGGCATGTCCATATTGTAATACAAAATTTGCTAATACAACTTTATTGAATGATGGTTTTGAGGAAGTAGAGAAATTGCTGCAAATTGAAAGTGGGAGTATAGGGGAACGGATAGCACTGAAAAGAAAAGAATTGGAAAGTGCGGTTGAAAAAGTAAAGGAGATAGTACATCCATATGTGGATGGACTAGATGAAAGTGTTATTGATTTGCTAATACAGAGAAAAACATCTTTAAAAGGGTTTATCAGTGATTCGGGAAGGGTAGCTAATGTTGAGAAAGTGGTAAAATATCTTGCTACTACAGACTATGTGTCTGAAACAGAAGGCAATAATTTGATAATAGATATACAAAGAGTGTTATCTGGGTTAGTCAGGAATATAGAGAATCAAGAATTTGATAATCTCTATATTAAGCACAAATATGAAAAGGTAGAGGAACTTTATGGCGAAGATATAAAGAATATGATGGAGCAGATGACAGTAGAAACACTAAAGAAAAAATTTAAATATTTAGAAAAGGTTGTCTGGGAAAAGGAAAATACTGAAATTTATGTAATTAAGGGGGAAATGAAAGACTTAATTGTTAGAAAAGAAAAGATAACAAGGATTCGTCAACAGTTGAATGAATTGAGCAAGGTGTATGACAAATCAGTAGAAGAGTATAAGAATATTACTTTGAAACAATTGAGAGTACCATTGTTGATATATACAGGGAAAATTCTACAAGACTATCAAAATGGTTTGGGGGTATTTGTAAGTAAAGATGAAATGAGGTTTGTCTCGAATGGAGATGCCAAGCACGACATATTAAATACATTTAGTTCGGGACAACTTTCAGGATTTGTTTTGTCGTTCCTTTTTGCGATGAATAAACAGTACATAAAAGCATCTTCTGATGATATCGGATTTATTCTTATTGATGATCCGGTACAAACTATGGATGATATAAATATTTCTTCATTAATTGAAGTGCTTCGAAATGATTTTTCTGATAAGCAAATAATATTGTCAACGCATGAAATGGATAAAGAAAACTATATTTTGTATAAATTTTATAAATATAATAGGATTGGACAATCTTTTAATGTAAAAGAAGAAATTTATGGGTAAATACAATACTATGCACAAGCGTAATATTATGTGAAAATTGGAGGCGATAGAATGACAAGTGATTTTATGAAAGAATTGCTTTCAAAAGATGAAAAAATAACAGTAGAGTACAAAACCTGTCAGTATGGCATTCAGGAAGATGTGTATGAAACAGTATGCTCTTTTTCTAACAGATATGGTGGGTATATTATCATGGGTGTGGAAGATGACGGGACGCCAATAGGTATTAATCCGAATATGGTTAAGGATATGAAAAAGAATTTTGTGAATCAGCTAAATAACTCGGATAAGATGTCACCAACATTATATCTTTCAATAGAGGATATTGTATATGAAGGGATGACGCTGTTATGGGTGTATGTTCCGCCAACATCTACTGTAGAAAAGTGTGCAAACAGGATCTATGACAGAAATGAAGATGGGGACATGGATATTACGGACTCTCCGATTCAACTACAGAATATGTATAACAGAAAAAGCAACACATATGCGGAGCACAAGATATTCCCATATGTTACAATGGAAGATTTACGCATGGATTTGATGGATAAAGTAAGAAATCTTGCAAAGAGCAAAAATCCGGATCATCCTTGGTTGAAAATGTCGGATGAGGAAATATTGAAGAGTGCTGGCTTATGGGAAAAAGATTTTTCATCAGGTATTCAAGGATATAATCTTGCAGGTGTGTTATTGTTTGGCAAAGATGATGTGATAAGGTCTTGCTGTCCTGGATATATTACCGATGCATTATATAGGGTTGAGAATCTAGATAGGTATGATGATAGATTGCAGGTAACAACTAATTTAATAGAGGCATATGATCTTTTAATGGAATTTGTTGCAAAGCATACATCAGATAAATTTTGCTTAATCAACAATATTAGCACGAGTATTAGAGGTATTATTTCAAGAGAGGTTATTGGTAATATACTTGTGCATAGGGATTATTCAAGTGCATATCCAGCAAAGGTGATTATCGAAAAAGATTGGATGAGAACAGAAAATTGGTGCATTCCTAGACGCCATGGAAATATTATGAGTGATGAGTTTACTCCATATCCAAAGAATCCTTTAATTCAGCAATTTTTTGCTAATATTGGTAGAACAGATACTATTGGTTCGGGAGTAAGAAATCTTTATAAGTATACACCAATGTATTCAGATGGCGGTAAACCAGAGCTGATTGAAGATGATGTATTTAGAATTAATATACCATTAGACAGAATTGCGGCAGATGAAGCAACAGAACAGAAAACATTATCTGAAAGAGAACAGAAAATTTATAATATGATTTGCGAGAATCTACATTTGTCAGTTGAACAGGTAATGGCAGAATTGGATATATCAAGATCAACAGTGTTTAGAGATTATGCGAAAATTAAGAAAGTAACAGGTGCTGCTTACGATAAAAAGACTTCAACATGGACATTGTAATGAGACAGTCTCAAGTTAGTCTCAACAAAGTCTCATAAATTTTGACACTTTATGAGACTGAAGAAAAATCTAAAAATGTGATAAAATCGGGACTTTTAACGTGTTGGAAAAACTTAGTCTCAAGTCAGTCTCAACTTAGTCTCATTTTTAAGGTAAGGTTATGAGACTGAGTTGAGACTAAAAATGATTAATGAATTTATATGATTTATCGATTGGAGAAGATAAAATGAATCAATTTCTATCTATAGCATTAAAAACACATTTTGAAAGTCTGAAGGTTAGTGGTAAGGGAGAAAATTATTGGCAATGTTATCAAGCTTTTTTAAATTACTGTGATATATATGGAGATTGTGATCTTAAGGATTTGTTTAATAACAAATTATTAAGGCAGGATATAGTGCGCGCATGTGTGTTATATTATAATTCTAGTGCAAAGGCACATAGAAAAGAGGCAGTTAATAGATTTTTGTCTGCAATCGATTTGTTCTATAAAAACTATATAAAAAAGATGGGTGGGATAGAATGTAGTGCACTTGAAGGTGGATGTAGGAACAATGAAATGATTGAAGATATTGAAAAATGTCTCAATACAAAATTAAAGCAAGAAATATATTGTCCGATAGATGATAAGATTGAAATTGAGATAATAAAAATTTGCAATAATCTAAAAAAGAGTGATTTTTATAAATTTGGGCAAAAGATATTATGCAACCTTCTCTTAAAATATGGATTTAAACTAAACTTATTAGTAAACTTAAAAAAGGCTGATGTAAATGACATTGATGGAATTATTACAATTAGAAATAAAGATAGTGTAATCAATCTAAGTGTGGATAAGTCAATGGTATCTGATATTAGACAATATAATATGGTACATAGATATCCTAATAGAGAATATTTCTTTTTGAATACAAAGGGAAAGAAGATTACCTCCAGTTCGGCACTGGCTACGATACAAGAAAAATTAGAAGAAGTTAATAACATAAATACAACAACACTTGCATTAAAGGGTGTTTCAAAACTTATTCAGAAAGGACTAACTTTAAGTGAGATAAAGTATCTTACGGGGTTTGAAACTAAGAAGATAGAGGATGTTTCTAGGTGGTTGATGAATCAGGAGGATGTAGAAAGTGTTATAAATAATAAGCTTAATTTAATTGATATATAATGGAATGCGAAATTATAGACAAAGGAAATAATAAGTAATGAGAATTAGAAATTCTTTTGAGAGATTATCGGATTGGCAGGAAAATTATATAGAATGTCTCAGTAGAGCATGTGTAATTTTGGAAGTAGGATTAAAGTCTGCATCAGAGAATTCAGGGAGTTTATTATAGTAATGCCGAATCTGAACTATGATATTCCTCAAGATTTTGAAGAAAATGAGATAAGGTCCGAATTTGCAAGAACAAGAATGCAGATTATTTCGATACAAATAAAGAAATAAATAGTTCTATTGCAGCAAAATTATTGAAAGTGGAAATAAAAAAGTCGGAAAAGGATAAAAGATGAAAGTAAAATTAGAAGACATAATCGAGGCAATGGAATTTGCCAATATGGAAACAGAATATTATTATGATACCCACAATGAAAAAGTTCTGATGTTGTTTGATGGAATGGTGGATGGTGAAGACAATCCGGAACTCTTCGAAGATATTAAAGAGGGATTTGTCGAGGATTATATACCGTTACCGGGACAATACGATATCAATGAGTATCGAATAATGGAAGAGTTTATATACGAGCTTCCGGCGGGAAAGAATCAGGATGTATTGGCAAGGACAATTCAGGGAAGAGGTGCTTTTAGAAGATTTAAGGATAAATTGTATGACTTGAATCTGGAAAAACAGTGGTACCAATATCGTGAAGAAGCCTATGAAAAAATAGCAAGGCAATGGTCTGAAAGACATAAGATTGATATTGTTGAATGAAAGAAAGAGGTGCTGCTATGATACCAACAGAAGATATTATGCCAATAGTGAAAAATACAATCGCTGCATCAATTAAATGTAACACCCATCGCGGATACATTGGTTGGAGCAGCTGCGATAATATTTGTATGGATATGCATGACTGTCTTGATATGTGTGCTGAGACTTTAGAAATGCGTGCTTATTTGGTTGCACTTGAGGCGACTACATACATTTTGATAGCCGGTGTTAAGTTAGCATCTCATGCAGATAGTAGTTCGGGAATGCTTACGGATGTTATCATGTGTACATACGAACTGATAGATCAATGCACAAAAGAAATCAAAAAACAGGACAAACAAATGAGGGATCAAGCACTTGCATTGATGATAAAAGTGGCAAAAAGGAGTGTGTTTGATGGTTGGACTGACTGGCGTTATGATTTGCTGAAATGTGGGATTTGCCTATGCGATGAAAAGAGTGCAAAGAAGCTTGAAAAGGTTTTGGATACCCTTTTGGAAATTTCACGGGAGGATTATTACCCGGAATATACGAAAAAAGAAGATTTGATTGTAAGATACCTTTTACATAGACATTTATATGGCAAAAAGAATACACAGAAGGAACTATATCAGAATATTGCAATAAATGAACTCCGTATTATTGCTATCAAGGATGCTATGGAAGACAAGAACTATGATGAAGCAGAGAAACTTTGTTTAGAGAAAGCAAACGAAGAAGAGACATGGCATTATCGTAGCAGTAATCCGGAAGATTGGAATAATATGCTATATGACATATATAAGACAGCAAACAGTACGGAAAAGCAAATCACACAGGCAAAAAAACTGCTATTAATGGGAAATGAGAAGTTCTGGGATGTTTTGAAACAGATTTATAAAAAGTGTGGTGCGTGGAATGAAAATTACGAGAGCCTATTGGATGAATTAAAGGATAGCAAGCGAACTGTTTGCTATCGTAGTGTTCTTATTTCTGAAAATGAAAAGAAGAGATTGCTTGATGATGTAATGGAGAATCCGTATGATTTGTTTTATTATGGGAAATATTTGGTGAAGGAATATCCGGAACAGGTATATGAGTTGTGTTATAAGAAAATAAGTGAGAGTTGTGCTCAGGCAAAGGATAGACGTGAATATAAGAAGATAACGAAGAATATTGCACAGCTTATAAAATGGAAGGGTAATGATACTGCCAAGTTGTTAATTGAGGAATTGAAGCAGAGATATCCAAGAAAAACAGCATTGTTGGATGAATTGGAGAAGGTGGAGAAGAAATTGTAATTCAAATAAAATACTGGAATTTTAACATAGTCTCACCAGTCTCAAAATATTCTTGAGACTGGTGAGACGTAGATGAGACTAACCCCAATAAAATGCTCTTTTAATTTTGGGAAAATCAATTAAATTCATTCATAGCATTTACATATTCCTGTAATCCATTAGGTTTGCAAGCCAATTCAGCATAAAGCAGAGGGCTTTCCTGTGCCAACCGATATAGATATGCAATATCATCCGGTGTATCAAGCAAGACAGATGAATTACATTTTTTGCAACTGATAGTAAGAGGCGTGCCCGTATATGTATTATTGAGGGCATTAACAATAACGGAATTTGTATCAGGTTCATACATACCAAACAGGTAACAAGGCTTATTTTGTTTCATGGTGTTCTCCTTCCCACAGATATTTAGCACCATCAAGCAGATCAATGATGGCTGTAAGCATATTGTTATAGTCGGTTTGTAGTTCCTTGATTTCATCGCTTGTAGGAAGATTGTTTAAAGCTTGGTGTTCACAACATTCAGTAAATGCATTTTGCATTTCAAGTAATTGCAGATACAGAGCATTAACAGTCTGCACAAGAGGATATATAGTTTCTTTCTTGCCGACAACGCAGATGCGGTTATAGATGCAGGAACGGACAAAGTAATCTTTTTTCATCATGCCACTGGCAAGGATGCGGGTTTCGATTTGTTTGCGTTCAGCATCGCTGATTCTAAAACTTATAGTTGGATGTTTATGTTGATTGCTCATAGAAAAGCTCCTTTCATAGTGGGTGTGGCAGCAGGCACAGTTAATCACCAGCAAGCCACATTTGATTATTCGTTTTTAGTAGTAAAAGTAGATTATATCTGCCATGGATTTCGTAGATGCAATATTGAATAATTGCAACTAATTTGCTACTAAAGTTTTTGAAAACGATATGAAAAGAGTAACATTAGATGAAACAGATGAGGTGAAATGCCGCATAAAATCAGCATTTTTGATTTGATGATACTTCCTTGGGGAAGAGTTTGAATAAGGTGGAGTACCAAAAGAACCAAGTATTTATGCGGTTTCCAAACAAAAATGTTTAAGTATTGGCAACGATTTGGCAACAGTTTTTCCTTATTCAATGAATAAGATTACTTTATGAGCATAAGAAAACCTTACTGATTTTCAGATATGACAACTGAAAATTGGTAAGGTTTTTTCATGCTTATTTTGTGGAAATTAATCTAAGTCAAGTTCCGTATCTAATTTTTCATCAATTATTACATGATCCCGTTCCTGACGGGTTGTGTCATGTTCCCAAGGAGCGTTGTTATCATCAGATGAAGATGCTTGTGGTAATGGTTTTGATGGAACTGTGTTAGGAATATTAATTTTCATGTCTGTTCTCCTTTTTTAGTATTCTTGAGTTCTTTCTCTAACATATCAAAAAGTTCTTGTGAAGGAACCTTAGCCCAGATTTGGTGTGTATCCAGTTCAGGATATTTGTAACGCCAGTCATCATATTCTTCTTTGGTGCTTTCGCCAGTCTCCAGCTTCTTAGCTTCGGTGAGCCATGCACGGAGCATTTTATCCATTGAGGAATAGGTAGAATAGTTGGACTTCTTGGCTGAATATAGAGCTTCTAAAGCAGAGTACAATGATTATCAGTCGGCAGTTGCAAGGTGGAAACAGCAGACCGGAAACAAGGCAGAGTCGGATAGCTTAAAGGCGAAGTTGCAGCGGAAGCAACAGGAAGTGAAGGAACGAGAGAACAACAGACAGAGCCACTATTATAGAAAAGACAGAGGTGGCAGATAGGAGCAGATTATGGAGAAGCATATCATTGGAGAAAAAGGAATAGAGTAAACTGTTTTTAAAAAATATGATTTGAACAATTTGATTATAAATAAGACAATGATGAAATTATACTTGACAATATGGTCTAACGATATTAGACTTATATCAATAAGGGGTCTAATACTGTTAGACCAAAGGAGGTTGCTATGGTAGAATTGAAGCTTGGAAATGTTGAATCACAGTTTGCCGATATTATATGGAACCATGAACCCATTCCATCCGGCGAACTTGTTAAGATATGTGAAAAAGAGTTGGAGTGGAAAAAATCAACTACGTATACAATGCTTAAGCGTCTATGTGAACGTGGAATCTTTAAGAATGAAAATGGAATCGTATCATCACTTATGACAAAAGCTGAGTTTGGTGCCGCTCAAAGTGAGAAATTTGTGGAAGACACATTTGAGGGTTCCTTGCCAGCCTTTTTAGCAGCTTTTACTACACGTAAAAAACTAAGCAAAGCTGAAATAGATGAAATCAGGCAGATGATAGATTCCTTTGAGGAGGAGTAGGTATGGAAGGTATATTTATAAAATTGCTTAATTTAAGTATTCAGGCATCAATTCTTATAACTGTAGTTTTGTTGCTTCGCTTTATACTTAATAAATCTCCAAAGTCGATCAAATGCCTCTTATGGGCGTTGGTAGCAATAAGGCTTGTATGTCCGTTTTCTATTGAAAGCAAATTTAGTCTGGCTCCGGATGCAGAAGTTGTGAGCATGGATAACTATGTAGGAATGCCAAATGTTCTATCGAAAACGACGGGTTCTGATCGTTATGTAAAGGGATATGCGGAAAGCTATGATCATGAAGTGGTAACAGTAGAAAAGAAAAACACGGATCCTCTCCATATTTTTTCAATCATTTGGTTGGGTGGCGTTGTTATCCTGGCGGTATACGCTTTGGGAAGCTGCTTGAAGATATGGAGAAGAGTGAAACTGTCTATACGTACAACGGAAAACATATATATCTGTGACCGGATAGATTCTCCTTTTATTTTTGGAATAATCAAGCCACGTATATATTTACCTTCCCGAATGAATGAAGAACAAAAGGAAAGTGTAATAGCCCATGAGCGAGCACATTTAAAACGCTTGGATCATTTTTGGAAGCCGCTTGGTTTTGGCTTACTTTCAGTGTACTGGTTTAATCCGCTATGCTGGTTGGCATATATTCTTTTTTGCAGAGATATAGAACTGGCATGTGATGAGAAAGTGATCAAAGATATGGATGCAAAGCAGAAGAAGATTTATTCCAAAGTTCTTCTTTCGTTTAGTGAATCAGAAAAACATGTATTGGCGTGTCCGCTTGCTTTTGGTGAAGTAGGAGTAAAGGAAAGAATAAAATCTATTTTGAATTATAAAAAACCTACATTTTGGATTATTGCAGTAGCGGTCATTTCAATTTTGGTGACTTCTGTATTATTTTTAACAAACCCTCAAAATAATACATATGAAATAACATTTCATATTCCGGCAGAGTGTGAAGGGGCACTTGTTTTTGCAGATGAGGAGATATCGCCGAAAGGGAAAACTGTTTCCTTTTTAGTAGGACAGGATGTCGGAGATACCGCAATCCAACTGAAGGGTGTTGAGGTAAAGGAAGAAAATGCCTATGATGAGCCTGTGTATGCGACGCCGGGAATGCCTGCCAAAATGGAGGTTGAGAAAGGAGCATGGTTTCAAGTAGGTATTTATGCAAGTAATGATACAGCAGAAGAAAAAACAGTTCATGTGACTGTAAAAGATGTGGAGGTTCGAATTGCAGCAGATAAGGACACTACTGCGGAAATTGCGCCTTTGCAGGATATAATAGAGGTAAGTGTACCGACCATCGATTTGTCAGCTACTACCGGAGCAGATGGAAGTACTATGTATTATGCAGATGAAAGTATGTTCATCTTTGGCGGTTACTATGGTTTGTTTGTATATGATGTAACAAAAAGCCAAATCATTCGAAGTGTTGATTTGGCTCCTATAGGGTGCAATGATACGCAAGGTGATAATGCATGTGAAATAGTTGCCACAGAAGATGGCTCAAAGGTTTTATTAAGTCCGGTATCTAGTAATATGATGTATGTTTATTCTGTGGCGGATAATCAGATGTGGAGGGAACCGTACAATTTGGATGGTTATGACTTATATAGGGATAAGTATTCAGATCAAGTTGTTTTTGACGGAAAGCGTGCTCCATATGAAAAAGATGGTGATATCAAGTTTTATTGTCTGGTAAACGATACAACAATTGGGGAACTGGGATATGCGATGGATATTCAGTCGTCATACCATACAATATTTGAAGAAACAAATTCGATTTACCATAATGTCTTATCAGAAGTTGTTAGCAGAGTCGGTTTGGAAAATGCATATTCCTGGAATAATACTGTGGAATTTAAGGAGGATGCGGATGTATTAATAAAAATGGCAAACGATGATACTGATGAATATGAAGTCTATGGCATTATGAGCGCAGAATATGGCGCTTTTGGTTTACTCCTGAATGATAAAAAAGAAGGAGAGGATCATTGGAACTTTGCATATGTTCCCTGGTTTTATTCAGGTGCACCGGATGGACAGCCTGTTTTAGAACCGACATCGGATGGAAAGTTTTTATTTACCTATGTTTATGCATATGATGATGCACCTCTATGGCGGGAGTGCATCCTTGATTGTGGCTACGATACAGGGTATATGGAATTGAAGACTATCATGGAATTCACACAATCAAATGAAACACCATCAAGGGCATATGTTGAAACATTGCAGGAGAGAATTTCGGCAGATATGGTTGCTGGGAAATTACCATTTGTAGTTACCTCCGCCATTAGGGAAAATCCCTTGAGATTGGAGGTAGAATTGACTGAGATGACAGATGAGAACATAAATATCATTCGATCATATGAAACAAATGGCAGTGCTATAACAATTGTACAAAGCAGTGGTATTGTAGACGATTTGCAACATAATAATACAGATTCACAAAGTCGAATGGCTCCGGGAATTTCAAAAGAAGATGAAAATCTGGGTGTGGTGTATGAGGAAGTTGACGGAGGATATGTTGTCGATGGTGATATGTTTTTTGAGTATTACATTGTCTTGACAGGAAAGGATCCCAACGCAGCGCATGGTACACAATTTATAGTGCTTACGAATGATCAGCATATTACATATGAGCAGGTTTCCAAGAGTTTCTTAAGCAGTAATAGTGCAGATAGTTTGTCAGGGACAATAGTTATTGGAATGAAAACGATTGATTGACATAAAGAATCAGTTTCTGGTGTGTCTGCTTGATTTCTTGTTAGAGAGAGTTGCTTTATTTGACAAACTTGGTATAATAAGTCATGGCAACACTTTGGCAACAGAAAATCAGTAAGCCAAAATAAAATTTGTAAATAAAGTAAAATACCGGCAGATTTTGAATAAAACTTAAACAAAACAATTTAAGTTAAATAAACAACTTGCCGAGTTTGAATAGTAAACAGAGCTTCATAAATGGCGTAAACAAGCCATTTATGGGGCTTTTTCTTTTATCGTGATACCTATATGATACCTGTTTTGATAGTACCACAGATATTAATAAGTACTAAACAGAAGTGTCATAGGTATTTTCTATTATCACATTTCTTTTTATTTTCAAAAATTATCCCAATTATATGAAGCACCAAAAACTGGTGCAAATTAGTGAAAATACACCAGTGGTGTTACTTCCGTAATTTGTGGGTTGGTTATAGAATTAATCGCACAGAAAGTTTTTAACACACAATGTGCCAGTATTGCCACAATGTTACCTGATGACGCCGACAGTGTTTGTAGAGACATATTTATTGGTTTAAGTATGGATTAATTGTACTTAAAGAAAAAAAGTCCGTCAGAGAATATGTTTTGACGAAAAAAGTCCATGAGAGAATATTTTACAAATTAGTGATTTGATTTACCATTATAACTGCAAACGATATCATGTCTGGTTACTTAAAAATATAAAAAATCTGCTTTGAGGTGGAAAAACTCTGCTGATAAGGGATAAAGTAGTGAAAATTTATTTGTTGAAAATTTTGGTAATTATAAATTGATTTATTTGTCACATAATGCATGTTTCAAGTGTCTAATAGACAGAAACAAAGAACTTGATATGAATTATATTTTAGTGCTTATCAAGTTTGGAAAGGAGAGGGCGATGAGTCTTATTGAAGATGCTAAAAATAAGAATCCGGATGCGTTTGAACAGCTTATACAGCCACAATTACAAAGAATGTATCGTGTTGCAATTTCTATGCTGCATAATGAAGAAGATGCTGCAGATGCAATACAGGAAACGGTTCTTAAATGCTGGCAAAAAATTGGACAACTGAAAAGCGAAGAGTATTTTGGAACGTGGATCACTAGAATACTAATAAATCAATGCAAAGATATTTTGAAAGAAAGAAAAAAGGTTGTTCCACTTGAAGAGTTTCCGGAACTTATACATGAGGATCATTACTTTACCAATGAATGGAGAAAAATATTAAGTAATTTAAATGGAAAGTACCAGATTGTTATGGAACTGTATTATGTGGATGGGTTTTCTACCAAAGAAATTGCAAGGATGCTACATATAACAGAAGTGAATGTCCGTAGTAGAATGGTCAGAGGGCGGAAGCAACTGGAACAGATTCTTACGGTAAGAGCAATGGATTAGTTGGAGGTTTGCTTATGAAAATAGATGAATACAAAAAAATTAGTGATAATGTGCAGGTGCCTGATGTTGTATGGGAAGGATATCAGAATGCTATTAAACAAATTAAAATGGAAAAAGAAACAGATAAAAATATTGTGAAAATTTCTAAATGGAAAAATGTGAATGCTCTTGCTAAAATTGCAGTTGTATTCGGGGCAGTTGTATTGTTATCGGGTGGTACTTTTTTATCTGTAAAAGCCTATATAAGTCATTTAGAAAAAATAAGAAACATGGAAGCTGAAGAAGTTATTGATTTGTATGAGAATATCTTCCAGTATGATAGTAAATATATGTCCAGATCTATGTCTGCAGATGAGGAGAGACGTTTTAGCGAATTATATGATTTGTATTGTAGAGATATGGCAGAGCCGGAGGGAGAAGTTGCTGTTATTTCTTCAAAAGATGAATACAATGGAGAGGGAATTGCGTTTTCTAAAGAAGAGGGTATCTTAAACCTTCCTATGCAGGAAATGACGGACGAAGAAATCCTTCAGCTTGTGGTATTTAATCTGCTGGGACGATATGTTGATTATGAGGCATATGTGAAAGCGAGCAACCCTTTGTACTATTTGAATGCTTTAGAACAAATGACCATGCAGGAGGTTGATGAATTATACATAAATTATAGTTCTGCCAATACGGAGACTAGCTTTTACAATAGAGAGTTATCCTTTGATGAATTGGGAAGAAGAAAAGTTCTGAAAATGCTTTATAAAAGCGGAGAAAAGCAGCCGGAGAACACAATGCCTATCATTCAAAAGGAGAGTGAATATAGTGGGGAAGATATAGCGTTTTGTGTTAATAATTGTACTTTTTATTTTCCGAATGATGAATTGAGCGATGAACAGCTTTTAGAGCTAATTGATTTTCAAATAAAAGTTGATTATTGTAGACAAAGAATAGAGGATGAGATAGAGCGTGGGATAAGAAGTGATTGGCCTTATATAGAATATGTGGAAAGAGAAAGAATTATAACCTTGGATTCCGATGTAAAAGTAGATGATGAAATCTTATCCCAGCAATGGTTAAAAGCTTATGAGGATATTTTGAGGGAGTATTATAGAGAAAATAGTACCTATTATGAAAATCCCGAACGTTACTATGCAAATGTCTGTTTTATATATCTGAATGATGATGAAATTCCAGAAATGTTATTTAGTCACGGATGTACTGATTTGGATTATGATGATAGATGTAATTTGCGAAATTACTTATACACTTATAAAAATGGAGAAGCGGTACTTCTGACGCCGGGTGCAGAAACGATAGATGATTTCTACGGATATAATAAACCTTTCAGCTATGTAGAACGAAAGGGTATGGTTTATTGCGATTATTATTATATATATGATTTTACAACATATAATAGCGAGACAGATATGATTGATAATGTAAATGATCACATGTCTAAAATGGATGTATGGGATTTGGATACCTTGACCTGTACCTCGTCGAATGCTAATATTGAAATGTTACATGCTATTTATAATTATGTTGAGGAAGAGTATGCAGACGCCACATTTAATGTTGAGTATTATGTCAATGTTTCGGATATTATACGAGATGAAAACACAGGTTATGTAAAAGAGATTATTGGAGAAAAGGTGGACCGCCAAACTTATGAGAAAAGTGAGGCGAGTCTCTGGAGTGGAGAGCAGATTACGACTCTTTCTATTAGCGATTATGATAAGATATACGCTGATGACAATCTGTTAGAGGCACTTGCGCAATGCTACTTGAAAAATAGAATGTGATTTTTCGGGAGAAATTACTATGAATAAAAATCAAGTAGAAAAAGTGATTTGGTGGGCATATATTATTCTACTATTTGCGATTGTTGTTAAATTTAAAGGATCTTTTGCTGAATTGAGGGATAGAATTACCTCATATTCATCGCAGGAAGCGGTAGTATTTAATGTCATTCCCTTTCGGATTTGGAAATAAATATCACAAAACGATTGGTGAAAAAGCAACAGGAAGAAATCATTTTAACATTTACAGAATTTGAAATTTTATTGTTGTTGGCTCAAAATGCTGGGATAGTATTCAGCAAAGAACAGATATATGATGGTGTTTGGAAAGAACCATATTTCGGCGATTACAACATTGTTATGAGCCATATTCGTAACATACGGGCAAAGATAGAAGATAACCCAAGTAAGCCAGTTTACATTCAAACGGTCTGGGGAGTTGGTTATCGATTTAATCAGACACTGCAAATAAGGGAAACGCTGTAAAAAACTTCGTTGATTTTTACAGCGTTTTGGCTATAATAAAAGATAGAATATAGTATTGATTTTGAAAGGATGGTAACTATGCCAAATATATTACCGGTATCTGATTTGAGAAATTACAATGAAGTGTTGAAGAATTGTCAGGTGGGAGAGCCTGTTTTCCTTACGAAAAACGGAAGGGGAAGATTTGTGGTAATGGATATAGAAGATTATGAGCGTGATAAAGCAGAAAAGAAGCTTTTAGAAAAACTACAAGAGGCAGAGGCGGCTGTCAAGGATGAAAAAGGTTGATTGTCATTGGATGAATTAAAGGCAATGGTTGGAGAATAGAGCATGATGAAGTTACGGATTAATCCGTTAGTAGCAAAGGAACTTGAAATCTATTAAGGATTTTATTGCTGAGGATAATGCAGATAAAGCATTGGAAACAGTGCAGGAGATTTACCGTCAGTTTGAGAATATACAGCAGTTCCCTTACATTGGTGCAGACCTGTCTAAGCGTGTAAGTTTTTAAGACGGATTATAAGTATGTGGTGTGGCAAGATTATGTTGTGCTGTATAAGGTTGTTAAAGAAGCAGTGGAGATTTACCGAGTGGTAAATCGGTATCAGGATATTACGAGGATATTTGTGTAAATTTTTTGATATGAAAATGCAAGAACAAATTTATATTTATTATAAAATGTAAAATGAACATGAGAGAAAGAGAGGAATATTCAAATGAATCCAACTGTTGAAAGTGTATTGTGTAGTATAGTAGCATCGATTATTTGTGATATAGGAAAGTATGGATTAGGCCAATTGAAATATAGGAAAGTAAATTTCGAAAAAAAAGATGTAGAAAAATATGTTTTTGAAAAGATAGATAAAAAGTATGAGTTGTTGTGCGATTCAGGTATACTTTTAGATTTTCTTAAAAGTCCATTGATTATTGATACTATAAATAATTATATTACTTATGTTATTACTGGAAAATTAGAAGTAAAATTATCCAATAATGGCATAAATAAAAAAGGAAAAAGCAAATATTTGGAAGAGTCAGAGATTATTGATTTTTTGTCAGATAATCTCCAGAAAAGATATATAGATGCAAATGTACTTACGATACCTGAAAAACAGTTGATAGAATCCTTTTTTTCGGAAATGTTCTCATTAAGCAGTAATTATATTTTTGAGCAATTAGGTCACGAAGAAGCTGCAATGATATACTTTGTCAATAACAAAATGAATTTATTAGGAAATGGGGTTATATCAAAGCTAGATGAAATTGAGTCTATTTTGAGACAAAGTATTCAATCTGAGGTGGTTTATACTGATGATAAGTATTTAGATGATAAAGAATACTATATTAAAATTCTGAAAGATAATCATAGAATGGCACATATATATTTATTGGATAAATTTGATATTAATGAATTCTATGTTCCACCCTTTCTTACGCAGAGGGAAGAAAAGATACATGGGTTAAATTTCAGATATATACGAAATAATCCAATGTATAGAATCAGTATGCAAGAAAAATTACCTAATGAAGTTGATTTTGATGATTGGAAGTATATTTTTGAAAGAAGTAACATAGTATATGTTACAGGGGGAGCCGGTTACGGAAAATCCTTATTTATGAAGAAATTGATTGGGGAATATGAAAAGTTAAATATTGTTGATGCTGATGAATATATGGTTATTTATGGTGAATTGAAGAATTTCTTTATAAATAATACAAGTAATCCTATGTCAGTCGTCGATTTTTTACAGAATAGTATGAAAAGAGAGACGCTTATTGAAGATTCTAGGGTATCTAAAGAATTAATAAATTATTATTTAAAGAGAGGGAGATGCATTATATTACTTGATGCATTGGATGAAGTAGATAAAGAGAGAAGGCAAGAATTGCATAGTCATGTGATTCATTATTTTAAAAATCAAAATCCTAATAATAAAGTGTGTATTACATCGAGAGCAAGAGGTTTTTTACCAGAAAAGAATATTGAAGTGTTTGAAATAGAACCATTGGATAGGGTTCAAATACAAACATATGTTGATAATATTATTAAATTAGGTAAATTTGACAAAAGTGATAGAGAATCTTTTTTACAGCAAACACAGATATTGGTTGATAAAGGTTTTTTAAACAGTTTTTTAGTATTATCTCTTTTGATTAATATATATAAGGCAGAAAGAGAATTACCAGAAAATAAGTTGGAGTTATATCAAAAGTGTTTTGAGTATATTTCAAATAAGCGAGAGAAAGAAAAATCACAAGAAAAGTACGATTGGGCACTTATTTCAACATTAATGAAAGATAATACATTCATGGAATTAGCAAATCTTTGCTTGCCTAATAATAGTGATGTGAGTAAGGATATAATAAAAGAACGATTAACTCAGATTTATAAGACAAAATATGTTTCAGAAAATCAAACGGAGTTGGCAATTGACCAGTTTTTAATATTTTGTTCTGATCGAACTGAACTTTTTGTCCCAGCTTCTGGTGAGGATTGTTTTAAATTTTTTCATCGTTCATTTTTTGAATATTTTTATTCACAATATATTTTTACAAGAATGTCGAGTGTTGAAGAAATATATGATGCATGGAGAACATTTGATGTAGATTCGGAAATTTTTGAATTAACATTGGCTATGTTTAAGCAGAAAAATGAGAGCAAATACCAAGAAATTGTTGAGTTTCTTTTGAAAAAATTGGAAAAAGCATTTAGCAATAATATTGAAAGAATTAATGTAATGAATATGCTTGTTTTATGTATGCAGGTAATAGATGATGAATTATATAAAAAGCAATTTGTTAATTTTATTGTTGATAACGTAGAGTTCTGTAATAAAAATATTCAAAAAATTCATAATCAAGGATTTATTATTAACGTTATAAATTCTAATAATGATTATAAGGATATGGTTATTAATAGATATGGAGATATTGCAATATATGAGAGTGTGATTGCTTTCTTGAAGGTATATCCTGAGGCAGAACAATTTCTTAAACAAAATAGCAAACGTAGTGATTTTAACCAACAAGTTGAGTTATTTAAATTTAGATTTGAGCATTTTTATAACTTTAATTTTTATTCACAAATGTATTTTTCAAATATTGCTATAAATAAAGTTTTTGAGAATCTGTCAAGTACAGATATAGTCACATTAGGAAAGAAAATGGGAGCAACAACTAAAGAAATTAATAAAACACAGGCTAAATATAAAAAGTATTTGGCTTTAAAACCTGAAATAAAAGAAAATGTAGATAAATTGTTGTTGCAGAGATGATGGAAAATATTTGGGTACAATTTGGGTACAGCAGCTTTGAAACCACATTAACAAGATACAAAATCGTATCAAAATGATACGGTTTTGAAACGCAATAACAATTAAGTAACATGAAAAAGCAAACCCGAAAAAGAGTTTGAATAGAACTTTTTTTAATGGAACCCTATTGACATTCCTTTTTGCGTCTGCTTGTATGAAGATACAAAGAAAGGTTACCACTGACCGATATGCGGTATATAAATGGTTGAGTCGATAGTATAGTCTTTCGCCGCAAGGCGATGGACTTTTCCCCATAAATGGTACAAACAAGCCATTTATGGGGATTTTTCTTTTATTGTGATATCTATATGATCCCCGTTTTGATAGTACCAGAGATATCATTATGCTTTATTAAGCTGAAATATATGTAGATATGTCAATCGTTTGAGAAATTATTTAAAGAATATGTTATGATAATAATATAATGTTTGATTTTACTCATAATATTATTAAAATGTGTATACTGAGATTTCTAATATCACAGATGATGCACAAAGTTGATTTAATAAATCTGATGTAGTTGTTACAGCATAAAATTATAGTGTCCGATGGAGTATGAAAGGGGATGTATATGATTTATAAAGGTATTATAATTAAAGCAGATCCATTTTCATACAATTTGGAATTTGATGATAGAATTACTCTTATTGGTGGAGATAGTGGTACGGGTAAGACATTTCTTTATGGATTGTTGAAAGATATAAGACTTACAGAGGAATACAATGCTATCAAATTATTTAATTACAAATCAGATGACTTTTTAGAAGCAATAAAACAGGCCGCAATAATTTTATTGTGATAGATAATGCAGATTGTTTGATTAATGATGATGTTAGGAGATTCATTAATTTTGAATTATCAAATCAGCATATGCTTTTCTTACAAAATTGTGATGGACTCAATGTATCTGATAAGAGTTTTAAAGTGCTTAAGTTTGATAACTACAGAATAACACTGGCAGAGGAGCTGTGATTTTAGGTATTGCAATGGGAGGTATGTCAAGATGCGTGATTCAATAGAGAACATATCACAACTTCAGAAAAAGTTGAATGACCTGCAGCTGGAAAATCAGATATTGAAAAATATATTGGACAAAGCAGGATTGTCATACCATAAGGAATTATCAAAATTACGACAAAGTGGTAGTAAAGAAGCTTTTGATCCAAAACAGGGTAAAAGAATCATTCATCCACAGGCAATAACAGAAAATATGGCAAATCAGTTTTTTAGTATGTTCTGGGGAAGACAGGATGTCTATGCAAAGCGTAGTGTTAATAAAGAAACAGGGAAGGCTGCATACTATCCACAGTGTAATAATTTCTGGACAAATGTGTGTCATAAGAAGATAAAGGATGGGATTAACTGTAAGAACTGCAAGAACCGTTCTTATAAAACAATAACGAAGAAAGATATATTAAATCATTTGCAGGGAAATGCATATAACGCATCGGACGTAATAGGCGTTTATCCTCTTCTTAGTAATGGAACATGTCGATTTATGGTATTTGACTTTGATAATCATGATAAGGATGCAGAAGAGAAAGACTTTGCAAATTCTGATGATACATGGGTGGAAGAAGTTGAGTCAATGAGGGAAATTTGTGTATTAAACGGAATAGAGCCGTTAGTAGAACGATCAAGATCTGGCAGAGGTGCACATGTATGGATATTCTTTGATAAGCCGATAGCTGCTTCATTTGTAAGAAAATTTGGATTTGCTCTGCTGGACAAGGGTGCGGAACAGATTAATTTAAAATCTTTTAAATACTATGATAGAATGTTGCCTGCACAGGATTCATTACCGGAGGATAGTGCTGTTGGCAATCTGATTGCACTGCCATTGCAGGGAAAAGCTTTGCAAGATGGGAACAGTGCATTTATTGATGGTAATTGGAATGCATATCCTAATCAATGGGAAACTTTATTTAATAAACCAAGATTATCGCAGGAATTTTTGGAAGAGAAAATAAAAGAATGGTCAAATACTATTGATGATATTGCAGCAAATGCTGCAGAAAGTGACAGGGAAAAACCATGGAACAGAATGCAGCATTTTAATAAGAATGATGTAGAAGGAAAATTACATATTATCTTGGCGAACGGAATATATGTAGATAATACGAATTTAAATGCGGCTATGCAGAATAGAATCCGGAGAATGGCAGCATTCAGTAATCCGGTTTTCTATAAGAATCAGGCAATAGGAACATCAAATTATGATACAGCAAGATGGATTTATCTCGGGAAAGATCATCTGAGCGGATATATACAAATACCACGAGGACTGCAGGACGAACTTTGGGAAAATATAAAACAGGCAGATATTGATTACGAAATGGAAGATGAGCGCCAGCAGGGAAGAAAAATTAATGTGGATTTTAAAGGTGAATTGCGTCCCGAACAGGATAAGGCATTAAAAGAACTGATCAGGTATGATAATGGAATACTTCATGCAGCAACAGCATTTGGCAAAACAGTGGTCAGTAGTGCAATAATTGCACAAAAGAAAATAAATACATTGATTATTCTTGAATCTTCTGCACTTATAGAGCAGTGGAAAGAGGCGTTGGAAAAATTCTTAAATATCAATGAGGGACTTCCAACTTATGAGACTAAGACAGGAAGAGTAAGGAAAAGAAAAAGCCTGATTGGAACATTACAGGGAGCACATGATTCAATGACAGGAATCATAGACATTGCAATGGCAGGTTCATTGTGCAAAAAGGGTAAGTATCATAAGATGATGAATGAATATGGACTCGTGTTGATTGATGAGTGCCATCATTCTGCTTCAGAAACAATAGCCAATGTTTTAAAAGAAGTGAAAGCAAAGTATGTATATGGTGTGACAGCAACTCCCAAAAGAGGAGATGGACTGGAAAAAATCAACTATATGCTTATCGGACCTATAAGATATAGCTATACGGCCAAGGAAAAAGCAAAGGAGCAGGGAATACAGCATCTTGTGTACCCGCGTTTTACCAGGACTGTACCGCCGAGAGGTGTAATTACCGATAAGATGCATCCAAATGAAGCATATGAGATTATTCATAATAATGATGTCAGGGATGAGCAGATTATTGAGGATGTGAAGAATTGCGTAGCAGCAGGCCGGACACCGGTTGTTTTGTCACGATACAAGGATCATTCTGAAAAATTCTATGAGCGGTTAAAAGGCTATGCAGATCATGTATTTCTTATGACAGGTAACAACTCTAAGAAAGAACACAGGAAGATTCTTGAGCAGATGCATCAGGTTGATAAGAATGAATCACTTATACTGATAGCTACAGGTTCTCTTGTAGGAGAAGGTTTTGATTTTCCAAGACTGGATACACTTTTTATGGCAACACCTGTATCATTTCGCGGTGTAGTGGAACAGTATGCAGGAAGATTGAATCGTGATTATGCAGGTAAAGAAAATGTGATAATATATGATTATGTGGATAATCATATTCCAATGTTTAATAATATGTATATGAAGCGGCTGAAAGCATATAAACAGATTGGATATGAGTTTGGCGATGGTTTGCAAACTGTTAAACAGACGGTTAATGCAATATATGATGGAAATAATTATAGTGAAAATTATCATAAAGATTTGTTTGATTCTAATAAGAATATAATTATTTCCAGCCCCGTAATCAGCGGATCAAAAGTTTATGAGTTAATCAATATGCTAAAGGAAAAACAGATGTCAGGAGTTCAGGTCACAATAGTCACGTGGACTCCAGATTCCTATGGATTTGGTGATGCTGCATACTGGATGCAGTTACATGAAGATATGCGTAGAGCTGGGTTTTATATTAGAACAGTAGAAGAATATTGTGATCGATTTGCTGTTATTGATCAGGAAGTAGTCTGGTATGGAAATATTAATCTGCTGGCGAAAGATAAGGTTGATGATAGTATTATGAGAGTAAGGAGTAAAGGGATAGCAGGTGAATTGATGGAGATTACATTTAGAAATAATGATGGCAAGGCCCCAGAAGATTATGAGAATTAATAAAAGGAAGTGAATTTATGAACATAAAGCAGCTAATCGGCGAAGCCACAGATTACGATAAAAAGGTTGCACTTGAGATAAAGAAACCTAAAAGCTGGTGCAAGAGCATCAGTGCATTTGCAAATTGCTATGGTGGTAAGCTGGTATTTGGTGTGGCAAACGATGATGCGTTGGTTGGTCTTTCGGATGCTGAAGGAGATGCAGAGAAAATTAGTGAGATAATTAAAACACATCTTAATCCAATACCAGAGTTTAAGCTTTCATTTGAAAAAGATAAAGACAAGACGTTTGTTATTGTAGAAGTTATGAAAGGACAGCAGACACCATACTATTATGAAGGCGATGGACAACTTATTGCGTTTATGCGTATTGGAAATGAAAGTGTTCCGGCAACACCTTCACAGTTAAGAGAGTTGGTGCTTCGCGGAAGTGGTGAAAGCTACGATAGCTTGAAATCAAGATATGATTTTAATAATATGTCTTTTACAAAATTAAAATCAGTATATAAACAGAGAACAGGAAATACCTTTGAAGATACAGATTATGAATCATTTGGTCTGGTTGATGAAAAAGGCAATCTGACGAATGCAGGGGCACTTCTGGCAGATGAATCTCCGGTTCGTCATTCCAGATTATTTTGTACAAGATGGAATGGCCTTACGAAGGCATCTGGAATTGTAGATGCACTTGATGATAAGGAATATACGGGAAGTCTTGTCACACTATTGCAGGCAGGAACAGATTTTGTCAGAAATAATTCCAAGAAAGCATGGCGTAAGGTAGGTGACGGCAGAATTGAAATGCCTGATTATCCGGATCGTGCAGTACTGGAAGGTGTAGTAAATGCATTGATTCATAGAAATTATATGGAGATAGGCAGCGAAGTCCATATAGATATGTTTGATGACAGAATTGAAATATATTCACCGGGTGGACTGGTAAGCGGAATATCTTTAGAGGGAAAAGATTTATTGAAAATTCCATCAAAGCGAAGAAATCCGATATTAGCTGATATATTCAGTCGTTTGAAATACATGGAGCGTAGAGGTAGTGGGTTTAAGAAAATATTGGCAGACTACGAGGGACAAGTTGAATTTAATGAGACTAAGATGCCAGTCTTTGATGCAGATAATGATGATTTTACATTGACTTTGTATAATCTGAATTATGGCACTAATTATGCAACACAGGTGAAGCAAAATGGTACTCAAGGTGATACCCAAGATGATACTCAAGGTGATACCCAAGATGATACTCAAGAAAAAATAATAAAAATGATAGAGGAAAATCCACGAGTATCAACATCTGATATGGCAAAAAGATTGGGAATTGGCATTGCAACAGTAAAGCGTAAAATTAAGAAAATGCCGAATATATCATATGTGGGAAGTGGTTACAGTGGTCACTGGGAAATCAAATAGGTTTTTGAAAATAATGAATCCGCTTATTATTGCTATAAGGCAATAGGCTTTGAAGATGTACCTCAGGATGAAATAGAAGAGTATAATGTAATGGGGGAAGAATGGGATTGCCTCGAATTGGAAATAAAACTATAAGGTTAATATACCCCAGGGGATATGAGATAATATCTCCTGGGGTATACTTATAAATGACTAATTATTTATACCATTTCATCAATATTGCTTCATAGCAAATATCCAGCACATTATCATTTTGATCCATACTGAAGGATAAATTGAAAAAGACTTCCGGGTAGCGCTCATCAATATAGCAATAGCACAAATTATACTGGCTTTCCAAACCATCATGATTATAGGCCTTAGATCTATATACAACCTCGTTTCGGGGCTCTCCATAAGCAGCAATTACCTGTTTTCTGGAATCGCCTAACTTTATACCACGTGAGGTCGCCGTGTCTGATGACATTTGATCGGGGTATTCAGTATATGCCGTACAATTTGTAGTCATAATAGAAATACGTTCTACATCTTCATAGCCGTTTCCGGCTCCATATAAGTCTACGTAATTGCTATATCCAAATCCATTAACGTTAAAATCCTCATAAGAGAGAGGCAAAATGGTGCTATTCTCCGTGCTTCCTGATACTTCCACCGGTGCCGGAGTTGTGGAATCTTCCGTTATCACTTCTGTGGTTTCAGTGCGTTCGGTTTCTGCGTTCGTTTCACTCTGCCCGGCATCCGGTTCTGTGGCAGTAGATGCGTTTTCTGATTCTGCGACGATGGCCGTTGCTTCGCAACTATTATGATCAAATTGTAGCAGAAAATGGAGATATGGCAACTGGATTTTTCTAAGATATTTCCCATGCATGAAGTATCAAGAGTTGTAATCAGTACATTCTTAGGATTTAGATGAAAAATAGGATTTACTATGATATGATTAGTTAAGAATTATATTTAATACGAAAGAGGAATGACACATTATTATGGAGTTTTTCAGTTTGTTTTCAACAGTATTTTTTAATATAGCAATTACCTTTGGCCTGTTATTACTTATATACTTGTTTTTCTTTTCGGGCATTAGAGCACGTAAGGACCTGAAACCGGTTAAGTACATTTCCTACAAAAAGGATCATTTTCAGGAGAATTTTGAATTTACCTGTGAGTTTTGCGGATCCAAGGTATCTTCTGCGGATGAAAAATGTCCAACCTGTGGCGGTAATTTTGGAAAGAACAAGGAGTATCAGTTAAAGAAACGGGCCATGCATCAAAGGTATTTAGAGTATATGAAATCCCAGGAAGAAGCCATTACACAGGAAACGGAATATATAAGTACTACAATGTAGGCAATTCAAAAATATAAGCTGATACGTCATAAATACTACAATTTTGAAATCGGCGAGCCTCCGGTTTATAAACCTGCAAGTGATTATGAATTTACCTGTGAATACTGTGATAATAAGATAAGGGGAAAAAGCACAGACGAAAAGGGGTGTAGTAATTGTGGGGCTTCTTATAAAGAAAACCTGGAATTATTGGTACGCGAAGAGGAAGACCGTCTGGAAAAACGCCATTATGACGAATATATGAAACTGAAGGATCTGGAGTGGGAGCAGAATATCAGGAATGAGCGAAGAGATGCAAACATTGATGAAAAGTATGGGACACCTATCCGATTTATGGAGAAAAATGCAAAGGTTATTGCGCTGGTCATTTTGCTTGGACTTATGATGATTTCCGTGGGAATAACAGTTTTGATTTTAAAGTTTAGGTAAAACAGGATGAGTATATCTGACGTGAAGGGAGATCACATGGACATTCTATTTAAAAACGATGATTTTGTATTTTCCATGGGGAAAGAGACCCTGCCACCAGATCTGCTTATATTATAATGTTCATTTACTGGGCGATAGTATTCCTATGGATGGGGTGTTTCATGGATATGATGAATTGGATCATGAGAGAATCAATCTGGATTTCTGCTGGATTCCGCTGGAGGAACTAAGGAAGGACACGAAGGTATATCCATTGGAACTGATACCTTACATACTTGAGCAGAGAAAAGAAACGGTACATTTTGTTTCAAGGCAGATTTAATTGAGAGGGCAAGGAAAGAAAATGCTAGAAGTAAAATTTTATGACTCAGTGGATGATTCCCTGTTGAAGTTTGCGGTGATCGTCTCACAGAGCAATGGCAAATGGGTATTTTGCAAGCATAAAGAAAGAGACACCTATGAAGTTCCGGGTGGACATAGAGAAGCCGGTGAAAGCATTCTTGAAACGGCGAAAAGAGAATTGCAGGAAGAAACCGGTGCAATCAGGTTCGATATGAAGCCCCTGTGTGTATACTCTGTAACCGGGAAGAACAGAGTAAATGATACGGGAGAAGAATCCTTTGGGCTGCTTTGCTATGCGGAGATAGCAGAATTTGCGACAGAACTGCATAGCGAGATGGAGAAGATAGTACTCTTGGACGGACTGACGGAGGAGTGGACGTATCCGTTGATACAGCCGAAATTGATAGAGAAGTATTTGCAGATGAAAAATACTATTGATTTTCGCCTGCGTGCTTGATAGAATGTAGGTGTAATGAAAGTTTACCGCTGACCGATATGCGGGATATAAATGGTTGGGTCGAAAGTGTAGTCCTTCGCCGTGAGGCGGGGGACTTTTTATATTGAAGTATATAAAGAAATTCCTGTTAAAGTTATACCTTGAATTAAGATAATCAAGTGAATTATAATGATTTTAGTTAAAAAATAAATTTTGCTACATTTAGGAGGTCCCCATGCTATTTATAGAATACCCCAAATGTTCCACCTGTCAAAAGGCAAAAAAGTGGCTGGAGGAACATAATATCACCTATACAGATCGTCACATTGTAGAGGACAACCCCACCTACGAAGAATTAAAAGAATGGCAGAGCAGAAGTGGGCTGCCGTTAAAGAAATTCTTCAATACCAGTGGGTTGTTATATAAGAACATGCAGTTGAAGGACAAGCTTCCGAACATGACGGAAGAGGAACAACTTCGGCTGCTGGCCACGGACGGAATGCTGGTAAAGCGGCCGTTTGTCGTGGACGGGGATCTGGTGTTGACCGGATTCCGGGAAGCAGAATGGAAGGAAAAATTAATTTAGTACAGGGAGGACGAATATGAGTAGAGTAAATTTTGGAGCAAAGCCGGTAATGTATCCCATGCCGGTGCTGATCATTGCAACTTATGACGAAAATGGAGTACCCGATGCCATGAACGCAGCATGGGGAATCATTACGGACATGAATGAGATCTCCATCAGTATGTCAGAGCATAAGACCACGGAGAATCTGGCAAAGACCGGAGCATTTACCGTAAGTATCGGAACCGAAGATACCGTGGTAGCCTGCGACTATGTGGGCGTGGAATCTGCGAAGAAAGTACCTGATAAATTCTCAAAGTCCGGTTTCCATGCAGCCAAGAGTGATTTTGTCAATGCACCGTTGATCGATGAACTTCCCATGGCGCTGGAATGTAAGGTGAAAAGTTTTGAAGACGGCATTCTGGTGGGCGATATCGTCAACGTCAATGCGGACGAAAGCATCCTGACGGATGGCAAGATCGATCCGAAGAAATTGAAGCCAATCAGCTATGATCCTGTGAATAATACTTATCTTGCAATGGGAGATAAAGTAGGAAATGCTTTTAAAGACGGTTTGAAATTGAAATAGTAAGATCAAAGAACGCGGGAGGTTTAACCCTCCTGCGTCCCCATCTCATCGGTGGTAGAGCGGATATGTTCTACTGCCGTTTTTACTTGTTCTGCATAATCCAGATTGTTCTGGCTCATGGTGTGCACCTGCTCGGCATTGGCGGTAACTTCTTCAGTTACAGCGGACAGCTGGGAGATGTTTTCCATAATCTTATTATTGGATTCTGACAATCCCAGAATGTGGTGATTTACTTCTTCCACCTGGGAAGCCAGTGCTTCCATATTTTTGTTCAGCTGTTCGAAAGTCTCGGAAGCAGCCAGGATCTTTTCGCCCTGCTGTTCGGTAGCTTCAATGGAGCCGCTGATCGTGTTGACTACCATGTTGGCATTGGCATTCAGCTCATTGGTAATCTTCGTAATCTCTTCGGTAAAGCTCTTGGTCTGTTCTGCCAACTGCCGGATTTGCTGGGCAACAACGGCGAAACCGCGTCCGGCCTCCCCGGCACGGGCACTTTCAATGGAAGCGTTCAATGCCAGAAGATTGGTCTGACCGGAGATTGCCATGATGCTTCCGGCGATCTCTTCCACTTCTTTCGTCTTTTCCTGTAACTTTTCCATGGCATCCGTGACGGAATGGTTGGTATCTTTGATCATAGCGGACTGTTGTTTTAAGTCTTCCATGGCAGCCATGTTTTTACGGATACTTTCGTTGGAATCCTCGGCAATCTGAACCATCTGTTCGGAAATGTGACCGGTCTGCTCGATAGCACGCTGAATCGTGCCGGTCATCTGGTTTTGTTCTTCAATACTGGTGGCGGTCATATTGGTAGCATCGGAGATTTCCTGCATGCTGTTGGCAACGGATTCCGTCGTCTGTACCAGCTGGTTCATAAGATCTGTGGTTTTGGTGGTCTCCTGATGTACGGTCTGGGATACGTCCAGAATATTATCCAGTACTTCTTTTACATGGTTATGTTCTTCCCGGGAAGAACCGATGGCGTCATTATTAAAAAGTATTGTGATCTTACCGGTCTCCAGAATAATAATTCCGATCAGGAATACCAGCAGGGTAGAGCAGACGGCATTCACATCCTGACCGTAGATTCCCTTCGTAGCCTGAACGATCATGACGATCAGGTAGAGCACGAATAATCCCACAGCGGTTTTCTTCAGAGATTTTTTCTCATAATAAGGAATCTGTAATATGAAAATGGCGATCAGCGCATAGTGAATGAAACTTGCATCTGTCTGTAAACCGACTAACAGATACTCAATGCCGATCTCGATGGTAGCGAAGACTTTTAATAGTCGTGTCGCCTTATTTCGAAGGTGTGTCACGACATTTACCACACAGAAAACGGCAATCAGAATGGTATTTGCGTATGTAACAATGGGTGCAATGTTGTGATTTGCCAGTTTTAACCACAGATAAAATAGGAACACGATCGCCAAAAGCGAAGTAGCGATAATATAGAACCGGTTCATTCTGATATTGCGTTCCGCGGTATCCGTATAACGATATTTATTATTTTCTTTTATATTCATAAGTTCCCTCCCTATTTTTATTGATGCTATTTTAAGTGTAACTGCTTTCGTCAATTTTTTCTACATTTTTATTCCATTTTCGAAAAAAATTATGAAAAAAATCATGGAAATAAAAAATGCAAATTGATACTGATTTTCAATACCAAATGCGCTATAATACTTCTGTTACAACACAGAACATTAAGATGTTGAGATACGAAAGGATACAGAAGTGTTATGACACTGAAAGAATTGGAAATCGGTAAAAGCGCCGTGATCGAAACCGTCGGTGGTTCCGGAGAACTCAGACAGCATTTCCTGGATATGGGTATGATCCCGGGAGCAGAGGTGACGGTGGTAAAGCTGGCTCCGATGGGGGATCCCATGGAATTGCAGGTGCACGGCTATGAACTTACGTTGCGTTTGGCGGAAGCGGATCAGATCGAGATCGCACCTATATCGAAGAGAACAAGAGAACATAAAGGGCTGGACCGGGTGACGGATGCGGAGCACCCGGGATTAGGTGAGGATGGAAAATACCATTCGAAAAAAGATGAGAATCCTCTGCCGGAGGGAACGACACTTACGTTCGCCCTGGCGGGAAATCAGAACTGCGGCAAGACTACACTGTTCAATCAGCTCACCGGCTCGAATCAGCATGTGGGAAATTTCCCCGGGGTTACCGTAGACCGTAAGGACGGTTCCATCAAGGGGTATCCGGATACTTTGGTGACAGACCTGCCCGGTATTTATTCCATGTCCCCTTATAGTAGTGAAGAGATCGTATCCCGTAATTTTATCCTGTATGAGAAACCCAGAGCTATCATTAATATCGTGGATGCCACGAATATCGAGCGTAATCTGTATCTGACCATGCAGTTGTTGGAAATGAACATTCCCATGGTCGTAGCCCTGAACATGATGGATGAAGTCACCGGCAATCACGGTTCCATCGATGTGAATGCCATGGAGGCGTTCCTGGGAGTTCCCGTAATCCCCATTTCAGCTGCGAAAAACGAAGGCGTGGACGAACTGATCCGCCATGCAGTCCATGTGGCAAAATATCAGGAACGGCCGCTGCGGCAGGATTTCTGCGATAAAAACGATCATGACGGTTCCGTACACCGCTGCATCCATGCGGTGGGGCATCTGATCGAGGATCATGCGGAAGCAGCAAAGCTGCCCCTGCGTTTCGCAGCCAACAAAGCCATTGAAGGAGACCATCTGATCCTGGAGAAGCTGCAGCTGGATGAAAATGAAAAAGAAATGCTGGAGCATATTGTCTGCCAGATGGAGACAGAGCGTGGTGTGGACCGGAGTGCGGCTATCGCGGACATGCGGTTTGATTTTATCGAGAGATTATGTGAACAGACGGTAGTAAAGCCGAAGGAAAGCAAAGAACGGATCCGCAGTGAGAAGATCGATCGGATCCTTACCGGAAAATATACGGCAATCCCTTGTTTTATTGTGATCATGATATTGGTGTTTTATTTGACATTTAATGTGATCGGAGCCTGGCTGCAAGGGCTTTTGGAACTGGGAATCGGCAGACTGACAGAACTTGCGGATGCAGCCATGACAGCGGCCCATGTCAACAGTGCAGTACAAAGTCTTGTGATCGACGGTATTTTTACCGGGGTGGGCAGCGTATTGAGTTTCCTGCCTATTGTGGTGACCTTGTTTTTCTTCCTTTCACTTATGGAAGACAGCGGTTATATCGCCCGTGTGGCATTCGTGATGGATAAGTTGCTTCGAAAGATCGGTCTGTCCGGACGAAGCATCGTACCCATGCTGATCGGGTTCGGCTGTACGGTTCCGGCAGTCATGGCAACGCGGACGCTGACCAGTGAGAGAGATCGTAAAATGACGATTTTGCTCACTCCGTTTATGAGCTGTTCTGCGAAACTGCCAATTTATTCCTTTTTTGTGAGCGTATTTTTCCCGGGAAAGGGTGGACTGATCATGTCAGCCCTGTATCTGCTGGGGATCGTGATTGGTATTCTGGTTGCATTTTTATATCGTGGAACTTTGTTCAAAGGCGAGCCAGTGCCGTTCGTAATGGAACTGCCTAATTATCGTCTGCCCGGAGCGAAAAATGTAGGACAGTTGTTGTGGGAAAAGGCGAAAGATTTTTTACAGAAGGCATTTACTGTGATCTTCATTGCAACGATTGTAGTATGGTTTTTACAGAGTTTTGATCTGAAACTGAATCTGGTAGAGAATTCAGCCAACAGTATGCTGGCAATGCTATCAGGTCTGTTGGTTCCGGTGTTCCGGCCACTGGGATTGGGAGACTGGCGGATCTGTACCTCTCTGATCAGTGGATTCATGGCAAAAGAAAGTGTGGTAGCAACCCTGGAAGTATTGTTCGGCAGCAGTATTGCCACGGTACTTACCCCGTTGGCAGCCGCGTCGTTACTGGTATTCAGCCTGCTGTATACGCCCTGCGTGGCAGCCATCGCTTCTGTACGCAGAGAACTGGGTGGAAAATGGGCCATTGCCGTGGTACTCTGGCAGTGTTTTGTGGCATGGGTGGCAGCCTTTTTGGTACATGGAATCGGAATGCTTCTGGGATGAAGATTCCTCGATAAGCGAATATTGGATAGAAGTGTGGGAGTGCGCAGCACGAAACAATTCGTAGGAATTAAAGGTGGGGCTTTTGCCCCCGACATCCATATATAATAGAAAACCTGCAGGGGATTATTCCTCCTGCAGGTATTTTATTACACATTTCAGTTCCGGTGAGATCCATTTGTTCCTATGATATAAAAGCTGCCGCCAGATATCCGGCTGAATCTCCGTCATGGGGAGTCTGACGAGATTTCCTTTTGCCAGATCTTCCGCTACAACGAACTCCGGCAGATAGGAGATGCCGAGACCCTGACACAGAAGATTGCGGATCAGCTGGGTATCGCCCACCTCCATGATGGGCATTGTCTCCTTACCGTTTTGGGAGAGCAGATCATCCAGAGCCGCCCGGTAACTCATGTTTTTCTCTGTCAGGATCAGCGGGTATTCCAGAAGCTGTTCCAGGGTGATCTGAGTCTGTCCGGCTAAGGGGTGACCGGCACCGGTGACGAAGTGAATATCTACCGGAGCTTCGAAAGCGGTCACATAATTGTGATTAAAAATACGGCGGTCCAGCGTGTATACAATGTCCACCTGATTCTGTCCCAGCATCTGGAACATTTCATCAGTGCTGGTAGCGATGATCTTCAACCGGATTCCGGGATATTTTTCATGAAAATCTTTAAAACGGCTGTGAAATTCCCAACTGGCCAGGGACTCTGCAATGGCGATCCGCACCAGACCCTCCGGAGCGGTATTACCGCTGATGTGGGTGGCTTCCGCGGCGAGACGCAGGATCTGCTGGGCCAGGGGTAACAGCTTCTCCCCTTCGTTAGTCAGGGTTACGGTATGCCCGATCCGCTCAAACAGAGGGATGGACAGCTCCTTTTCCAATTGTTTGATCTGAAAGGATACGGTGGACTGGGTATAACCCAGACGTCCGGCCGCCAGCGTAAAACTTTTCAGCTCATTTACCATAACAAAGGTTTCCAGATTTTTAACATCCATGGGGTAGATACACTTTCTGAATTGTAAATTTAATTCCTCGATCAATATAATGAAAATAATTTGTTTTTCAAATATTTAAGAAAATTATATAATGAGAAAACAGGGCTGTCAATGAGAAAAGACGGCGAAAAATATAGGAAAACAGCAAAACTATATGCCGTATCCGGCGTTTAAAATAAGAAAGTATTGGGAAGGATCAGAGGTATGGAAAAAAGAGAAAGACTGGGAAGCCGTTTGGGATTTATCATGCTGTCGGCAGGGTGTGCCATTGGCTGCGGAAATGTGTGGAAATTCCCGTGGATGTGCGGGCAGAACGGTGGCGGAAGCTTCATGCTGATCTACGTGATCTGCCTGATCGTGCTGGGCCTGCCTGCTATGATCATGGAGTTTTCCGTGGGACGTGCAGCGCAGACGAGTCCGCTTTATATGTACCGGAAATTATCCGGCGGCAGGGGAAAATGGAATCTGTGGGGCATCGTCTGCCTCATCGGCAACATTGCACTGATCGCTTTTTATGCGGTGGTGTCCGGATGGATCCTCTATTATTTTGTAAAATTTCTGACAGGGCAGAATCAGAATTTCGGTTTTGAAAAAATGATCACGACGCCCTCGGTGAATGTGACATATCTGTTAGTCACCCTGCTGATCGCTTTTGTCATTTTAAGCTTCCATCTGCAGGGTGGGCTGGAACGTATTACCAAATATATGATGTCAGCATTGATCGTGCTGATGTTGGTGCTGGCGGTGCACAGCTTTACACTTCCGGGAGCAGGAGAGGGCTTAAGCTTCTATCTGATCCCACATTTCTCCAAAATCACCGGTTCCGTGGTGGTGGGTGCCATGAATCAGGCATTTTTCACCTTGTCCGTGGGAATGGGCGGTATGGCGATCTTCGGAAGCTATATCGGCAAGGACCGTTCTCTCATGGGGGAGTCTATCCATATTATTATCCTGGATACACTGGTGGCAGTGATTGCCGGTATCATTATATTTCCGGCATGCTTCACTTATGATGTGGAAGTGACGGCGGGTCCCAGCCTTCTGTTCGATACTATGGCGACCGTATTTAACAACATGGCAGGTGGCAGATGGTGGGGAACCTTATTTTTCCTGTTCATGGTGTTTGCAGCCATGTCTACAGTGCTGGGTGTGTGTGAAAATATTCTGGCCATGGTCCGGGAACTGACCGGATGGTCCAGACCGGTAGGATGTATCGTCTGCGGTGTGGGAACGTTTCTGTTGGCATTGACAACGGCGTTGGGCTTCAGCGTGATCCATTTTCAGCCCTTTGCGGCGGGAACGACCTGGCTGGACTTCTGGGATTTTCTGGTGTCGAATAACATCATGCCTATAGGTTCGATCTTGCTGGCGGTATTTTGCTGTTATAAGGTCGGCTGGGGTTGGGACAAATTCCTGGAGGAAGCAAATGCCGGCAAAGGCTTAAAGGTGCAGCCGTGGATGAAGCCGGTGTTCAAATATTTTGTGCCGGCGGCAGTACTGTTCATCTATGTGTACGGAATGGTAAATTTTGCATGGAAATAGAGAAAATAAGACGAGACAAACGACGGCGGGGTAAGACCCCTGCCGTTTTTGTGTATACGATGACCAAGTACAGATTTGTGCTTGCACAAGAATCTGTATTTGGAGAATGTACATCATCGAGCTTTTAAGCGAAATGGTGTACAAAGTATACAAATCGAGTAGGAGCCAGCCTGCTCGATTGTATAGGATGAGATGGGAAGCGGTTGCACCGTAACTCAAAATTGGGTAGTATGTAACTATTCAGAGGCATGCAAATCAGATCAATATGTACGTCGAGTGCTTGCACTCGCAAGAACATTTGACATGATTAATAGGGCGAATGTGATTCTGAATAATTATGTGGTATGCTATGTAGTATAAAGATATGAAATCAGGAGGCATCTATGACAGAGCAGGAGATCCGAACGATATTACGCAGACAAAGAGGATATTTTGCTACAGGAGCGACGCTTTCCCGGGAATTCCGGGCAGAACAGCTGGGAAAATTAAAGGCCTCCCTGCAGCGCCATGAAGAGGAACTGAATGCTGCACTGCAACAGGATCTGGGAAAAAGCCGGATGGAGAGCTATATGTGCGAGATCGGATTGACTCTGTCGGAGCTGACCTGGATGCAGAAGCACCTGCGGGGACTGATGCGGGAAAAGAGAGTGCCGACACCGTTATCGCAGTTCGCGGCGAGGAGCTTCCGGTCTCCGTCACCCTATGGCACCGTGCTGATCATGAGCCCATGGAATTATCCGGTGCTATTGACACTGGAGCCGTTGATCGATGCTATTGCCGCAGGGAATACCGCAGTGGTAAAACCCAGTGCCTATGCTCCGGCGACGGCAGCTGTGCTGAAAAATATTCTGGAAGAATGTTTTCCGATAGAATACGTGGCTGTGATCACCGGCGGCAGAACGGAGAATCAGGCATTATTGCAGCAGCGGTTTGATATGATATTTTTCACTGGAGGCAAGACCGTGGGACGGGAGGTGCTTAGAAGCGCTGCGGAATATTTGACCCCGGTGACGTTGGAGTTGGGTGGGAAAAGCCCCTGCATCGTGGATGCTACGGCAAAGATCCCGCTGGCGGCCCGGCGGATCGTGTTCGGAAAATATCTGAATTGCGGGCAGACCTGCGTGGCACCGGATTATATTTTGTGCGATGGCCAGATCCGGGATCAGCTGGTGGAAGCCATTCAGGCTGAAATCATCCGACAGTTTGGTGCGGATCCCCTGCAAAATCCGGATTATGGAAAAATCATCAACGAAAAGCATTTTCACAGACTGCTGGGGCTGATGGATGCAGAAAAGACCGTCTGCGGCGGACAGTATGACGAGAAGACGTTGCGCATTGCGCCTACGGTGATGACGGATGTGGACTGGTCGGATGCCGTGATGGGAGAAGAAATCTTCGGACCGATCCTGCCGGTGGTGACTTATAATGCGTATGATACAGAGAAAAGCATTGTACAAAATGATTTTAGCGGAGAGGTTTCCGGAAGCCAAGCTGCCGCGGGGGATTTTGTGGATTGGGCGATCCGCTGCGTAGAGGAACATCCTCATCCGTTGGCATTGTATTTTTTCAGTGAAGATAAAAAAGCCCAGAGAAGGATCCTGGATCACTGCCATTTTGGCGGCGGCTGCATCAACGACACCATCATTCACCTGGCCACCAGCGCCATGCCCTTCGGCGGCGTGGGTGAGAGCGGTATGGGTGGGTATCACGGCCGCACTGGATTCGAGACCTTCAGCCATTATCGGAGTATCGTGGACAAAAAGACATGGATGGATCTGCCAATACGCTATCAGAGGTATGATGAGAAAAAAGAGAAGCTGTTGCGGAGGTTTTTAAAGTAACGTCCTGAAAAGTGTGAGATGGCACGAGATTACGACCTGAAAAGTGTAGTGTATAGCCTAAATTACGTCCTGAAAAATGTAATAGCAGGATATTAGCGTGAAATAATATAGAAATCGTGAAGGAAAGAAGGTAATTAGTATGAACTTTATCAAACAGAAATGCATTACAGCAGCAGTATTATTGCTGGTTGCTATTTTGTCCATAACGGTTGTAGGAAAATACGTCTCCGCACCGGAGAATCATCAGAAGACCATTGCCTCTCTGGATGAGAAAAAACAGACTGTCATGGAACTGACGGCGGCATCCACGGTGACTTCGGCACTGATTACCTTGCTTCCGGGCGACACGGCAACACCCATTGCGGAGAAAATGGCAGATGTCAGCGGATATCTGCTGGTGGTCCTCTGCGCTATCTATTTGGAAAAATATCTCGTGACGATTACCGGCTATGTGGCATTTACCTACCTGATTCCGATTGCCTGCGGCTTGTGGATGCTCAACCTGATCTTTGCAAATGCCACCGTGCGAAAACTGGCAGCAAAGCTGGCGGTGTTTGGCTTGGCGATCTCTCTCGTGGTTCCCGCTAGTGTGAAGATCTCTGACCTCATCGGTGACACCTATCAGGCCCAGATCGAAGCTACCATTGAAGATGCCAGGGACACACAGAACATATTGGAAAACAGTGGCGTGGTGGATGACACTAATGCGACGGAAACAACCGGAATCGGAACAACAGAAGCTTCTGGAACTGTTACAGGTAATGTGCAGGAGAAGGAAAACAATAACTCCGGCTCTGTCTCAAACATTTTCGACTGGGCAAAAGATGCCATTTCCGGCGCTAAAGATTCGGTGGCAAATGTCGTGGAAAATGTGACGATTTCTACCGAAGATCTGGTACAGAAGGTGGAGAATTCCCTGAATCACTTTATCGAGGCGGTTGCCGTGATGATCATTACTTCCTGCGTGATCCCGATGTTGGTACTGTTGTTGTTTTTCTGGATGGTGAAGATCGTGCTGGATGTGGATCTGAGTGGCGTGAAGATCAAGGGGATGCTACCGGAGCGGAAGGAATAAGTGAATATATTCAGACAAAAATACTTATATTAAAAGATTTTTTGACCTAAATATGGTATCTTATTATTAAAAAGAATAAAATTATTCATTTTGAGGCTTTAAGAAACAAAACATTTGATGAAGCAAGAAATATGGAAAAACAGGATGGACATAGCTATGGCAGAAAAGAATACCGCTGATATTGGTTTTGAAAAACAAATATGGAATGCTGCGTGTGTGTTGCGAGGCAACTTGGATGCATCAGAATATAAAAGTGTTGTGCTTGGATTAATCTTCCTGAAGTATATCTCGGATCGATTCAATGATAAATATAGGGAATTGTTGGCAGAAGGTGACGGCTTTGAGGAAGATATAGATGAATATACATCTGAAGGTATTTTCTTTGTACCGGTGGGGGCGCGGTGGAGTGAGATAGCGGCAAAAGCACATACACCGGAAATCGGTACAGTTATCGATGATGCTATGCGTGCTATTGAAAAAGAGAATAAACGCCTGAAAGATATTCTTCCAAAAAACTTCGCACGTCCGGAACTGGATAAGCGTAGACTGGGTGATGTGGTGGATTTATTCACTAATATTCAGATGATAGAACACGGCAGCGAGAAAGATATTTTGGGTCGCACTTATGAGTATTGCCTGTCCATGTTTGCGGAACAAGAAGGAAAGCGTGGTGGTGAATTCTTTACTCCGTCCTGCGTAGTACGTACCTTGGTAGAAGTGTTAAAACCGTTTAAGGGGCGAGTATATGACCCTTGTTGTGGATCGGGCGGTATGTTCGTACAGTCTGCAAAGTTTGTAGAGAATCACAGCGGTAATATCAGCAACATTTCTATTTATGGTCAGGATTCCAATCCTACCACATGGAAGATGGCACAGATGAACCTTGCTATCCGCGGTATTGAGCCGGATTTGGGAACATACGCAGCAGATACATTCCTTGATGATCGCCATCCTACATTGCGGGCAGATTATATTATGGCAAATCCGCCGTTCAACCTTTCAGACTGGGGCGCAGATAAATTGAAAGAGGATGTTCGTTGGCAGTATGGCATGCCGCCAGCAGGAAATGCCAACTTTGCATGGCTGCAACATATGATTTATCACCTTGCACCGACAGGAAGAATCGGTATGGTACTTGCTAACGGTTCCTTATCTTCTCAATCAGGAGGAGAGGGTGAAATCCGGAAGAATATTATTAATGCTGATTTAGTTGAATGTATTGTGGCAATGCCAACGCAGCTTTTCTATACAACGCAGATTCCGGTTTCACTTTGGTTTATCAATAAGCAGAAGAAACAGCCGGGAAAGACGTTGTTCATTGATGCGCGCAAGATGGGAACAATGGTCAGTCGCAAGCTTCGAGAACTTACCGATGATGATATCAAGAAAATTTCTGATACCTATGAAGCATTTGTAGACGGAACTCTTGAAGATGTAAAAGGTTTCTGTGCAGTTGCAGATACAGAGGAAATTGAAAAGCAGGATTATATTCTTACTCCAGGAAGATATGTGGGGATCGAAGAGCAGGAAGATGACGGAGAACCATTTGAGGAAAAGATGGACCGTTTGACATCAGAACTTTCAGAAATGTTTGCTAAGAGCCATGAGTTAGAAGATGAAATCCGTAGGAAACTGGGAGCGATTGGGTATGAAATTTAAACTAGGAGATATTTGTTCTCGACTCAGTAGCGGAAAGGGAATTTCAGCGAAATTGATAGATGATGTTGGTAAATTTCCGGTGTATGGAGGTAATGGATTACGTGGGTATACTGCACAGAGCAACTTTTTTGGAGAATGTGCGATTATTGGACGCCAAGGAGCTTTTTGTGGAAATGTAAGATATTTTTCAGGCGAAGCATATATGACAGAACACGCCATTGTTGTATGTGCCAACAAAGATAATAATACGCGTTACTTGGCATATTTGCTTGGAATAATGAAATTGGGAAGATTATCAGGGCAATCAGCACAACCGGGGCTTTCAGTGAAGACTCTTGCTCAACAAGATGTTGATATGCCTCCACTAGAACAACAAAGAAAAGTGGCGAAGATTCTTGCTACAATCGAAAAAAAAATTGAACTAAATAATAAGATAAATGAGAATTTAGAGCAGCAAGCACAAGCAATTTTTGCAAATATGTTTGATGAAAGCAATACTACCCAAGCAACGATTAGTGATGTATCACTTAATGTTACCGATGGAGTGCACAATACAGTGCATGATGATCCAGAGGGCGAATATTTGCTTTTAAGTTGCAAGAATATCAAGGGAGGATCTCTTAATATAGGAACATCCGAACGCCGAATTAGTCGTGATACCTTTGAAAAACTTCGTCGTCGCACAAAACTATCGAAAGGAGATGTTCTCATTTCGTCTGTTGGCACAATAGGAGAGCTACTATTGCTTAATAATGAGCCTCTAAACTATGAATTTCAGAGGAGTGTTGCAATGGTAAAACCAAATCCTTCCGTTGTTAGTTCTGCTTATTTATATGAATCTTTGCTGTCCAACAGAGCAAAACTCATAAATTCCGCTCATGGTGCCGTACAACAATGCTTATTTATATCAGATATTGCTGAATTTCCTATCAGAATTCCACAACAAGATATCCTAAGTGAGTTTGATACTATTGTTACACCGATGCTTGATATTGTTACGGCTAATGAGAATGAAAATATCAAGTTATCACAGCTTAGGGATACATTACTTCCTAAACTAATGTCTGATGAGATTGATGTCTCCGATTTGGAATTTTAAGCTGCTAAATTCTCATTTACTCTTCTGTTATTTTTGATTTTTTCATCTATCATTTTCAATACAGATGATATTTGTTTTTGTTCTTCTATTGGCGGAAGTAAAAAATCATACTCTCTCATTTGCTTCAATGATATGTTTTTTATTGTTGTTCCAGTAGCGCTATGTTCAAGGTACTGTCTAAATATCGGAGAAGAAACAACATAATAAATAAAATCTTTATCGACAAACTCCTTCACATTAAAGTAGCAGGCACTTTTACCTAAGATGATTTTCTCCGAATTATACATACCCACATTTCCCAATGTACCATTTATAGACACTAACAAAGTCCTATTTGTTAATGGTTTCTTATATTTCTCATACTGGCTGTAATCTACCCTTTTTGTATCTTTCTTAATTAAAATCTCGCCATTTACAAGGTTGTTGCCATTAATAAATGCATATTCTCCACCTTCTGTATATTTGGGTGTACCATGAAGACCATCGCCCAATATATCTGTACATTTTTCCAACGTGGTTTTTTTCCATTCAACCATGCTTCCACCTTCCTATCTAACCTATATATTTCCTATGCGCCTGTTTGACATTACTCTGTTTGACCATTGCGTACTGCAAGGTCGTATCTATTCGCTTATGCCCTAAGAGCTGCTGCAATTGCTCAATTGGCATTCCTTTGTCTATCGCCATTGTTGCAAGTGTTCTTCTGAATTTATGCGGATGGAGTTTTTCTATTTCTAAAACTTTTCCCATTTCTCGCAAGCGGGATTCTATACCACCAATTGTTATTCTTGTATGTGGATACCTCAGTGTTACAAAAAGAGCCGGATTTTCATCATTCCTACTGTCAATGTAATTCTTCAGGTGAATCTTTGTCCTTGCATCAAAGTAAACCACTCGTTCCTTATCGCCTTTACCAAAGACCACGCATTCGCGTTCATTAAAATTGATATCTGCCTTATTCAGCAGCACCATCTCTCCGATACGCATTCCGGTTGAGGCCAGCATATCGACAATTGCCAAATCCCGAAGCTCTGTGCAATTATCACGCATCTTCTCCAGTTCCTCATCGGTGTACGTCTCCTTTATATTGGTAGCTGTTTTAACTTTATGTATCCGACGTACAGGACTTTTCAGAATATGATCCTCATCCTCTAACCAAGAGAAGAAACTGGATAAGATTCTACGAATATTATCAATTGTCACACGGCTTGATCCATGTTTCTCCTGATATTCTGTGAGATATGCTCTGAGATCATCCGTCTGCATATGACGCACACCTTTGTCTACGGCTTCCGTCATTGCTTCTATTGTAGTTCGATAATATTTCAGTGTTTTCTCTGAGCAACCCTCAATACGTTTCGCATACACAAATGAATCAATCAATTTTTGGCTGTCATCCTCTGCCTCAGTAACTTTGCCGGAAATCTCGTAGTTATAGAGTGAATGCTCTAAGACCTCCTGTAATTTCTGTAGTTGTGCGTTGTCGAGATGCGGCAACATCTGTTGCACAATTTCTTCCATAATTCTTTGTTTCATGATTCGTTCTCCTTATCTTTTTCCAAAGAACGAATCAACGGCAGTTCCGTTGGCTTTTACTCCTGCCGTTGGTAGGAGTTATTAGGTTAAATGAGAATTTAGCAGCTTAAAGGTCCAGATTGGAAACGTCAATTTCACCGGACATAAGCTTTGACAATAAAACATCACGTAATTGAGCCAATTTACGAGATTGATCCTCGTTTTTCTTAATCATCTCGTACATCGGAGCAACGGAATTTTCAAATTGAAACAAAGCCTCTTCAGAAGGAATCCTAAGTTCCATGGCATTTAAAATTGCTGTTGTCATGCTTGGTACTGCTGATCCCGCATTCATAGATGCGAGGTCTTTGGACTTTACATAGTGATATACGAACTTTGCTACATTAGCTTGCTTCATCTCCGTATAGAACATGGTATCAACAGACCAAAAAGGCTGGTTGACATACATCACATTGTTGAGAGTTCCCTTTCGAGGAATGAGAACAGATTCCTTTTCATACAATGGATGCTCTACATACCTCATAATTCCGCCTGAGCCGTAAACGGGATAAGCGCCATCAGCAAGCTTTTTATGATCTTTTCCATATTTGACATTGATCAAATCGGAGAGATGACCAAGTGGCCAGTCAGGATTGGCTTTTGTCACAAAATGCTGCTGATAAATAGCCTGTGCTTGATCAGTTAAATTCTCATTTATAAAACCATGGAGGTATAGTAATGGCAAGACCATTCAGTGCTACTGATGCAAAGCGAATAATTGAACGGCATCAAAACATAATTGAAAAACTGAATAACGCTGTTTCCTCTGTGGAGAAATACCGTACAAAGGCGAAAGAGGCTTCGGATGCGTTAGTAGCACAGGAAGTGCTGAAAGTTCTTGCTGATATTCCGATAGAGGAAATCAATCGAGATAAAAGAGGCATTCGGGTAAAGGCATTAAGAGACTATGGTTATAGAACGATAGCTGATATATCAACTGCATCAGTATATTCTATTGCTTCTGTTCATGGAATAAGTGAAGATGCTGCATACTCAATTAAAAGCATCGTAAATGATATTGTCTCTAAAGCAAGACAGGGAGTAAAAATTAGGCTAAGCACAGATAATCGTTCCAAAGAAGCAACAGCACTTGTGCTTGCATTATCACAATATCGTCGAAGTCAAAAAGTTGCAGATGAATGCAGACAGCTGCTTAATAAAAACAAGCAAACGATCGCTTATGCTTTGGAAGATTTGAATTCTTCCGCAGGTACTCTGAAGTGGCTGCTCTCATCCAAAACGAAAAAGCAAAAGGCTGTGGAGGCATATAACAGTCTAATTGGCCTTATCGATGGCGACTATGGAAGTGAAGCGGAAACTCAAATTTCCAACGCTGATGTAATTGATAGAAGTTCAAATAGCGATGCTTGGCAGGATTTTGCAACGAATTCAGTTCGATTTTTCAATGACCTGGAAGATATCAATCCAGGTGTATTGGGAAATGATGATTTGATGTACGGATTACCAGAGGATCTTGCGCGAGAAGTCCAAGAGGAATGTTTCTTTCCGGATGGACTTCTGTGTGAATTGAGACGTTATCAGGAATGGGGCGTAAAATACGCGCTTCATCAGGAAAGAATCCTTCTTGGCGATGAAATGGGCTTAGGAAAAACAGTTCAAGCTATTGCGACGATGGTGTCTCTTCGGAATACGGGAGGAACGCACTTCGTTGTTGTTTGCCCGGCCAGTGTCATTACAAATTGGTGTCGTGAAATAAGAAAAATGAGCTTGCTTAGTGTCACAAAAATCCATGGTACCGGCCGTAAAGCAGCGCTCCAATCTTGGATCAAGAGCGGGGGAGTTGCGGTTACCACGTATGAAACGACAGCGTATTTTGAATTGCCAGAAGATTTTAAATTTAAGATGTTGGTAGTTGATGAAGCTCATTACATAAAAAATCCAGAAGCAAGAAGAAGCATAAATGTAAAGAATATTAGTATGCACGCAGAGCGTTTGCTATTCATGACAGGTACAGCGTTGGAAAATAAAGTTGAAGAAATGATTTCTCTGATACGTATCCTTCAACCGCGCATTGCATCTCAGATTCAAGGAATGGTATTTATGTCTGCGGCTCCGCAGTTTAGAAAGGCGGTTGCGCCAGTTTATTACCGCAGGAAACGAGAAGATGTTCTTACAGAGTTGCCAGATCTGATTGAAAGCAAAGAGTGGTGTAGTTTATCGCATAATGAAGAGCTCGCTTATGAGCATGCCGTTCTATCAAAAAATTATGCAGAAGCAAGAAGAGTATCTTGGAATGTAGATGATTTAAGGGATTCTTCGAAAGCTTCAAGGCTGTTAGAGCTTGTTGAAGAAGCTGAATCTGAAGATCGAAAAGTAATCGTGTTTTCTTTCTTTTTGGATACAATTCGCAAGGTGACGATGTTACTTGGAAAGCGGTGTACGAATCCAATCAATGGAGCTGTTACACCTCAACGCAGACAGGAAATTATTGATGAATTTGATAAGGCACCGGCAGGAACAGTTCTTGTGGCTCAAATACAATCCGGGGGAACTGGATTAAATATTCAATCTGCAAGTGTGGTGGTGCTCTGCGAACCTCAATTTAAGCCATCCATAGAAAATCAGGCTATTTCAAGAGCGTATCGTATGGGACAGACAAGAAATGTTCTTGTGTATCGCCTTTTATGCGAGGACACAGTTGATGAAAAAATCATGTCAACTTTGGAAAGTAAACAGGCAATATTTGATGCATTTGCTGATAAATCAGTTGCAGCAGCGGAGAGTCAGGAAATCGATGATCGTACTTTTGGAAATATCATCAAAGAAGAAATAGACCGAATTAATGCCAAGTATGGCAATACAAAGTAAAGGGGTGCTGATTAGTATGCCAAGTTTATTTACGGAAGATACATATGAACAAGCCATCATAGAACTGTTTGAAAACATGGGCTATGATCATCTCTATGCTCCGGATTTAGATCGTGATTACAGCAGTCCACTACTGGATGTTGAATTGCGTAATAGTCTGGTTCGTATTAACCGTAGCTTGCCTGTGGATGCTATTGATGAGGCATTGATTAAACTGAAGAATTTTGATACCGGCAGTTTGTTACAGAAGAATATCCTCTTTATGGATTACCTGCAAAATGGCATTACAGTTAAGTTCTTAGTGAAGGGTGAGGAGCAATCATCAATTGTGCGTTTGATTGACTACAAAAACGAAAAGAACAATTCTTTCTATGTGGTAAATCAATTCACATTTCTTGAAAATGGAAATAATCGTCGCCCGGATATTATATTGTTTATTAATGGACTACCACTTGTTCTGATGGAGTTAAAAAGCCCGTCTAAGGATGAAGTTGGAGCAGAAAATGCATATCATCAAATTCGTAATTATATGCAGGATATTCCATCGATCTTTTATTATAATGCTATCTGTGTTATTAGTGATTTGTCCACTAATAAGGCTGGAACTATCACTTCAGGATTAGATCGTTTTATGGAGTGGAAAACAAAAGATGGTAATTATGAAGATACTGCGTATGCGTCTTTTGAGACCTTCTATGAAGGAATGTTTCAAAGGGAACGCTTGCTAGATATTTTGAAGAATTTTATTCTTTTTTCCGGCGGTAGCAATAGTCGTTTTAAAGTACTGGCTGGATACCATCAGTATTTTGCAGTTCGAAAAGCTATCGAAAAAGCAAAAGTGGCAACCAAAACGGATGGTAAAGGTGGAGTATTTTGGCATACACAAGGTTCTGGTAAGTCATTATCAATGGTATTCTATGCACATTTATTGCAGGAAGCACTGGATAGCCCAACGATTGTGGTAATGACAGACCGGATTGATTTAGACGATCAGCTTTATGCCCAGTTTTCACAATGTGCAGATTTCTTGCGACAGACACCGGTACAAGCTGAAAGCAAGGAGAATTTAAAGGCGCTTCTTGATGGCAGAAATGCAAACGGAATTATATTTACTACAATGTTTAAGTTCGAGCGTGGCGAGAAAGCACTCTCGGAACGAAGAAATATTGTAGTTATGGCTGATGAGGCTCATCGCGGTCAGTATGGATTCGATGAGAAAATTATCGTGTCAGAAAATAAAAACGGTGAAAAGGAAGCTCGTACTGTAATTGGTAATGCACGAGTTATTCACGATGCATTGCCAAATGCTACATTCATTGGGTTTACGGGAACGCCGATCTCTGCAAAGGATAGAAATACCAGAGAAGTTTTTGGCGATTATATTGATGTCTATGATATGACGCAGGCTGTGGAAGATGGGGCAACAAGACCGGTTTATTATGAGAGTCGTGTTGTGCATCTGAAACTGGATGAAAATACATTAACCTTGATTGATTCTACTTATGATATTTTGGAACAGCAGTCTGATGCACAAACGATTGAGAAAAGTAAAAAAATGCTGGGGCAGATGGAAAGCGTTCTTGGAGCAGATTCGACCATTGCATCTCTTTGTGATGATATTGTAAACCACTATGAAAAATATAGAGCGAATCTATTAACAGGAAAGGCGATGATTGTAGCATATTCTCGTCCGATTGCAATGAAGATTTATCGGCGGATTTTGGAGATGCGTCCAAACTGGACAGAAAAAATTGGTGTAGTTATGACAGGCAGCAACAATGATCCGGAGGAATGGAAGAAAATCATTGGAACAAAAGCGCACAAAGAAGAATTGGCTAGAAAGTTTAAAGACAATAATGATCCAATGAAGATTGCGATTGTCGTTGATATGTGGCTTACAGGTTTTGACGTTCCTTCCCTAGCCACAATGTATATATATAAGCCAATGCATGGATATAATTTGATGCAGGCAATTGCACGTGTGAACCGTGTATTCAAGGACAAAGAAGGTGGATTAATTGTCGATTATGTTGGAATTGCTTCTGCATTGAAAGCTGCAATGAAAGAATATACGAAGCGTGATCAATCCAAATATGGTGATATGAATATTACCAGAATGGCATATCCAAAGTTTCAGGAAAAGCTGCAAGTCTGTAAAGATATACTGCATGGATTTGATTTTAGTGGATTTATTGGCGGCTCACCACTTATGATGGCTCAACTTATTACCGGTGGCGCAAATTTTATTTTGGATGCAAGAGTACCTGAAAGAAAAGATATGTTCTTGAAGGAAGCTATGCTGTTAAAACAGTCACATTCCCTTTGCTCCAGCATGACAACTGAACAAGAAAGACATGAAGCGGCTTATATGGAAGCTGTCCGTTCAACGGTTATTAAGATTACCTACGGAGGAACCGCGGGGAAGAACCTGTCGCTTAAAGAAATCAATGACCAGATTAATGAATTGTTGAAAGCGGCAGTACAAAGTGAAGGAGTTATAAACCTTTTTGATAGTAGCAAAACCGGTGGTGAACAGTTTAGCTTGTTTGATCCTGCAGTTTTGGATGAGATATCCAAAATGAAAGAAAAGAATATTGCAGTTGAGATTTTGAAAAAATTGATGGCAGAACAGGTATCTTTATATAAGAGAACTAATGTGGTACAATCGCAGAAATTCTCAGAAAAGATAGCACAATTAATGAATTCTTACTATAATGGCTTAATTACAAATGAAGAAGTTATTAAAGAATTGCTGAAGACTGCGCAGGAGATTGCTGAACTTTATAAAAATGGAGAAAAACTGGGACTGTCGCAAGAAGAACTTGCATTCTATGATGCAATCACAAAACCTGAGCATATCAAAGATTTTTACAAGAACGACGAATTGATTGCTCTTACAAAAGAGCTTACCGAAATGCTTCGCAAGAACCGCACTATTGATTGGCAGAAAAAGGAAACTGCCAGAGCACAGATGCGAAAGATGGTTAAGCGACTTCTGAAAAAGTATAAATATCCACCGGAAGACTATGATTACGCTATCAACACAGTAATTAGCCAGTGCGAACTTTGGACAGATAATGTGGAACCTCGTAAAGAGGAAAAACTCTATCAATTTATGCCAGAAAGAGAACTGTCGAAGGTGGCGGAAGAAAAAGCACCATACAGTGTTGATTAAACACCTTATTTTTTACCAAGGAGGTCCTCCCCATGTCCCACCCCATCCAATCCGAAGCCCATCTCACGACCTTCGAAGCCATCAGCATGATCGTCGGCAACAGCATCGGCACGGGCATCATTGCCGTTCCGTATCTTGCCACGAAGAACAGTATGCTGGATGTCGTGTGGATGGTATTGATTGCATATTGTGTGAACGTGATTCTGCACCTGATCATTGCCGAGTTGTCCTATAACAACGGTGGCGTCCAGCTGGTAAAAAGTTTCGAAGGAGAGCTGTTCCACGGCACAATGAAACAGATCTTCAGCTGGGGCGTATTTATTGTCTACGGGCTGGCCATCATGATTGGTGTCAGCGGTAATATCAACGGTGGCGCCCAGATATTTGTGAACTGGTTCGGGATGCCCTTCGTGGCGGCGCAGATTTTGTACTATGTGATCGCCGGAGTCGTGGTGTTTATCGGCATGAAAGCAGTAGGAATCGCGCAGAAATACGCAGTCATCGTCCTGATGGGAATCGTTGCGGTGATGACGGTGGGGACTTTTCTGCATCCGCTGAATACATTGCAACGGGCAGAGTTCCACTGGAACAACCTGTTGGCGCTGTACAGCATGGTGGTATTTGCCACTTCGGCCAATCAGGCGGTGATTCAGGTGGTGAAAGGTCTGGATGGCAACGCGAAACAGATCCGCCGCTCCATTTTCATCGGTTTTGGACTTTCCTCAGTGTTTGTCCTGATCGTAACGGGCACGGTTCTCCTGGGAACCAAGGGAGCGCTGGAAAAAGAACTGGCATACATGCAGTTGGGAGAGAGTATCGGTACCTGGGCGATGATCCTGGCAGGCGTATTTTCCCTGTTTGCTTTACTTACCACGTTCTGGAGCAATACTCTCGCCCTCCGCGATGTGGTTCATGAGCAGATCGGCAGCGGCAACCGCATCAGCTGGCTGATCGCCACAGTTCCCTGCATTCTGTTTGCCGTGTTTGGCGTGAACAGCTTTATCGTTCTGACCCGGATCATGAGCGGTGTAGTGGTACTGGTGAGCATCATGCTGGTGCTGACATACGGTAAATCCAGAAAAAATGCGGGCAGCAGTCCTATCTGCGGTGTGATCGGCACGGTGCCTTTTCAGGTGCTGATGGTGATTTCAACAGTACTTTCTGCAATAGGAGCATTGATCCCGTTGAGTTAATCCCCAAAAAGAAAAGAGATTCTTATGTATACTTCCAAAAACTTTCAGATTCGGGACGAAGAGACTTTTTCTCTTTGCATCCCGACGGACAGAGATTATAAAATATTGCAGCTGACGGATCTGCACCTTGGTTTCGGCATGTTTTCCGGGAAAAAGGACAGACTGGCGCTGGCAGCGGTGACGGAGCTGATTCGCCGGACGGGACCGGATCTGATCGTCCTGACCGGAGATTCTGTTTTCCCGTTTTTCCCGAAAAGCGGTACCATGAACAACCGAAAGCAGGCAGAAAAACTGCTGGCATTTCTGGATGGTTTTCAGATTCCCTATACTCTGGTCTTTGGTAACCATGACTGTGAAATGGGCTCCACCTGCAATAAGGAACAGCTGGCGGAGATTTTCACTACAGGAAAATATGCCGTTTTTACCAAAGGAAGATATGAGCACAGTCCTCAGAATCCCATTACCGGCGTAGGGAATTTTGTAGTAGACCTCACAGATGATCAGGGAAAACTGTTACTTCCGCTGATTCTGCTGGATTCCAACATGTATGGTGGCGGCTGGTTTTTCAGTGGTTTCGACCGGATCCATGAGGATCAGACGGACTGGTGCATGGAAAAACTGAACGAGAGAAAAGTGCCTGCCATGGCATTTTTCCACATGCCGCCCGCAGAATTTAAGGAAGCTTATGAGAAAATGAAATTGGGCGATCACAGCGTGATTTATGAACACGGCAGTATCGGAGAAAAGGACGAGTACTTCGGAATATCGAATCAACCGCCACATTTTTTCGAAAAAGCGGTGGATAACGGCTGGCTGAAATGGATCTTCTGTGGACACGATCACCTGAATACATTATCCCTGATATATCAGGGCATCCGCATGACCTACGGAATGTCCATTGATTATCTGGGATATTCCGGCATTGCGAAGCAATATATCCAGCGTGGAGCTACGCTGATCACGAGGAAGACAGACGGGAACATAGATATCACTATGGTACCGTTGACAACGGTTATTTCGACACGAGTAAGGGGAGCCTGATGAAAGGCTCCCCTTAATGGTTCAAAGCGGAAATTAGTAATTGATACCGCTGATGCCGAGTACTCCGTTCTGGACATTGAAGGTGATGTTGGGGCCGTCACCGGTGCTGTAGAGGGTGAAGCCTGCCATGCTGGGGCTTAATTCGGACAGATCAGCATTAGCCATAGAGTCTTTCAATTCAGGGGTGAAGATTTTGTCTGCACCTAAGGCAATCAGGTCTTCCCTGGTTTCGATCACACTGCCATCGCCCAGAGCAACATAGACCGGATAATTGACCAGATCAGCGAGTGCATCCAGGTCTTCAGCGGCTACGGCATCCTGGATCTTTTTAGCGAAAGCGGCAGCATCCTCTGTGGAAACTGCAAAGTTATCCTCGTAAGAAGTACCGTTGGTCGCATCAGCAGAAGCTTCTGTAGTTGTCTCAGCACTAGCTTCAGCAGCAGAACTTTCAGCAGTAGAAGCCTCCGCACCGATTTCGGAAGTCACCGTACTTTCCGCCGAAGCTGCTCCATTTCCCTGACTGCCACAGGCAGCAAAAGACAATACCATCACAGTAGTTAAAAGTGTACAGATCATTTTGTTTTTCATAAGTAAAACTCCTCTCTTAAATAAAACCATATCTTACAGGTCTCTGATGGTTAGACTATGCATCTGCTGCAAAAGTTTCAAAAAATATCAAAAAAATATCAAAAACATCCACCCAAAAGAAAAACCTTCTGTTAAAATGTAAAAATAAGACAGATGAAAACAATAGAATAGGAAACTACCATGGAACCATATTACTATCAGAAAATGAACAAGCCCCAGCAGGCCGCCTATCACGCTATGCAGCAGGGAGTGCTGGCGCTGGCAGACGAGATTCAGCTGCCGCGGATCCCGGCGGAAGAATTGTATGACGTATTTTTCCGACTGCGGCTGGATCATCCGGAGATCTTCTGGGTGGTGAGTTATCGGTATAGATATTATCAGGACTCCCCCAATATCATCTTCGTGCCGGAGTATCTGTTTGAGAAAAATAAGATCAGAGAACATCAGAAAGCCATGCAGTCCCGGGTGGAAAAGCTGGCAAGACCTGCCGCAAAGTTCACAGAGTGGGAAAAAGAGAAGTACATTCACGACTTTATCTGCGAAAATATCACCTACGATAAGTTGAAAAAGCCCTATTCCCATGAGATTATCGGACCGCTGGGACAGGGCGTGGGTGTCTGCGAGGGCATTGCCAAATCGGTGAAGGTGCTTTGTGATGCGCTGGGTGTGTGGTGTGTAATCGCTATCTGCGGCAACAATCCGGAGAAAGGGATCAAGTACCGTCACACCTGGGATATTGTGCGGATCGGCGGGCAGTATTATCATCTGGATGCCACATTTGACAATACATTGGGAAAACATCAGGGCAATGCGGAAGCACCCGGAGAGATCCGCTACGACTATTTCAATCTGGGAGATAAAGCAGTGTTCCGGGATCATGAACCGTTGATCGCCCCGGCACCCGGCTGTCCGGACAACGATCATTTTTATTACAAGGAGAAAAAACTTTCCTTTACGAAAACGGAAGAAGTATATAAAAGAGCACAGCAGATGGCGAAAAAGGGCCGGGCCATGACGTTCCAGTGGCGGGGAGGCTATCTGACCAGAGAAGTCTTGCAGGAACTGTTGGAACTGATCCGCAAGGCAGGCGAGGAGCGGCAGAAGACCGCCCGGATCAGCTTCAACTGGCCACAGGCGGTCATTCATTTCAGCTATGTGGAAAATGCAGGTATCCCGGAGCCGGAGGTCGTCATGGAAGACGCCAACGAAGGAGAACAGTTCGACACCGGGGAATAAAGGTATGGGATGATGTCAGGATCAAGAATTCTCCGACTTCAATGCGCACTCCCGGAATAACGCATTGACGGCCAGCTTATAGTCGCTGGCATCTGTGGTTTTGCGGATCTTTTTTACGTATTTGTCCGGAGATTCGAAGCTGTGGCTTAAGAAAGTCCAGAGATCCTTCATCTTATAGAGCGTATTGGTATCGCCGGACATGATCTCCTGATAACCGGTCAGGAGGGAAGTGTGGAATTCCTTCAGGACAGCCAGCCGCTCTTCACAAGACGGCAGCGCAACACTCTCCGTGGAGGCAGCCTTCAATTCCTGCAATAATCCCGGATTCTGCAAAATTCCCCGGCCGATCATGACCGTATCGATACTGGGAAGCTTCGTAAGAATCTGCGTTAGCGACTCCGGAGAGGTAATATCCCCGTTATAGCACAGCGGACATTGCAGGGCTTCCACCGCCTCTGCGAAAGCTTCCAGATGGGGTGTCCCCTTGTAACCTTCCTTTTGCAGTCTGGGGTGAATGATCAGTTCCTTCATGGGGAATTTTTGATATATTTTAAGCAGTGGAGCCCATTCATCCATGTAGTCCATGCCGATGCGGGTCTTGATGGAGATTTCCAGTGGACATTTTTCGAAGACCTCGTCCAGAAAATCCTCCAGTTCCCGGGGCGTGCCTAAGAAGCCGGCACCACGGTTTCTTGCCACCACCGTCCCGGAAGGACAGCCCAGATTCAGATTGACCTCGTGGTAGCCATATCCGGCCAGCTGCTCTGCCAGCGACAGAAATTCCTCCGCCTTATTGGTCAGGATCTGCGCTACAGTGTACATGCCCACATTATGTTCTGGAAGCACATCGTTGCGTTCTCTGCTGTTCATGTGCCGATTGGAGATAAAAGGGGTAAAATATTTGTCCATGCCGCCGTAACAGCGGTTCCAGTTAGTGCGGAAATTATAAGTGGTCAATCCCTCCATGGGGGCAAGATAATATTTCATAAAAAATGTATGCCTTTCCGTAACCTGCAAGCGTTCCACTGCATTTCCGGCGTATGCTTTCGCAGATTGTACTTTGTATCGGGTGTTTTGCCAAATCCCTTATTCAGAGATATTCTCAATAACGGGATTGTCCTTTACATGATTATAAACAGTTACTATTATAATAGAGATAGTAAAAATTGCAAAGAAAACCGCAAAGATCCAAAAAGAAAGCGGCTGGAAGAAGGAATAAAGATCATGACAGAAAAAACAGAAAATAATACCATAAACCTAACCACCAACGAACGCACCCAGCAGGAGATCACCATCTCCGGCAACCCCGGAAAACCGATCGGGGAGGATGGGGAGAAGATGCTGCGCCGCATGAACGAAAGCCACTACGCAGTGACCGGCTGGGCACTGGAACACTGGAAGATCCGGGGGAATGACCGGATTCTGGACATCGGCTGCGGTGGAGGAGCAACACTGAAACGCATGAGTGAAGAGGTGCGTGACGGACATCTGACCGGAGTGGATTATTCCGCCACTTCACTGGAGCTTTCCGGGAAAACCAATGCAGAAGCACTGCAGCAGGGAAAAATGGATCTCGTGGAAGCCTCAGTGGAAAAACTGCCCTTTGCGGACAATGCTTTTGACAAGATCATTACGGTGGAAAGCTTTTATTTCTGGCCGGATCCCGCGGAGAATCTGAAAGAAGTCTACCGGGTATTGAAGAAGCAGGGAACCTTTTTACTGGTGGCCGACATTTACCAGAAGGAGGATCTGCCGGAACAGGTGCGGGAAAACATTCAAAGATTCCATCTGTTTAATCCCACACCGGAAGAATTCCGGGAACTGCTGGAAAATGCAGGATTTGAAGAGGTACGGATTCACTTAAAAGACGGCGAGGACTGGATCTGCGCGGAAGGGCACAAATAAGCAGTAGAACCCTTCGGAAAAACGCAAAAACCGGGTGGAAGTCCGAAACGGAACACGCTAGAATCAGAAACATAGAAAATGTGAAAGTATCCATGAAAATATTCAAAGGAGAAAACAATAACCATGTATAATCAGAATTATAAAGTAGAAATTCCCCAGTTCCCGGACCGGGAGGTGTCCATAGCAGAATACGGCGCGAAGAGCGGCGATTTGCAGATCGAGACCGGCAGACACAATGCGGAGGCCATTAACCGTGCGATCTGCGAAGTGTCGGAGCAGGGGGGCGGTACGGTAAGAGTTCCCGCAGGCATCTGGTCGGTGGCTCCGCTCCGGCTGTTAAGCGGTGTCAATCTTCATCTGGACAGTCAGGCTATGTTAAAATTCATCAAGTCCAAAGAGGACTATCCGCTGCGGATTACCAGCTATGAAGGTCAGGACTGCATTCGCACCGTATCTCCCGTTACCGCGGAAAATGCAGAAAACATCGCCATTACCGGAGAAGGCATCATTGACGGCAGCGGTGATAAATGGCGTCCGATCAAGAAGTTTAAGATGACGGAAAAACAGTGGGATGCGTTGTTTACCATCAGCCCTTATGTGTTAGAGACGAAAGAAACAGCGATCTGGATGCCCACAGAGTCGATTTTAAAAGGAAATCACCACAACATTCAGGGAAACACCGAGGAAGCACTGGCCGCCGCGGCACCCTATTACGATTTTTACCGCCCGGTGATGATCAGTCTGCGCCATTGCAAAAATGTGCTTCTGCAAGGCGTAACGTTCATGAACTCTCCGGCATGGAATATCCACCCCTATTTCTGCGAGAACCTTACGGTGGAGCATATACAGGTCCGCAATCCTTATTATGCCCAGAACGGTGACGGCATTGATGTGGAGTCCTGCACTAATGTGCATATTCATCACAGTGTTTTTGAGACCGGAGATGATGCCATCTGCATGAAGTCCGGCAAAAATGCCATTGCCCGCAAGATTCAGGGGCCCTGCAGCAATGTTTACATCCATGACTGTCTGGTGAACGAAGGCCATGGCGGCTTCGTCATCGGCAGTGAGATGTCCCGCGGAGTAAAGGATATTCTGGTGGAGAACTGTACTTTCGTGGGAACCGATGTGGGTGTCCGCATGAAGAGTGCGCTGGGCCGCGGCGGCGTGGTGGAAAATATCACTCTCCGCAATATCCATATGAGCGAGATCAAGGGCGAGGCAGTGATCCTGACCATGTCCTATGTGCTCAATTCCCTGAACCGGGAAGAGACCATTGCCATGGAAAATGAGGACGACATCCCGTATTTCAGAAATCTGCAGATGGAGAATATTGAAGTCACCGGCTGCAGACAGTTCACAAAGATCGAGCCTTTACAGGGTAGGCCGGAGACAATTCAAAATGTAGTCATTAACGGACAGAAGCTGGCATAAGTGCCAGGACTGGAACACAGATTTCCGGTGCCGGAGAAGAAAATTTTGAAACACAGTATCAGGAGGTAATGATTATGCCATGTACAACCATATTAGTAGGAAAAAATGCATCTTATGACGGTTCCACCATGATCGCCCGGAATGACGATTCTCCTTCGGGGCAGTTCACACCGAAGAAATTCGTTGTGGTGCATCCGGAAGAACAGCCGAAAAAATACAAATCCGTGCTTTCCCATGTGGAGATCGATCTGCCGGAGGATCCCATGCGTTATACCGCAGTCCCCAATGCACTGGACGGAGAGGGTATCTGGGCAGCGCACGGTGTCAATGCGGCAGGTGTGGGCATGACGGCCACAGAGACCATCACTTCCAATGCCAGAGTTCTGGGAGCGGATCCACTGGTGGAATATGTTCCGGCGAAGGATGGTGTGGAAGAGATCTCCGGCGGCATCGGCGAGGAGGACATTGTGTCTCTGGTGCTTCCTTACATTCACAGTGCCAGAGAGGGTGTCACACGTCTGGGAAGCCTGTTGGAGAAATACGGTACCTACGAGATGAACGGTATTGCTTTTTCCGATAAAAACGAGATCTGGTGGCTGGAGACCATCGGCGGCCATCACTGGATTGCCCGGAGAGTGCCGGACGACGCTTATGTGGTGATGCCGAACCAGTTCGGAATCGATGCCTTTGATCTGGAAGATGCGCTGACGGAGCAAAAGGAGCATATGTGTTCCGCGGATCTGAAAGAATTTATTGAAAAGAACCACCTGGATCTGTCACAGGACGGCAGTTTTTCCGCCAGAGATGCCTTTGGAAGCCATGACGATTCCGATCATGTATACAATACCGCAAGAGCCTGGTATATGCTGCGGACCCTGAATCCCCGTACAAAGGTCTGGGATGGCCCGAATGCAGAGTACACACCGTTTTCCGATGATCTGCCCTGGTGCATGGTGCCGGAGAAGAAGATCACGGTGGAAGATGTGAAATATGTGCTGTCTTCCCATTATCAGGGAACGCCCTACGATCCTTATGCGGCTTATGGAGATAAGTCCATGCGGGGAGCCTATCGTTCCATCGGCATCAACCGCAATGACGTCATGACCCTGATCCAGATGCGTCCGGAGGGAGAGCCGGTTCAGTGGCTGGCGCTGGCCTCTAATGCCTTTAATGTACTGGCACCTTTTTATACCGGCATCGACAGGACACCTGAGTACCTGTCAGCGACCACCGGAAAAGTCTCCACGGAGAACTTCTACTGGATGAGCCGTATGATCGCAGCCATGGCAGATGCTTCTTACAACAAATCCGTGTTCCACATTGAGCGCTATCAGGAAAATGTGGCGGCGAAGAGCCATGTGATCCTGAATCGCTACGATGCATTGCTGGCGCAGGAGAACGAAGAGGACAAACGTAAGAAATTGCAGGAAGAAGCCAACGAAAAGACGGCCCAAATGCTGCGGGAGGCAGCAGCCGACACGCTGGACAAGGTACTGTACGAACTTAGCGGACAGATGAAAAATGCCTATGCCAGATCGGATGCGTAAACAATCATCCAGGTGGAAACTTCATAATCTGAATGAAGAGAAAGGAAAACAGCAGATTCTCCAAAAGAGTCTGCTGTTTTTGTGTTTATGAAAATATCTCATTGACAAATCTGAAATGTTTACATATAATTACCAAAGATAATTACTAGTGGTAACTATAAAGGCAATTAAAGAATAGAAAAAAGATATCAGAGAGGAAAAAGAATGACGGTTCAGACCATAAAACGAATTTTGGATGCCTGTTATCAGGCAAAAAGAATCCGGGAGATGCTTCCGGCGCTGCCCTCAGGCGTGACCCCCTCTTATATTCATTTTCTGGATGTGATCCAGATTCTGGAGCGACAGGGTGTCGCTGTGAAGATTTCAGATATCAGCGACTATCTGAACATCCCCCGTCCCGGTGTGACCCGGACTGTGAAGGAAATGGAAAAAAAGGGATATCTGCGGAAAACGAATGCAACGGAGGACGGCAGGATCACCTATATTTCTCTGACAGAAGAGGGACGAAAACTGTCGGAAAAATATAATGAGAATTATTTTGCCGGTCTGGCACCGTATCTGGAGAGCATTTCCGAAGCAGATGCGAAAGTGATGATACAGACCATAGAGACCTTTTATCAGGTGATGTGCGAGAGGAGAGAGAAGTTTGAAAAATAAAGAAAATGACATGATGGATTTTACACAGGGAAGTATTTTGAAAAAATTACTTCGCTTCATGGTTCCTATTTTGGGAGCACTGATCTTACAGGCGGCCTACGGTGCAGTGGATCTGCTGGTAGTGGGACGGTTCGGCTCCACTTCGGGATTGTCCGGAGTCTCTACCGGTAGTCAGGTGCTGAATCTGGTAACTTTCGTGGTGACTCAGCTGGCAATGGGTATCACCGTGCTGATCGCACGGTATCTGGGAGAGAAGAAGGAGGAGCAGATCGGCAGTATCATCGGCGGCGGAACCGTTGTATTTGCAGCGATCTCGCTGGTGCTGTTTGTAATTATGGTGGGCTTTGCCCGTCCTATTGCGGTTCTCATGCAGGCACCGGAAGAGGCGGTAGGGCTGACCGCTGCTTACATCCGGATCTGCGGTGCCGGAATCTTTTTTATTGTGGCATATAATGTATTGTCAGCCATTTTCCGTGGACTGGGTGACAGCAATTCCCCGCTGCTGTTTGTATTCGTGGCGTGCATTGTCAATGTCGTGGGTGATCTGGTGCTGGTGGCAGGACTGGGCATGGATGCCATGGGAGCAGCGCTGGCTACTGTTTTTGCACAGGCATTGAGCGTAGTGTTTGCAATTGTACGCCTTGTGAAAAAGGGACTGCCCTTTACCATTACCGGATACGATTTCCGTTGGAATCCCCAGTGCGGTAAATTCCTGCAGATTGGTCTGCCGTTAGCTTTGCAGGAGTGTCTGACGCAAGGCTCTTTCCTGGCACTGTGTGCCTTTGTCAACCGCCTGGGACTGGAAGCTTCCTCTGGCTACGGCGTGGCATGCAAAATCGTTAACTTTGCCATGCTGATCCCCAGTGCACTGATGCAGTCCACTTCTTCTTTCGTGTCACAGAATGTAGGTGCCGGAGAACAGAAGCGGGCGAAGAAGACCATGTTCACCGGTATCGGCATCGGACTTTTGGTGGGATGCTTTGCCTTTTCACTGGTGTTCTTCCGGGGGGATCTGCTGGCAGGCATCTTCTCCGCGGATGCGGCAGTGGTGCAGAGAGGGTATGAGTACCTGAAAGGTTTTGCACCGGAGACGCTATTGACTGCTGTGCTGTTCAGCATGATGGGATATTTTAACGGGAATGGCAAGACCGTGTGGGTCATGCTCCAGGGACTGATCCAGACCCTTCTCGTACGCCTTCCCTTTGCTTACTATATGAGCATCCAGCCGGACGCAAGCCTCACCAATATCGGCCTCGCAGCCCCCATCTCTACTGCAGTGGGCATTGTTCTGAATGTGGCTTTTTTTCTCTATTTGGAACATGCTGCCAAGCGTAGTTAATTGAGAGTTACGCGGGCAATGAGCCGCGCATAGGCATAGTGAGGACAGCGATGGGCGCTTGCGCACAAATCGCTGTCTTATTCGCTACGCGGGGCGTAATCATTAAATTTAGTCAATTAAGCCCCGGCAGTTTACGATACGCGGGGCGTAATCATTAAATTTAGTCAATTAAGCCCCGATAGTTTACGATACGCGGGGCGTAATCATCAAATTTAGTCAATTAAGCCCCGGCAGTCTTACGATAGCGGGGCTTAATTATCAAATATTGTGCGTAACGCCCCATACCTTGGTTTAAGGATACAGAGAAGCTTGTTCCTATCACCTGTGTCCACAGTGAGGCGGAAGGTTTCCAGCAGAAAAGGACTGCTCCCCGGGCGTAGATGCGGCGGAGACTGTGAGATTTTCTTAGAAAGTGGTTAAGCCGCAGGGGCAACGCGAACACGATGTTCGCTTTAGCCGGTAAGAGACATGGATGGCAGCGTAAAGGCGGCCCCGTCATGATGAGAAACACTTGACCACTTTCCTTTAGAAAATCCACAGTTGTAGCTAGCATCCGAGTCGGGGGGGAGTCCTTTCTGCGTGGGGGCTATGGCAACCCTACGTTACGAGCCATGTCCCCAATTCATAAATGTTTCGCAAAGGGCACTCCACATTTGTTGGCAGTTCTCTGCAATGAGCCACGCTATTCATAAGATTGTCAGCAAAAACGCTGCAAATCCTATGATCAATTTTCTGTTTTCATTCGTCGTTTCGCCTCATACATTTTGGCATCGGCCTCCCGGACCATATCGTCCATGGAACGAGGCATATTATGGGTCAGTACGGAATATCCCATGGCTACAGTAATGGGATGCTCGGAACCGTCCGGAAGCTTCAGAACTCCCAGAGACGCTTCGAAATCTCTTTGCAGCTTGAGAAATTCTTTTTCAGAATCGGTTGCGGTCGACAGAAATACGAACTCATCTCCGCCGATTCGGTAACATTTTCCTAAGGAACCGAGATGTGCCGACAGAGTATCCGCTACCCGGCGGATCATTTCATCACCGCTTTGGTGACCGTAGGTGTCGTTCACATATTTGAGGCTATTCACATCGTACAGTGCCAGCAACACATGAAAATTATGGGATGCGTCCAGTCTTTTCAATTCTTCCATATAGGAAGTACGGTTCAGCAGGTCGGTCAGACCGTCGCGATAAGCCAGGCGGCTGAGCAGCTGCATGCGAACACCTTCCTGATAGTTGGTCATGAGGCGCAGGGTAACCTGGACTGCTTCCATGATCAGGAACATAAGTACACCGATCCGTGTGAAGAAGCTGGTCTCGGGAGCACTGCCGAACCATAGCAGCAGGATATCCAGTAGAACGCCAAAGCACAGACACAGAATTCCAAGGTTATGATATAGATTGTGCTTCAGATGCTGCCTTTGATTCTGATAAAACCCCTTGCCGATGGCATAGATAACAAGTGCGATCAGAATGCCAAAAGTAATATGGGTCAGACGAAGACTTTCATGGAAGTCCTTGAGACCGGTCAGATTCAGGCAGAAACGTATACTGAAATCCATGACACTGATCAGGCATGCTGCCTGTACCATCACAGGGGAGTACTCTGTATACATTTTGCCAAGGTACAGAAACAGTGGAATGGTGATCAGCATCATAAAAAGTTCCGCAATTGTATGATAAATATGGCTGTTACGCAGGATCAGCTGCAGCATACGGTTATCTGCCAACATAAAGATACCGGTATTCAGAGCAAATAATCCCAGATAAAGCATCTCACTGCCGATGATGTGCTTCTTGTGTAATGGCAGATAAAACAGGATAAATGCCAGACCAAGATGGGCGATCAGGAAGCTGATGCCGAATCCGGGTGCCTTGTCGCGGATGCGGCTTATCAGGATATCTTCACTACGTCCCAGGTACATATGATTGATCTTGCCACTGCCGTCTCCGTAAGGATTATCGATCACCAGGGTGAGCGTGCACCCGGAATCTTCCCGGTAGATCGGCAGAGAGACATAAGAGGCTCCCGGTGTCTTGCCGAAGAAAACTCTCTCCGGCTGCATGGTCTCATAGATCAGCCGGTCGTCTATCAGGATCGTCACATTGGAACTTTTATAAAAAAAGAAAAGTGCCATGTCGTGAGTCAGCGCAGGAAGCTTCTTGGTCACTGTGCAGGTGCCGCTGATATGGGAAAAATCAACGGGGCTTCCATCGGAGGTGGTCCAGCCTTCTGAAAAGTCAATATAATCCGATATTGCCGGCTCACGGTTCTGCCTGGGCAGACTGTAGTACAGTACCGTAAAAATCACAGAACACATGATCAGGAAAAACAGTCCACGTGTAATGGAATATGAAGTTTTGTGATTGTTCGTGTTAGTATTCATATGAATTATATTATAGTAATCAGGTACCATAAAAGTCAATGTCTGTGTTGGTCAGATCAATGACTAAAGATAAAAAAAGTTGCAATGGGTGAAAAAGTATGCTATTGTGATTTTGTTGCCGCTTTAGTGCGGTAAAGATTTACTCTGGAGAGTCCTTCCACGGAAAGCAATTATCATATTTCCGTATAGAAGGCGCCGAAGGTGTACGGCAGTAAAGCTGCCAATCTCTCAGGCAAAAGGACAGAGCATCTATATGCTTATTCCCATTCTCTTCGGAAGAAATCAATCTACGATAGGACGTCACAAGAGGTGACGGAAGGAGAGGGAATATGTTAGACATGATTAGTAACTTTCTGACCACAGTGGATGATTTCGTCTGGGGCATCCCCCTGATCGTCCTCATTCTGGCTACGGGCCTTTTTCTCACAGCCAGACTTCGTTTTTTGCAGATCACGAAGCTTCCCCATGCAATCAAACACTTAATTGCCAATGAAAAGTCGGGCGAAGACGGCGAAGTATCCAGTTTCGCGGCACTGTGTACGGCATTGTCCGCTACCATCGGAACCGGTAATATCGTTGGTGTGGCAACGGCTATTGTAGCAGGCGGTCCCGGAGCTTTGTTCTGGATGTGGATCGCTGCGCTGGTAGGTACGGCTACAAAGTATTCCGAGTGCCTGCTGGCGGTGAAATATCGTGTGGTAGCAGAGGATGGACACATTATCGGCGGCCCCTTCTACTATATCGAAAACGGTATGGGCAAGAGCTGGAAATGGCTGGCGAAGATCTTCGCTTTTATGGGTGTATGCGTAGGATTGTTCGGTATCGGAACCTTTACCCAGATCAACGGTATCACCAGTGCGGTACATAATTTCTTCGATGCAAATAATGCACATACCGTACAGCTCTTCGGCATGGACTATTCCTGGAGCGTGGTGATCTCCGGAATCCTTTTGACCATCTGCGTGGCACTGGTTGTTATCGGTGGATTAAAGCGTATCTCCACCGTGGCACAGGTCATCGTTCCTTTTATGGCAGTGACTTATGTAGTAGCCTGTCTGTTAGTATTGATCTTTAATGTAACTGCCATTCCGGCAGCTATCGTAACCATTGTACAGAGTGCGTTTGGTATGCGTGCCGTAGCCGGCGGTGCTTTGGGAGCGGTTATCATGGCAATGCAGAAGGGTATTGCGAGAGGTATTTTCTCCAACGAAGCCGGTATCGGTAGTGCACCGATCGCAGCGGCTGCAGCGCAGAACGACTCTCCTGCCAAACAGGGTCTGATCTCAATGATGGGTACCATCATTGATACTCTGATCATTTGTACCATGACCGGTCTTACGATCGTAATTACCGATTCCTGGAACGTAGGTCTGGACGGCGTGGATGTTACCACCAGAGCTTTCCAGCAGGGGCTGCCTTTTAACAGCTCTATTGCATCCTTTATCCTGATGGTATGCCTGGTATTCTTTGCATTTACCACGATCCTCGGTTGGGATTACTACAGCGAGAGATGCCTGGAATACCTGATCGGTCAGAAGCCGAAGGCAATCAAAGTATACCGTTGGATCTACATTGCCTGCGTATTCATCGGACCCTACATGACTGTTAAGGCAGTATGGACCATCGCAGATATCTTCAACGGTCTGATGGCGATCCCGAACCTGATCGCACTGTTGGCATTAAATGGTGTTGTGGTGGCTGAGACCAAGAAATACCTTGACAATGCCAAGAAAAAGTTTTAAAAAAGTTCTGTAGCCCTATCACGCGGGAAAATCTATATTTTTCTCGGAAGTATAGAAGTGAGGAACTATATGAAAGATCTTACAAAGGGCAGACCGTCAGTTTTGATACTGACGTTTGCCCTTCCTATTTTTTTGGCCAATTTATTGCAACTTACTTACAGTCTGGCAGATACCCGCATCGTAGGTACTTTTCTGGGAGATAATGCCCTGGCGGCAGTGGGGGCCACGACGACGCTGAGCAATCTGATCGTACAATTCCTGATGGGAATGTGCAATGGCTTTGCTATTATTTCGGCACAGTGCTTCGGAGCGAAGGATATGGACAGATTGCGCAGATCCTTGGGCAATTCTCTGGTGCTTGGCCTATTGGCAGCTGTGGTACTGACGATAGGAGGGCTTGTATTTTTGCAGCCGATCCTCAGATTTCTGAATGTGCCGGAAAATCTGCTGAACACAGCAACACAGTATGTATCCGTGATCATAGCGGGACTTGTTGTTACATTACTATATGATGTATTAGCGGCGACCCTAAGAGCGATCGGAGATACCGTGACCCCGCTGATCGTGCTGGCGGTGTCGGTGGTGCTGAATATCGGAGGAGATCTGCTTCTGATCGTGGTGCTGCATATGGGAGTGCTGGGTGCCGCAGTTGCTACTGTGCTGTCGCAGCTGATCGCTGTGGTGGTGTGTGCGGTCTATCTGTGGGAAAAGTATGAAATTCTGCGGATACGTGTGGATGATCTGAAGCTGCAGGATGCCGGAATGCTCCGCAATATGTTAAGCTCCGGTCTTTCCATGGGATTCATGAGCTCGCTGGTCAATATCGGTACATTGACATTGCAGACCTCCATCAATAAGCTGGGACAGAATATTATCATTGCCCATACGGCAGCCCGCAAGATCTCCGAGATCTTCATGATCATGTTCAGCGTCTTCGGTCAGACAATGGCGACCTATTGCGGACAAAATCTGGGAGCGGGCAAAATCGAACGGATCCGCAGAGGAATCCTGTTGGCAACCGGTTATACCTGCATCTGGTGTACGCTTAATATTGTGACTGCTTATACCATCGGTGACTGGCTGGTATGGCTGGTCACCGGCAGCAAAACTCCGGAAGTGATCTACAATGCCACATTATATCTGAAGGTAGATACACTGTTCTATTATGTGACAGCGGTAATCTGTATTGTGAGAAACTCCATGCAGGGACTGGGAGAGCGGATCGTACCGCTGATCTCCAGCTCACTGGAAATGATAGGGAAAATTGTGATTGCGGCGACGCTGGTTCCCATGTTCGGATACCCGGGTGTCATCGCAGCGGAGCCTATTGTGTGGTTTATTATGATCATTCCGCTATTGATAAAGATACTGCGTATGCCGGTCTGGAAGCAGAAAACTTAACTGTTTCGTAAACAAAAGAGATATTTTCACTTAACGTTAAGGAAAAATGACCAAATTTAACAATAAAATACTTGTAATTTTGTCGAATTGTATTACTATATGGAAAATGTTACAATGAATTTACCGAGAAAATACTTAAACGTTTTCGAGATGGACCGAATGTGATAAAGTCTTTTACAGAAAGGCAGATGTGGTAAGTATGAAGAAGACAGAGAATAAGAAAACGAAAGTAAAAGGGAACAAAAAGCCATTTTTCACAATTTCGAAAAAGATACTGGCGTTGAGCCTTCTGCCGATGATCATTGTATGTGCACTGGTGGCTACGGTGGGGGCCAAAGCATTAGAGACCGGAATTGAGAAACAGATTGAGCAGTCTCTGCAGATCGTTGGTGTCAGTGTGGATGAAACCTACACGAATCTGTATGAAGGCGATTACACCAGAGATAAGGGAGGCAAGGTGCGCAAGGGCGGCACATCCATTTCCGGGGAGACACAGTTGATCGATGGATTGCAGGAGAAGACAGGCTTCCAGGTGTCTTTTTTGTATGGAAATATGCGTCTGATCACGACATTGACCAAGCCGGAAGGAGGACGTATTAACGGTACGGCGCTGGAAGACGATGTCTATGCACAGATTCAGACTGGGGAGGCTTTGTTCCTGACGGACTGCAACATTTCCGAAGTAGATTATTATGTATATTATCAGCCGTTGATCAATTCTGATGGCTCTGTGATCGGTGCCATCGAAGTGGCGACGCCGATGCAGAATGTCAAGGATACAATCTCGATGCAGGTGAAGGATATTATTCTGATTGCTGTGGCATGTGTTCTTGTGGCGGCAACGCTGGTAAGCGTATTATCCCGTAGCATGGTGAAGACCATGAAGAAGACGAAGCATTTCCTAGGCAGGATCGTGAACGGAGAACTGGATGCAGAACCGGATGAAAAACAGTGCCGTAAAAAGGATGAACTTGGGGATGTATATCGTATTTCTGTAAAACTGCAAAAAACTCTCCGTTCGATCGTAACAGAGATCAAGGATTCCGCGGATGATCTGACAGCATCTTCCAACAAACTGATCAAGATGGCACAGGATACCCAGGAATCTGTGAATGATGTATACCATGCTGTCGGCGAGATATCAGACGGCGCAAGGAATCAGGCCAATGAGACAACGGATGCTAATGAAAATGTAGTGCGTATCGGCGAGCAGATCGAATATATATCTGAGGAAGTAAAATCTCTGACGGATTATGCCGGTAGGATGGCAGAAGCGGAGAAAGCTTCCGAAGAGATCATGAAGGAACTGAACGGCTCCAACGAGAGCACCAAGGAATCTGTCCTGCGGGTAGCGGAACAGATTACGGATATGAACGGAGCAATTCAGAATATCACCAAGGCAGTATCCATGATTCAGGATATTGCGGACGAGACAGATCTGCTGTCACTGAATGCCAGCATTGAAGCAGCCAGAGCCGGAGAAGCGGGAAGAGGCTTCGCAGTGGTAGCAGAGCAGATCAGTAAGCTGGCTGACCAGTCTAAGCGCTCCGCAACCGAGATCGAGCAGATCATCCAAAATATCATGGAGTCTTCCGGCAGAATGGTGGAGATCATGGGTGAAGTGGAAGCCAACATGAATCACCAGCAGAGCAAGTTAGAGGAGACCGGTGTGAAGACTGCGGCAGTAGCGGATGGTGTGGAGAATTCCCTGCAGCATATTGACGGTATCCGGGAGAAGATGGATGTCTTAGGACAGTCCGGAAGTGCGATCCGTGATGTAGTGGAAGGATTGTCGGCAATCTCCGAACAGAATGCAGCATCCGCAGACAGTACCATGCAGGCGGCTCATGGCATGAGTGATACCATGACAGAACTGATGAATTCTTCTGAGAACCTGTTGGCATTAGCGGATAAGCTGGAAAAGGTACTGGATGTTTTCAAGGTATAAAGAGGGTGCTGGGAGCTGTCCGGCAGGGAGATAACATATAAATGACAGAAAATGCAGTCCGTTTTTCATAGAAAACCGGACTGCATTTTCGTGTGCTTTATTGACGGGGATACCATCATGAATTACAATATAAGGAGTGTAAGGAATTACATTATGAATATATCATACGGGATAGAAGGAGAATGCAAATGAAAGAGATGGAACGAAGTAACCGGGTGGCCATGATAGCACATGGTGTGATCAATGCATGTATGCTTTTCATTAGCGTGATCGGATTTGTTGAACACACAGTGTCGGCTCCGGTATTGGCAGTGCTGATGCTTCTTGGGATCATACCGGTTCTTGCAGAATTTATTTGTTGGAAGAGGGATCATGCGACCAAAGCTATAAAACATCTGTCACTGATCGGATTTGCGTTGTTTTATACGGTGCTGCTTTTTACGGCACAGTGCAACATGGTGTATGCATTTGTAATTCCCATGATGTTTGCAGTCATGCCTTATCATGATGTCAAGGCATTTGCACTTATTAATGTGGGGACGGTGGTAGAGAATATCCTGGTGGTGCTCCTGGGAGCCACACAAGGGGGATTTGGCTATCTGGGGCAGGACGCAGGATTTATACAGATTTCGGTAATGATTCTGCTGTGCATTACATCCATCTATGCTACCATATCCAACCAGAAGAACACCGATGAAAATATAGAGAGCATTACAGCTGCGCAGGACCGCGCGGAAGCAACCTTGCGTGAAGTCATGGAAATGAGCAGCCGGATGGAGACTTCAGTAGCTGATATCACAGCGGAATTGAATAAACTGGAAACTGCTTTTGACAGTACCAAAACAGCCATGGAGGAGGTGTCTGCAGGTTCCGGGGAGTCTGCAGCGGCGATTCAGCAGCAGACGTCCCAGACGGAGGCTATTCAGGAAAAAGTAAATACTGTGGGTGAAGTGGCAGAGACGATCGGAAGCAATATGGAACATACGATAGAAATGCTGGATGCCGGAAAAGAAGAGATGACAGGTCTGAAGGAGCAGGCAGAGGATTCTGCAAGAAACAGTGAACTGGCGGCACAGAAGCTGGAAACGCTGGATCATTATATGCAGGAGATGCATTCCATCGTGGAAATCATCAGCAAAATAGCGAATCAGACCAGTCTTCTGGCGCTGAATGCCAGCATAGAGGCAGCCAGAGCCGGTGAAGCCGGCCGCGGATTCTCCGTAGTAGCTACGGAGATTTCGGGAATGGCCACCCAGACAAAGGATGCTACCGGCAATATCGCAGAGCTGATCCAAAATGTATCCGGAGCGATAGGAGAAGTGGTAACGGTCATACGTCAGATGATAGATGGCATCGGCAGCCAAAGGGAAGGAACGATGCGCGCGGCGGACAGTTTCACGGCAATTGAAGACAGCAGCTATACGATCGTGGATAATCTGGGTGAGATGCTTCAGACAGTAGAAGCTCTGAAAACAGCCAACCAGGAGATCGTGGATTCCATTCAGACAATCTCAGCGACTACGGAAGAAGTGTCTGCCCATGCCAGTGAGACACTGGAAGCGGAAGAGAGAAACAGAGAGATTCTGCAGAAAATTACTGAAAATATGAATTCTATGGTAAAAAAATAAGTAACGGTTCCTGTGGCAGAACGGACAGGATAGAAACAGGAGTGACAGAATATGCATGACAACGGGGTGACTTTACAGAAAAAGGTGTTACAGAATCTGGATATACCGTATTCGTATGAACTGGCAAAACGAATGGAACAATACCGGTCACATCCGACACTGGGGTATCGTCCGGCGGGTTCTAAGGCAGAATTTGAGACCGGAGAGATGCTGAAGACAGAAATGGAAAAAATCGGACTGTCTGAGGTTACAAAGGATGCCGTGACGGTAGACGGCTGGGAATTTCATAAGGCGGCGTTAAGCTACACGAATGCAGTCGGGGAGACCGTGTCAGCAGAGCTGGGAGCCTATCAGACAACCTTTGTCACCGATGGCCCGAAGGAATTTTCCATGATGTATCTGGGAAAAGGAACGGAGACGGACTATCAGGGAAAAGATGTCAGGGATAAACTGGTACTGGTGGAGATTAACCAGAGAGATGAGTGGTGGATCAATTATCCGGTATACCAGGCACATCTGAAAGGAGCTGCAGCCCTGATCGCAGTGCAGAGCGGCGGCTACGGCGAAATCGACGATGAAGCTCTGAATGCACAGGATATCGCCGGACCGGAGGATGCTCCCGCTTTTTCCATTTCCAGAAAAGATGCGGCCGGCCTGCTGGAGCTGTTGCGTGATCAGGAGGAAATAACGGTCACCTTTGATGCGGAATCCAGGGTGACCAGGAACTGCACGACTTATAATATTGTGGGTAAGATTCCCGGGAAACATCCGGACCGCATGGTGCTTTTGTCTGCACACTATGATTCCTATTTTGACGGATTCCAGGATGACAATACAGCGGTCGCCCTGATGTTTGGTATTGCAAAGGCGTTGCGGGACAGTGGTTTTCAACCGAACAATACCATTGTGATCTGTGCCATGGCATCCGAGGAATGGGGCGTGGTTGATTCCAATTTCGACTGGTCCACAGGAGCTTATGAGCAGATATTCACCGCACATCCCGAATGGGTGGGCAAGGTGATCGCAGACCTGAACTTTGAGCTTCCTGCTTTAGCGCATGGTACCAGAGCGAGGATCCGCAGCTGCTATGAATACGTCAGCTTTCTGGAGGAATATCTGGCGGATCTGCCGAATCTGACGATAGCCTATCCGGAAGAGACAGCAGTGACATCTCCGATCGAGACCTGGTCGGATGATTTTTCCATGGCGATCGCAGGTGTACCGTCCATGGTAAATGATTTCACCGGCGGAAGCTTTATGGAGACCCACTACCATTCTCAGTTTGATAACGATGAGTTTTATGATGAACAGGTATATCGTCTGCATCATGAGCTGTTTGCCCTGTTGATCCTGACACTCGATGAAACGGCAGTGGTACCGTTGCAGTTTTCACCGGTGGTGCAGCGGATCCGCAAGGGCTTGGAACAGTGTCGGGAAATCTGCTACCGCGCCGATGTGGCGGGGCAGCTGGGAGAGAAAAAACGGGTTTTGCTTGAAAAAATTGAGGAACTGGAGATTTTAAGTGACCGGGCACTTAGAAGATGCCGGGAGGAATATGAAGCGGTAGAGGAATACAACCGTAACTACAAACAGTTGCTTAGAGATGGAAAATACGACGAGGCGGAGAAACTTTTCCGGCAGATCAGACCGTTGGAACAGAAGCTGCTCGCAAGGTTCCAACAGGAGCAGGACGCTTTTGTGCGGATTGACTGGTACGGAAATGTGTTGTATCCTCATGAGATATGCAGTGCAAATCTGAGACTTCTGGGCGGAGCGGTGAGAAATCTGAAGGAACAGAGACTTTCCTCCGCACTTCGTAAGCTTTATCAGGTAGACAACAATGCCTATGCCTTTAATTTTGATGAAGAAGTATATAGGCATTTTACGGATTATGTATTCCATCAGCCGAAGGATCGCCTGAAATGGGGTTACGGAAGGCTGCCGGAGCATGAAAATCTATATGGAACGGTCAAGCAGCTTCTCCAAAAAGAAAAACAACTGGAGATGTTGACAGGATCCGGTATGAAGGAAATGGACTACCGGGAAGAAATTACCAGCCTGGAGCATGCATGCAGCAAGCTTGTGGTCAGCCTGATGAATATCGTGCAACAAATGGAGAGATCTGTGACAGAGATATTCGAATTGTAATGATGGCGAGAGCAGAGCACGGAACGATCCACAGACAACAAAGCTGGGGACTGACATCATCATAATAAGGAGATAACAGTAAATACAATTATGGAAAGTGATAAGTTATATCGTGTGCAGAAGGAAGACCTTCCGAAAGTGGAGAAAATGCTGAATCAGTGCTTTGCACACGATCCGTTGTACGAGACGCTGATTCCGGATCCGGAAGTCCGTAAAAATCTGATGCCGGAGCTGTTTAAATGTGACATGGATGAATTTTATGCGACCTGTGAGATCTTCGCAGACAGCGCGGATCTGAACAGTGTATTGGTGGTATCGGATGAAGCGGAGCCGTACAATGTATTTCAGTTCTATTTTACAGAGGCCATGGCTGCTTTACAGACGGATTCCTATCTGATCAAGGAGGATCCTTCGTTAAAGACATTTCGGAATTTTATGAAGGGTGAGGATTATCTGAATTCCAGCTGGACGGATCAACTGCATCAGAATCAGCGTCTGCATATCATTTATCTGGCGGTGGATCCATCCATGCAGCATCACGGAATTGCAGCGGAGCTTCTGGAGGAAGCCATTGGCTATGCCCAGAAGCACAAACTGATGATCTCCCTCGAAACACATAATCCAAAAAACGTGGAATTCTATGAAAAGTTCGGATTCAAAGTATATGGTGTGATGGAGAAGAATTTTCCGTTAAAGCAATACTGTCTGATCCGTGAAGTACAGTAATATTGCTGAAAATTTCAGAAAAATCCGGAAACGCAACTGCCGGTTGACAAAATTTCAAGGGCACTTGGTAGTTGTCAACCGGCTCTTTTGTTATGATTTTCCTATGTCGACGATCTATGTGTGCACAAGAAAACATTAATAAAAGAAGGAGAGAATGAAAATGATCCTGTCAGAAAAAATAATAATGTTGCGTAAGAAATATGGGTGGTCCCAGGAGGAACTGGCAGAACGCCTGGACATTTCCAGACAGTCTGTATCCAAATGGGAGAGTGGAGCCTCAATCCCGGATCTGGAACGCATTGTCGGTATGAGCCAGCTGTTCGGAGTTACTACGGATTACTTATTAAAAGATGAAATGGAAGAGACGGAATTCGCCGATGGAATGACACCGGAGATCACAGAGGGAAAAGTGATCACGGTGGAGGAAGCCAATACTTTCCTGGAAGCTACGAGAAAATATGCTGCCCGGATTGCTCCGGCAGTATCCTTATGTGTGCTCTCTCCTGTTGTATTGTTGTGGTTGTTGGGAATGGCAGGTGCCAAAAGAGGAGCGGTTACAGAAAATGTCGCAGGAGGAATCGGTCTCATCGTACTGTTACTGATGGTGGTAGTTGCGGTAGCGGTATTTCTTCTCACCGGAATCCCGTATAATAAATATGAATATCTGGAAAAAGAAAAGCTGACATTGCAATATGGGGTGTCCGGAATCGTGGAGAAAGCAAAAGAAACATTTGCGGGAACCTACCGGATCTGCATAACCCTGGGTGTTGTATTGTGTATTCTGGGAGTGGTACCGTTGCTGGCAGTATCTATTTTTTTCGGGAATAATGGTTATGCGGTAATCCTTGCTACGGATGCTTTGCTCATTGTAGTGGCGATCGCTGTATGGCTGTTCGTGTGGTCCGGTATTATCTGGGGCGGTTATCAGAAATTGCTTCAGGAGGGGGATTATACTGTGGAGAATAAGGCAGTTAACCGGAAGTATGAGCATGTGACAGCAATTTACTGGTGTGTCTGGACAGCGGTTTATCTGGCTATCAGCCTGCCGACGATGCGTTGGGACATTACCTGGGTCGTATGGCCTGTGGCCGGAGTATTGTATGGGGCACTTCTGGCGTTTTTGAAGATAAAGAATCGGAAAGCAGAGCGCGAATAAGCGGATTGCAAGGGGAAATACGGACGGCGTGAATAAGGAGCGGAATATATGACAGTGGTATGCCTTGTGATACTGGCAGGAATTTTCTGGGGAGATTTTTTCTTAAAAAATTATATAGAGTCGCATGTGGACGAGCGGGAAGAACGAGAGATCTGCAGGGGGGAATTTCTGATCCGCAAGCATCACAACAAAGGCATGATGCTCAATGCCGGACAGAAGAGAAGGCGTCTGGTGGCTGTTGTTTCACTGGCGTTTACACTGATATTGACCGTTGTCTTTATCGTGAGTCTGGGACATCGAGGCAACAATTTGCTGCGACTGGGACTATCGCTGTTGCTTGGTGGTGCCTTCAGCAATACCTATGACCGCCTTCGCAGAGGTTATGTGGTGGATTATGTGAGCTTCCCGGTGAAATGGCAGGCGTTCCGCAAGATCGTATTCAACTGCTCAGATTTCTGCATTATCATCGGTGCGTTGCTATCGGCACTTGGAATGCTGTAAATTGAGAGTTAGTAAAGAAATGCTATCAAATCCCCGTAGCCCTTGGCAGGGTATAAGAAACGCGGCACGCTCGTACTTTAAGTACGATGCGCTCCTGTCGCAGAGCGTAGCGGTACATAAGCGGTCACAATACGACCGCAATGCGTCCCTTGGGACGCTATGGTACCGACGTCTGCTTACGGCACTGCTTA